>Ga0079037_100001481_pt1 | contig 12271 bp, 8 predicted proteins | sample Mud3Dept4metaG_FD_71479 | JGI IMG/M metagenome (GOLD analysis project Ga0079037, IMG submission 71479) | Freshwater wetland microbial communities from Ohio, USA, analyzing the effect of biotic and abiotic controls - Mud 3 Core 4 Depth 4 metaG | ecosystem: Environmental > Aquatic > Freshwater >... | reverse complement strand
GATCCTACTCCACGAACATAGATTTCGGGATCACTGCCACCCGGTACCCCGGTGTACTGAACTGTTGTTAACCCTGTAACACGTCCGGCAAGTGTGTTCGTAATGCCTGAATTAGGGGATTTAATCAGGTCGATACCCGCAACCGCTACAATAGCACCTGTAACAGAGATTTTTTTCTGTGTACCATAGCCAATGACCACGACCTCCTCAAGACCAACAACAGACTCAGTAAGAACAACATTGTATTCATTACTGCTTCCAATTGGTACCTCTTTCGTATCAAATCCCACAAAACTGATCATCAGAGTCTTCGCGTTTGCGGGAATTGACAAAGCAAATCTTCCATCTAAACCAGTAAGAGCACCCAGAGTGGTTCCCTGTACAGTTACTGTAGCTCCGACAATCGGTTCGTTATTAACTCCGGTTACTGTACCTGTGATTGTTCTTTCCTGTGCCAAAGCACTTACCTGGGGAAATAGAAAAATCCCAAGTAATAAAAATCCTGCGAAATAATTAATTCTATTTCGCAACAAATCTTTAAGCTTGTTTTTCATAAGGTTAATATTTGTTAGTTCATAAGGTTTCAAAAAAACATTCTAATATAAAAAGATAAATTAATTTTTCAATATGCTCTTTTACTATTTATTTTTCAACGTGAAGTTAACTGCAATACAGATGCGCTGTTTGCACTAAGAGTAACTGAAGACTTCACAGGCATATTACCATATAGCGCTTTTTCAGGCCTCCAGCCGCTCCTGATGCTTAAAGGTACCGTTCTGTCGACAGGGCTATAATTAACCAGAACAATGATTTTTGTATCAGGCGACAAATCATGTTCAGTTATACCTACAAAAGGATCAGTTTTCGTAACCACCCTGTTTTGTTTGATAATTTCTCCACTTATTGTCTTATAGATTTTCCAGCATTCCGGAGGATTATCTGTAAATACACCAGGTTTTAGGGTAAGGTCAATTTCCATGGGAAAACCAAGGAAGTATATTTTACCTTTCCCGTATGAATTAACCGTAAAAACAGGATTACCATCATTCTCGCGAGCCAGCACCTGAGCAGTTGTGGGATTAATGTTTAATTTCCGGGCTGCGTTCAGTGAAAAGGGTTTTATATCTCCATTGTATGAAACAAAGCTTGCCTGTCCTGTACGGTTCTGACTGGTCACCACATCAATACCTGCCGGTTCAACAAAATGAGAGAGAAAACCCTCATCGAATGAAACATATAATATTGCTCCCTCCTTTACTTTATCGAGAATTGCCAGCCACTCTGTCCGGTTAATGAGAGTCAAACCTTTTATGGATGGCAGCAGGTACAACTGAGCATCTTTAATTGGCTGATTACCATGCTGAAATTCAATATCAAATCCTGCCTGTTTGGCAAGTATAAACGTTGAGTAGGCTACACCCCACTGATCCTGTCCATCTGTCAAAATACATACTGCTTCCTTTTTCCTTTGTGGAAGTGCTTCAAAGGGTAACTGATCAATAAATCTTCTGAAGTTTTTCAGTTCGTCGACCATTGGTTTCAGTGACCGGTCGATCCTAAACAGGCCGAGATCCCTTTCAACGGCATACCATTCATAAGGTGTATGTTGCAATTGATTCTGGTCGTAAGCACACCACCACATCAGTCCATGGCAATCGTGAGCCCAATCATTAAATAATATTGAGCGCAGAAAAGCGGACTTTGTTTTGTCGTTTGCTTCCAGCGGTCCCATGATTCCTACTTCCTCAACCAAACATGGTTTACCTCCCACATCGCTGTAAAACCTGGTTTCGGCAGCTGAATGAATAATAGTCCGTATTGTATTTGCAGGATCCTGATTAGCATGTGTAACCCAGAATGGATAAGGATGAGTGGTAAGCAGGTCGGTAAGTTCTGCCTGATCCTGAATACGCCAATTTGCCTGGCTGTCTGATGTAAGACCATGCATTCCAGAAACTATGGGGTGGGTTGAATCCTCGGCTTTAATGGCATTCGCAACGGAAGCAGTCCATATATATGCTTCCTTATAATTATGCACGGATTCCATTGCATTACATTCGTTACCTAGATCCCATGCAAGAATGGCAGGATGATTTTTAAGCTCATGAACTATTGTCCGAACGAGTCTTATCTGCCACATAATGGAGGATGGATCAGTCAATATACCCTTACCCTCCAATGCCGGAGGAACAAAGAGCTGTCCGCTCATCCAGCCGGTAACCAATCCAACGACAAGCTTGATATTGTATTTCTGAGCCAGATCAGCCAGCTGCTCCAGATGACCAAGAGCTTCCACACTCACACCATTTGCCCCCGGACCTTCTCCCGGAAGAGGGGTATCTTTAAAACGTACCTCTTTTAAGCTTCCTCCACCGCTATAATTCTGGTAAATAGGCTGAAAATCAGGCCATAACGGAAAGATCCTGATTACCTGCATACCTGCATCTGAGATTTGTTTGAAATCAGCTTCAACTACATCATACTGCCAGTCTCTCCACATATTGGTACCCGCGTGAGATGCCCAGTAATTACAGCCTGTAACAAAACGGCCATCTTCAATTAAGATATTATTGCTTTTTTGCGACCAGGAAACATAAAAAAGTGAGAGCAAGACAAAACATGTATATGTCTTTCGAAAAGAAATATTTTTCATTTAATAATTATTGAAATATGTAATTACAGATCTAATTATTTTTTCAATTCATAAACGCGAACGTAATCCACAACCATGAACTGGGGAAGATTGGAATCTTCAGGAGCCGGTTCATCCGCTCCACCGCATGCGATATTCATTATCAGATACATTGGCTTGTTAAAAGCCCAGCCTGTTGCAGGATCTTTCGGATAGTGCAGAATTTTTACATCATCCCTGAAAAAGTTTATACTGTCGGGGTACCATTCCATTGCATAAAGATGGAATTCATTATAGATATCATCCTTATGTTCATAACGTGCGGATGGTTGCGGTCCCTGGGTACCATGGATGTAGACGCATGTCCTGTTGGGACGGCTACCCCATGCTTCCATGAGATCAATTTCTCCCTGTGATGATTCTCCTCCACCCGGTCCACGACGTGGAAATTGAATTAACTTCCCATCAGCATCTCTGGGTTTATGAGGACCCGGGATATCGGCTGTTCTGAGAGGACTCAAAAACCATATTGCGGGCCATGTACCTGGTCCCTTTGGTAATTTAGCCCTTATTTCAAATCTTCCATAGGTCCAGGAGGCAGTGTTTCGGGTATTGACTGCAGCGGAAGTGTACCTGTGCCATTCATCATTAAGGGATGTAGGATAAAAACTTTCAAGGGTCTCCTTCCTTAACTCTATTATAAGATTCTTACCATCCACCCTGGCATTCTCCAAACGATTTACAGTATAATACTGCAATTCAATAGGACGCCTGTAATAAGCTTCTTCGTATTCCCATTTGGCAGGATCCGGGTGCCCTTTATAATTAAATTCATCAGACCACACCAGTTTGAATTTTGCAGGATCGACGTTTCCCGGCTTAATTTTCCTGGCACCACAGTTAATGAATATCAGCAGGATCGCGATCGTAATGTTTAATAGTTTTCTCATAGGTATATAGGTTAGGTAAGTAATTCTATATGATTAAAAGTTAATTGCAATAAAAAGATCGGTTCTCTTATTATTGGCTTATTCAAAAATAATAGTACCAAACTTTTCATAATCATGAAAGGTTTTACTTGTCAATTGCCATGCCCAGCTGGTTCTATTATTATCATCATAATCAACACGATACATATTTGCTCTCCATTTTGTTCCTGATGCCGGTATGATATTATTCAGAGGTCTTAAAAGCTTAAAGGGAATAAAGAATTCGGTAGTCCACCCTGATATTACTGCATTGCTTTTCTTTTCGCCTCCCTTAATAATTGTTGCATGACTCGTTTTTCTGTCGGCATCATAGTGGAATGGCATCCATCTTACGAGATCTCCATTTTCGTTCGATATCAAAATAGGCAATTCGTAATTAAGAGGTGAAATTTCATACTCAAAGTATGCAGGAGTACTCTCATCAGTCCATAGAAAGACTTCTACAACATCTTCTTTCCAGAGATCCAGAAAATCTGCATCCATTGCAGCTGTAAGTTTTTTATCCTGACAATCAAAAAGGAAATAAATACCTGTCCCGGAGTAAAGCACCTTAACTTTTGTGGTCCAGGTTAATTCTGATCCTGAACGAGCAGGTATTACAATCCAGTCAGTAATATCCCAGTTTTTCGCACTGCCATCTCCTGTGACAGTAAAATCGCTACTTTTTTTAATTACCAGTTCTTGGGGATTTTGTTTTGTGATCTGACATGACACCAATAGTGGCATAACTAGAATAAGTAATAATGTAAATAATTTTTTCATAATTGATAATGCAATTTAATATATGTAAGATTCAAATATTTAATTCAAATTGTCTTCGGCGAGCTCGCAAGCTCGGTTAACGATTTTTGATTTAAGAATACAAGAGCTTTATGTTATGTTATTGACAATAATTATCATATACTTTTATTCTTCATAAATCTTAAATCATTAATCATCATTCGTTAATCAGTTTTTAAATAAAAATCATTTTTAGCAACTTGAGTCATTCAATTTTACGAAGCCGAATGGCAACACTTTGTTCAATAGGCGGCGTTTTTAAAATAAGCTTTTGTTTACTGCTTCTGACTAATTCTGTTTTAATATATTTTGCATCCAGTGTATTTATCCACTCTGCCATCCAGGAGCCATCCGGTACATTATTCAGTTCCAGTAACCCCTCAGGCTGGAGTTTTGTTCCTATCTTCATTAATTCATATAAAACAGTATATTTTGGGTTTTTCAGCCAGAGAAGAATATAATCTTTTGTCTGAAGTCCTCTTACTTCAAGGTCCGGACCATTTTTGAACAGGTAATTCTTTAATTCAAATGCTGTGACAAAACTACCACCACCCGTATTTGCCACTCGAACCGTATGCTGTCCTTTGGAAACCGGTATTGCATAATATTGATCATACATCATGGGATGATATTTTTCTTTTTGCAAAGGTGTAAGATCTTTTTTCAATACCTCTTTTTCATCAAGATTGACTGTGAGTTGAGGTGCGGGTTCCGGAGTTCTTAATTCAGTTACATACACTACAAATTCCCCGTTAACAGGAAATTCTACTTTGAAAGTAACATCAGATGTTGATTGTTGTCCGTCAGATCCACTAAGTACAGCATTTAATGACTCCTGTTTTTCCACCCTCCCATTTTTATCAATTTGAAAAAACTCGGGATTAACTCCTCTTGGTCTCGAAAAATTTCCGGGCCATCCTTCCAGACTGACATCTGAATAATAGGAAGGTTTTGGTGTGGAGAATTTAAATGAAGACACTTCAACAGGTTTCCACTCCCTTTTACTAAACGGAACTCCATCGACAATTTTTGAAACAGCACTAATAAATGTATAAAAAATCTCGTGATCAAGCCAATTTCCTTCCCATGCCATTCCCGTAGTCGCACCACCACTCATCAACGGGCTCCATAATCCGTCGTGTACCATCCTGCGTTCAGGATCCATTCCTGCATAGCCACCGACTGCTCCGGCAGTATGCCACATAGCAAATTCCGTGAGTATATAAGGTTTTTTATATGTGTTAATCATTTTTTTTGTCCAAAGTTCACCCAGATAGGCTATATCATTTATACCATATGTATTGGTAGATATTAAATCCATTTCAGGTAAAGCATTCATCTCAGCGCGACCATTAAAGGCTCCGTCGTTTGTATGTATAACATGGTTAAAAGGATCTAATGATTTCAAATAATGCGCCATGCGTTGATGCCATTTGATCGCATCCTCCAGAGGAGCTCCCATAGCACTGTATTCATTCCATAAATCCCATGAAAATACCGCAGTCGAATATCCCCATCTGGCAACATGATATCGCACCCGTCTTTCAAAATACTTCATCGCTTCTTCATTCGTCCAGTATTCATTTTTAGATTTAAGTATTCCTCCATTAGCAACATTATAAGCATGACCCTTCCAAACCTGATTAAAAGTCCATTGATTTGTCAGGGTCAGCATATGGTAGATACCAAGCTTTTCCCCAAGCTCAAGAACTTTATCTAGATTCCATGAACATTCCTGATTCATTTTGCCCAGACCAAGATCAGGCCCGGATTGAGGTATATTCAGCTCTTCAATGTTAAAGTTCCCATTTGTCAGGAACAACCGGTTAAAATTTCCACCATTGTTGGCGAATCTCTGATAACATCCTCTTGATTCTCCCTGGCTTCTATCCTGGCCAACTCCAAAAAAGGATGTCCCGTCACTGAATTCAAGATAAAGCGGATTTGTTTTGGAAATCCCAAGAAATCCATGATTAGCATTATAAGATACGCAGGTAAAAACCTGTGCCGGAGATTTTATTTCTTTACCCTTATTGTTTACAACAACTTCATATTTGTATTCACCTGTCATGATGGGAGTAAAACGAACTTTCCATACCGGTTTGCCCACTTTAACAGGATGATTCTGAACATCTTGCCGGTACTCCTGGTAAAAAAATCCGGGAACAATAATCTGTTTCCCGGCCGGAGAATTGAAATATGTATCAACTTTAATCTGTTCAGGGTCAAATGGATTATCCCATTCGCCGCTTAAATCAAATGTGATCTCAAATTTTTCATAGAGACCAATCCTTGTCATATTTGGTATTAATTCAGATATTTGAAGGGGTCCTGCAGATATAAGATTAACGACCTCTCTTACTCTATCTCTGTCTCTTTCCTGACAATTAACCTGGGAATAATGTCCGGTAATCGATCCAATAATAAATAATGATACAATAAAAATGTACCTTTTAATTTTTCCAATAGAAATGCACCTTTTGATTTTTTCCATTTTTTTTACCTGATTAAAGATCGTTGAATAACTACACCATCTCACTATTAAGAATTCTGATTTTTTACATAAGTAATTTAATTCAATAATTAAATTTTGTGTCTATATCAAAAATAGGAAAGATTTTAAATTTTAAAACTATTTTGACATTTAAAAATAATTGCCCGGTTAAAAGAAGAGATAAGGGATAATAACTTTTTTTGCCAAATATTTTTTACATTTATATGTCCATTCAAAAAATAAAATTGAATGACTATACATAATATTAGTAATCATAAATAGACGTCTATAAAAAAATAATTCAATTAGAAAATTATGAAAAGTACCCGAAGGGATTTCATTAAAAAAGGGACTTCTCTGGCAGCTTTTTCAGCTGCGGGGATAGGTTCTGCAGGTCTGGCTGTTTTAAGCGGACGTAAAAACAGTAATCAGACAAAAAAAACAGAGCTTAGCGGAACTCAGAAGGGTGTTGTGTGGCCCGTCACTGAGAGTCCTGCTACACCAAAGTTATGCATTTACACTTCCAGAAATGCTGATGAAGCAGAAATGAAAATGATAAAACAGATAGGGATCGACTATGTCCTGATGTCCGGAAGTCAAACCCCGTGGAAAGAAACTGATCTTCGTGCGACTATGGATCGGTTCAGTGCAGCAGGACTGACAGTCATTAACATGATGATCGGAGGAATGCAGAAAACGATCTATGGTCGGGAAGGTCGTGACGATGAGATTGGCAAAATACAGGAATCTCTTCGTGCTGCAGGTGCAGCAGGGCTCCCTGTTGTTGAATACAATTTCTATGCTAACCGCCTTGTAGATGGTTATTATGCTATGGAAGGCCGGAGTGGTACCGGATATACAGCATTCGATTACGAACCGGTAAAAGATCTTCCCCCTAAACCAGAGATTGGAATACATAATAGCGAAGAACTATGGAACAACCTTTCATACTTTCTCAAGGCAGTGATACCGGTTGCTGAAAAGGCAGGTGTCCGAATGGCTTTGCACCCTAATGATCCGCCTGTCCCTGTCAGTCGCGGTTCTGATCAGATTATGGCTACGCTCAACGGCTGGAAACGTCTTATTGAAATTGTTGACAGTCCGTCAAATGGTATCACATATGACTGTGGTGTCACACGGGAACTGGGTGAGGATCCTGTAGAAGTTTGCCGGTACTTTGCGACCCGCGACCGGATCAACCATGCTCACTTTAGAAATGTGCGCGTCGAAAAACCATATATAAAATATGCAGAAGTTTTTCCTGACGAAGGCCAGGTAAATATGTTCGAAGTAATGAAAGAGCTGGTCCGAAACAGATATAAACTTGGTATCTTTCCGGAACATCAGAGAGCGCTCGATTACGATAAAGCGCAAACCGGTGATATTCAAAGAAGCTCATACCCGGGCGGTGGAGGATATGCAGGACTAACTTACAATGTGGCTTACGCACGTGCAATGTTGCAGGCAGCCCTGTCGATGAAGTAAATCTCAGACAGGGACCATCATGTTCCCTGCTGAAATCACCAATCTTTTATTCCGACAGCATAACAATGGCAATAGATGCAACTATTAATCCTGTTAACAGAACTCCTCCCGGAACTACTCCATAAACAATTAAGGAAATCACAATAGTAATTACCGGGGCCAGTCCTGTGAGAGGGACAACGACAATTGCTTTCCCATATCTTAGGGCATAAACCAGTGTAAGAGCTCCGATTGCATTAAGTATCTGTATCACGGCAGCCAGCCAGGGACCACGAAAACTCCAGTTGATCTGCGATGAGAAGTCAGTCATGATTATTGCAATCGGGGCAAGAAGCAGTCCTGTCAGGGCCATATAAAAGAAAATACTTTCAGCCTGCATCGTTTTATTGGAGAACTTCATTACGTATGCCTGAACAGCCCACATTATGAAAACTAATATTGCCAATATCAGCCATCCTACACCACTTGATTGAACCGGATTTACTTGTGGATTTGAAAGTAAGAACATGGCAATCAGGGCAAGGATGATGCCAATCCACTGTCTGATATGAGTGCGTTCCTTTAGGAAAACTATTGATAGAAAAATTGTCAGTACCGGATACAGCGAAATAATGGGAAAAACAATATATGCCGGACCTTGCCGCAATGCCTGAAATAAAAGCAGTTGCCCTCCTGCACCAAGCAGACCTACAGCAGATCCCAAAAAAATTGAGCGCTTATCATATTCAAGCTTCCATTTTATTCTGTTAAGTGCAAAAAGAGCACAGGGAATCATTGTTAAAGACCACACAACATATCCCAGGGTAGCCGGGAATCCTGATTTTTCAGGAATCTCTATAAAGGCACCCCAAATTCCCCAGAATACGGTAGTAATCAGGGCATAGAACAGCCATAATCGTTTTTCGTTCATAGAATATTTATTGGATTATATTCTGTTTCAATATTATACTATTAAAATGTTAGTTAAATTTTAATTATAAAGTTACTATTGATGCGTTTGATTTCAATATAAATCGTGCCGCGAAGTGGCACAATTTGAATAACCGTGGGTGTAAACCCACGGTCAACTATAAACTGAATGTCACAGCCCTGAAGGGGCTGAATATTAGACTAATACATTGAATTCGTTATTCAACCCCTCCGGGATTGCCAGAGGGTTTTCTTGTCTTTACCGTGGGTTGCACCCATGGTTATTCAAATTAAACCCCTTAGGGGTCAACACATCAATTCAAATCAAAAAATCAATGAACACTTATATTTTGTTTATTATCAAAAATTTAAAAACACATTTTTAAAGTTAATGCATCATCAGTATTATAAAGTTTCTAAAGATATAATAATTATTATTCCATTTATGTTACAAATGTCTCTTTTCTTAAACTTGTTTACATTATCAATTTGTATAAATTTGTGTCTTACCAATAATGTTACGGAATGTCCATACTTGGCTTTGAGAATTCTTTACTGAACGAATCTGGAGCTGTGCATACTGCAAACGAAATAGCCGGTCAGCCTGAATTATGGTTAAAAATCTATCAGCAAATCCTCAGCGAAAAAGAACGCATTTCATCTTATCTTGATGAAACATTTCCAAAAGTCAGCAGGATAATACTGACAGGAGCCGGAACCAGTGCTTTCATTGGTCTTTCACTGCATGGAACTTTTAAACGGAAATTAAATATTCATTCTGATGCAGTGGCGACTACCGACCTGGTTACTCATCCTGGTGATTACTTTTTTAGCGATGAATCAATCCTGCTTATATCCTTTGCGCGATCAGGAAACAGCCCTGAGAGCATTGCTGCCGTTGAACTTGCAGATAAATTAAGTAAGAAATGTTTTCATATAATGATAACCTGTGACGCAGCAGGTAAGCTTGCAGGATATCAGTCAAAATCGTCAAAACTCATAATACTTCTGCCTCCGGAAGCAAATGATAAAAGTCTTGCAATGACCGGAAGTTACTCAGGTATGCTTTTATGCGGACTTCTTGTTGCACGGTTGAATGAGATCGAAAAATTAAAACCTCAGATTGAGATTCTCTGCCAGTATGGTTCTAGAATTCTGGATCAATATTCATCCCGGCTTAAAGAGGCAGCTTCACTTGATTTTAAACGGGCAATATTTCTTGGTTCCGGACCTTTTTATGGAACAGCGACAGAATCACAATTAAAACTGCAGGAGCTCACCGACGGTAATATTATCTGTAAAAACGATTCTTATATGGGCTTTCGCCATGGACCTAAAGCAGTCACAAATGAAACTACGCTTATGGTTTTTATTCTTTCCAATAATTCCTTTGTTCAGAATTATGAAAAAGACCTGGTGCTTTCAATGAAAAAAGGAAAAAAGCCCCTGTTTACAATTGGCGTTTTTGAAAGTCCGGTTAATGGATTAGAATTCGATCTGAATATTAAACTTTCTGATTCAGGAAAAAATCTGGACGAAGAATTGCTGACTGTATGCGATATATTACCGGGTCAGCTGATTGGTTTCTATAAATCTTTAGCGTTTGGTTTGAAACCTGATTCTCCCTCTGTGAGCGGAGCCATTTCAAGAGTGGTAGAGAATGTAAATATTTATAAATTTTAACCTTATTACATGAATAAAACACTGAGAGAGAGAGCTGCCTCTGCCGGTATGCCGCTGATGGATTATATATTAAAGAGAATTAATGACTTAGAATCTCAAACAGGGTTAAAAAGAACAATTTTTGCAGCCTGTCCTAATTCACTTTCTGTGATAATAGCTGCTCTTAAAGCCGCAAAACGCTGTGATGCTCCTATAAAGTTTGCAGCCACTCTTAACCAGGTTGATCTCGATGGAGGCTATACGGGTCTTACCCCTTCTGAATTTGTCCGGACAATACGGCTGCACGCCCTAAATCTTAACCTGACTTCACCGGTTATTATTGCTGTTGATCATGGGGGACCTTGGTTAAAAGATATTCATCGTACAGAGGCATGGCCATATACAAAAACCATGTCTGCTGTAAAAGCATCTTTTGAGGCTGCAATTGAAGCCGGGTATGATCTGTTGCATGTCGATCCGACTGTCGATATTTCGCTATCCGGTGACGAGAATATGCCTATTGAAGTTGTTGCTGAGCGTACTGTTGAATTGATAGAACATTCCGAGAAATTCAGACTTAAGAATAATTTCCCCCGTATTTCGTACGAAGTTGGTACTGAAGAAGTACATGGTGGGCTGGCTGATCTGGAGGTATTTAATAAATTCCTTAAACTGCTTAAACTGGGACTGAAGCAAAAAGGACTTACCAATGTCTGGCCATGTTTTGTTGTAGGGAAAGTGGGTACCGATTTGCATACTACCTCATTTGATCCTGTTGTCGCTAAAAAGCTTACCGGGATTGCCAGAAAATATGGCAGTCTTATTAAGGGACACTATTCCGATAATGTAACTAATCCTGAAGCATATCCCGAATCGGGCATGGGTGCTGCGAATGTTGGTCCCGAGTTTACAGAAATGGAATATAATGCTTTAATTGAACTTGAGAATGTTCAGCAATTGCTTACGGCTAAGGGGAAGATTGCTAAACCTGTAGGAATGAAGCAGGTATTATGGAAATCTGTTATTAACTCCGGCCGCTGGAAAAAATGGCTACAAGCTGATGAAAATCCAAGTAACTTTTACTCTATTTCCAAAGATCGTCAGGAATGGCTGATAAAAACAGGGTGCCGTTACATCTGGGAAGACCCGGAAGTAATATCGGCCAGAACAAAGCTTTATAATAATTTAAGCATTCAGGGGATAGAGGCTGAAACAATTGTTGATTTATCCATCGAGAGAGCAATGGATAGGTATTTTTATAAATTTAATCTTGTGGGATTAAATGCTCTCCTTTGAACAACAAATTTATTTCACTTAAAC
>Ga0079037_100001480_pt1 | contig 12275 bp, 9 predicted proteins | sample Mud3Dept4metaG_FD_71479 | JGI IMG/M metagenome (GOLD analysis project Ga0079037, IMG submission 71479) | Freshwater wetland microbial communities from Ohio, USA, analyzing the effect of biotic and abiotic controls - Mud 3 Core 4 Depth 4 metaG | ecosystem: Environmental > Aquatic > Freshwater >... | reverse complement strand
CGCCTCGCGACGCGGGCTGCCCATGGTGAATTCGCCGGCCGGTACGAGCTTGAGCTCCGGTCCGCCCTGGGGGCGCAGCATCGGCGCCAGCGGGACGACGGCCACCGCTTCCGCCGCGGGCACCGTGCCGACCGGCGGCGCTTCACCGCTCGGCGCGCCACTGGTCGCGGGTGCGCGGGCCACGCCCTCGAGCAGCGTGACTTCGATGCTCTGCGGCAATCCGGGACGCGGCGTCACGACCACACGGTAATTCGCATAGCCGGGCTTGCGGATCTCCAGCGTGTGCGCGGTCGCGGGCAACTCGAGCGTCTGCTTCGCCGCGCCGCGCGCCACGCCGTCCACGTAGAGCTGCGCATCGGCCGGCGTGGCGCTCACGATCACCTGGCCCAGGATCGGCTTGAGCGACAGTTCGACGGCGGCCCGTCCGCCGGAGGCGACGCTGACCTCGCGCGTGGCCGGCTCGTAGCCTTCACGCATCACCGTCACCGCCTGGCCGATGTCCGGCCGTAGGTCGATCTCGAGCGGCGTGCGGCCGCGATACGCACCTCCCACCGTCACGCTGGCACCCGCCGGGGTGCTGCGCACGGCCAGCCGGCCGTCCGGCACGCCGAGCCGCACGGGTCCGAGCGTCAGCGGCTCATTGGCCTGCACCTGCACGTCGCTCACCCAGGGCTTGAACCCGGCCTGGCGCAGTTCGACGCGGTGCGAACCCGCCATCAGCTCGACCTGGAGCGGCGTGCGGCCGCGCACCTCGCCTGCGACACGCACCTCGGCGCCCGGCGGCTCCGACTGGATCGATACCGTCGCCCACGCCGGCGTGAGCTGCGGCTCGAGTTTCTGCAGCCGGCCCCGGCCCTCGACCTGCACCTCGGCCGTGAAGTCCAGGTGGCGCTCGGTGTCGATCACGACGGTGTGCTTGCCGGCGGGCAACTCGAACACGCCCGGCGCCTGCCCGGCGTCGCGGCCGTCGATGCGGACGGCGCCGGGCACCGGCAGCGTGATCTCGAGCCGGCCCGGCAGGGGCGCAAGCGCATAGGACAGCCGCTGGTTGCGGTCGTCGGTCAGCACCACCGGCACGCGCAGCGGCACGTAGCCCTCGAGCTCGGCGACGAGTTCGTACGGCCCGGGGCGCAACAGGTGACTCGTGCCGAAGCGCAGACCGGGCCAGCCGCCCTCGAACGTCACGCGATCCGGCGCAGGCTCGATCTCGACCTGCACCGGCACGGCCGTGAACACCAGCGCGGCGACCGCGGCGAGCAGGGCCAGGGCCGCGCCAATCGCAATGCGACGCCACGGCACGGATCGTTCGCGCGTGGCCGGCGCGGACTCGCGGGCACGGAATGCGACCGGCTCGATGCGCTCGTCCTCGCCAGCGCCGATCCCGCCCGCAATGGCTGTGACGTCTGCTGCCGGCGGCGCGGTCGCGTTGTCTGCTCCGCCCGCGACCACCTCCAGCACGCGACGGCCGTCCACCTGGCGCAACTTGAGCCGCCCGGCGCCCACGTCGAGCACGTCGCCGGCGCGCAGCCACACCGAGCCCGCGACTGGCGTGCCGTTGTGCAGCACGCCCGCGGCCTCGCCCTCGGGCTGCACGAACAACTGGCCCTCGTGCAGCCCGATCCAGGCAAGCGGACCGGGGCCGGCGGGCAGCGTCACGCCCGCCCCGGCGCCGCCGAGCGACAGCGGGAAGTCGCCGGCCGCGAGCAGGCGCTCGCCGAGCGGTTCGCGCACGACCAGTTCGACGCTCAAATCGGCTCCTCGCAACGGATCACGACGGTTGGCGCCTCGTGCCCCGGCAACAGGGTGATCTCGCGGCGCACGTCGCGGAAACCTGCGCGCACGCCGACCACCGTATAGCGTCCGGGCAGCAGCTCGACGTCCTTGCGCTCGAAACTGCCCAGGCGGCCGATGCGATTGATGGTCACGTCCGTCAGGTTGTCGGAGGCGAGCGCGACGCGCAGCGGCGTCTCGGCCGCAGCGATGAGCTGCTCGACGCTCCGGACCTGGCCGGCAAGCACCGGGCCCGGCGTCGTCACGGCACGCGCGTGCTGCAGCGTCGCGCGTGCGGCACCGCGGACCTCGGCCGAGAACAGCCGCTCGGGCCGATCGATGACGGCTGCCAGTTCGGCATCGAGCATGGCACGCGGCTCGGATCGTTCCACCCCCTGGCGGGCGGCGAGCAGGTTGCGGTCGAGATCGAGCGCCTTGCGGTATTCGGCCAGCGCCTGTGACCAGCGCTCGGCGCGCTCCGCCTGTTGCGCCGCCTCGAGGTGCGCGTCGATCGAGCGCCCGGCGACTCCGCGCTCGACTTGCGCGAGGCCTTCGGCGACCTCCGGCGCGCCGGGGCGCAACCGCCCGGCACGCTCGAAAGCGGCGCGCGCTGCCGCATAGTCACGACGCGCCAGGCTGCTGAGTCCCTGCGACATCGCCGCGGCGAACGCGTCACCCGCGGCCGCCGCTTCCAGGCGGGCCAGCGCCTGGCGGGCAGCCTGTGCGTCGCGATCGAGTTCGAGTGCCTTGCGATACGCCGTCGTGGCGCCGGCCGTCTTTCCCTGCTCCTCCAGCAAGGCCGCCTCGGCAAGCAGTCGGCGCACTTCGTGCAAGGTTCCGGCTCGTTCCAGGCCGCGCCGGGCGACGGCGTTCCCCGGGTCGATCGCGAGCGCGAGCTCGAACTGCTTGCGAGCCACCGTGGCGTCGCCCGTGTCGAGCGCGCTGGCTGCGGCCTCGAGCGCGGCGCGCAGCTGCACGGCTGCCTGCTGCCCGGTTGCGACGAGGTCGGCGTCGGCAGCCCGCAACTGCACAAGGGCCGCCGAGTAGTCGCGCCGTCCGAACGCAGCGTCCGCCTCGGCGAGCACGCGCTTGCCGCGCGCGAACGCCTCGCCGCCCCACTCGCCGGCCGCCCGCGCCTCCAGTGCCTCGAGTCGCGACGTCACGGCCGGCCGCAGTTCCTCGAACTCGCGCTTCGCCTCCGCGAGCCGCTGCAGGTCCGGCGCCGCGTCCGGCGAAGCGGCTGCGGCTGGCGGCGGGACGGAAGCGGATGCCGGCGCGGCGGTCGACGCGCGCTCGACCCGCTGCGGCAGCACGAAGAAGACGAAGGCCGCCGCCAGCAACAGGAACGCGAAGCTCGCGGCAATCAGGCCGCGACGGAACCCCTGCGAGCGCAACTGCTCGGGCGTGGGGCCGACGGACGGCGTCGTGCGTGTCCACTGCGGGTCGATGGTCGGCTCGCTGGACGGCGGCGGTCGCAGTTCGACGCCCGCGGCAGCCGCCGCGCCCGGCGCAACCGGCGGGGTCGCAGTCGCCATCGCCCGCAACGCGGCTGCCAGGTCTGCTGCGTGCGCCGGGCGCGCCCGCGGATCCTTGGCAAGACAGCTCAGGACGAGCTGCTCGAGCGGCGGCGGAACGCCTGCGCGCGCCGGCAAGGCGGCGGGCGCCGCGGTGTGCACGCGCTCGGCGCCTGCGTCCGGATAGAACGGCGGATAATCGCCGAGCAGTTCATACGCGAGCGCGCCGAACGCATAGATGTCGTCGGCGGGCTCGGGCGGCAGGCCATCGAGCTGCTGCGGGCTCATCGAGAACGGCGACCCGCCGCGCGGCGCATCCGCATCGCCCGCCGCGGCGGCGAGCCCGAAATCCGCAAGCATGGGCGCCCCATCGTCGCCGACCAGCACGTTGGCAGGCTTCAGGTCGCGATGCACCAGCCCGCGCTGATGCAGCGCAGACAATCCATCGGCGACGCCCGCCAGCACGGGCAGCAATTGCCGCCACGGGCGCCCGCGCCACCCGGCGAGATCGCCGCGGGCCACGCCTGCAAAGACCGCGAACGCCGGGTCGCCGTCGTCCACGCCTTCGCAGGCCTGCAGGTTCGGGTGAACGAACTGCTGCTGCAGCCGCGCCGCGGCGACGAACCGATCGCGCGCCGCAGGCTCCGCGGCGCTCAGGATCTTCAGCACCCGATCGGTACCGGCCTCGCGGTCGCGCGCCTGCCACACCTGCGTCGCGCGGCCCTCGCCGAGCTTGCGCAGCAGCACGTATCGCCCAGCGAGAATCTGCCCGCCCTGGAGCATCGCGCCCGGCCCCGCCCCGGCTCAGGGCCGGCCCGGCGGCACGGCGGCGCTCGAGGCGGCCGGCAGCCCCGTCTCGTTCTCGTAGAGCTCGCGCAGCAACTGCCGCCACTCCGCGTACTGCTCCTCCGCCGAGCCCTTGAGCTGCAGCGTCCGGCCCTCGATGTCCACCACCATGGGCTGCACCTCGGCCTGGAACGAATCGCCGAGCTGCTTGAGCGATTCGGCGTGGATCTTGATCTCGGAGCGCTTGTCGAGGCCGCTCTTGAAAGCGTAGAAGCCGCCGATCACCGCCGCGGTCGCGGCCGCCGAGCCCGCGCTGCTGCTGGTCTCCTGCCCGGCCATGATGCCGCCGACGATGGCGACCGCGCCGAGCACCTGCCGGGCAAGCGCCTCGCGCTTCGCCTGCGCCTCGGCTTCGAGTTCCTCGTGCGTGTACTTGCGCCACTGCGTGTACGGCTCGGCGATGCCGCCGCCGAAGTTCGCGTAGTACTCGTTCAGTGTGTCCACCAGCGCGTAGTCCCGCTCGCGCACGCGCTGCATGCGCTGCACCACCGGGTCGTCGTCGGCCGGCAGCCGCGCCACCCCGTAGAGACCCTTGCGGTCCTGCACGAGGTAACCACCGAACGCGTACGGCGCGAGATCCGCGGCGAAGCGCAGGTCGGCCACGCGACGCAGCTCGACGCGCTGCTCGCGCGTCAGGGCACGGCGGGCCGCGAGCAGGTCGTTGGCGAGCGTGTTGTACACGTTCTCGAACGGGTCGCGCGGCTTCGCGACCACGTCCTTGTACGCACGGGTGTCCGCCTTGCCCTCGTAGGTCTTGTCGAGCCAGGTGCGGCCGGCGGCGTCGGTCACCACCACTGCGAGGCTGAGCTCGCTGCCGGTCGACTCGAGGATGCGGCCATCGACGAACACTTCCATGCCGGTTCCGCCGCGCGGCAGCACCCGCACCTGGCCCCACTGGCCGGTGTCCTCGAGCGTGTCGCGGATCAGCACCGGGATGTAACGCGACTCCGCCTTGCGCACCTCGGGGAAAATGCGCCGCTTCTCCAGTTCCTTCTCGTCCTCCGGCACGTTCGGGTCGAACAGCCGCACACCGACGTCGAGCAGCTCGTCCTCCGCGACCTCGGTCGTCGCACGCTCGGCGGCAATGCGCTGCATCGGGCGCTGCTCGTGCACGACGCAGCCGGCGAGCAGCACGCCGGCGAGCAGTGCAGCGCACAATCGCGCGACGCCGCGGGTCGTTGACAGGGAATCGTTCACTGCGTGCTCTTCTTGTACTGGCGGTACTCTTCCCAGAGGCGCTCGCGCAGCTCCGGGTCTGTTTCCTTCATGGCGGCCTCGCGCAGCTGCCGCGCGACGATGTCGTCGTCCCGGCCGTCGGGGATGTCGGCCGGCACGGTGTTCGGTCCCGCGCCGCCGGCAGACCCGCCGCCGACGCCGCCACCGCCACCCTGTTCGCCAGGCTGATCGCCCCCGGGTTCGCCGCGGCTGCCGCCGGGCGCGCCCGCGCTGGCCGCCGGCCCGTCGCCGCTCGCCGCCTCGCCATCACCGGCCGGGTTGCCATCGCCATCCTGGCCGGACTCGCCCGCGGCAGCGCCGCCGGTGGCGGACCCGCTGCCACGCGAGGCGCGCTCCTGCGACACCGCCTCCTGCTCCTTGCGCATGCGCTCGTCGAACACGGCGAACGTCTCGTCGAAACGGCGATCGATCTGCGCGCGGCGGTCCTCTGCGGTCACCGGTCCCGACCCGGCGCTGCCCGCCGGAGCACCAGACGGCGCCGAAGCACCGCCCGTGCCACCCGACTCACCCGGCGCGCCGGCCGGTTGGCCGCCGGGCTCGGCACTCGCGCCTCTGCCTGCGCCCCGTGGCGATCCAGCCGCTCCGGGCGGCTGACCTGAAGACTGGCCCGCGGCCGGGGTCGAGCCTGTGCTGGGCGCCTGCCCGCCCTGGCTCGAGGAATCAGCCGGTGGCTGGGGCCAGCGCTGGGGCGCGGGTTCACCGGGAGATTGGCCGGACGTTGCGCCCGCCGGCTCGGACGGCGAGCCCGCTGCCCCGCCAGACGAGGGCTGGCCGCTGGACGAGGGCTGGCCGCTGGACGAGGGCTGGCCACCCGCCGACGGCTGCCCGCCGGACGACGGTTGCCCGCTGGACGACGACGGGCTGCCGGAGGATCCGGACGGCGACGGCGTACCCGGCGGCTGCGACGACGGCGGCTGCGATGAAGGGGGCGTCACCGTCGTGGTCGCACAGCCGCCCGTGGCCAGCGCGGCAAGCGTGACCAGCCCAAGCCATCCGACGGCATACCGCCTCATCCGCTCGATTCTCCACTCACGGTGTGTCCGGGGCCCAGGCCCCGGTCACGGCCATCCATTGTCTTCGATCCACCCCGGAGGGCTGTGGTTCAACGGGAGCCAGCACCCGCGGCCGTCGCGGCGGCCTGGCCGCCGCCGGCGAGGTCGGCGCCAACCAGGAAAGAACGCAGCTGGTCGGCCAGGCGATTACACGCCGTGCGCTGTACCGGCGTGATGATCGGGATCGGGGCGACCGCGCCGATCAGCACCGAGGTGCCGGAGACGTCCGTGCTGACGGAGCCCAGTTCGGTGCCGGTCCGCAGGTCCCACACCGAGGCGACGTAGCCAGACTGCTTCTCCCACCAGCCCAGGCCGATGCACCCTGCGCCACCGGGACCGATGGCGCAGGCGACGCTGCCGCCGCTGTCGGTCTTGCGGGTGCTGCCGTCGAGCCATACCACGTAGCGCACGCCGATGTGCCCGAGGCGCTCGACGACCCCGGGCCGGTCGAGCAGGGCCTTCATCCCCGCCGCATTCGCCGGCGCAGTGCTCGGCTCGAACCACGGGAACAGCGCGTCGCTGAACTGCTGCTCACCGAAGATCTTGAACGGCACGACGTCCTGGGCCTTGGCGGTCTTCGCCTTCTGGCCGTCCTCGGGATGCACGAGCTCGCCGCCGAGGTTCTCCTGCAGGCAGTCGAGGAATTTCTCCTCGGTCCCGAGGCCTTCGAGCTGCGGCTTCTTGAGCACCACGATCGACTCGTCGGCCTGGATCGCCGCGGCGACCTGGCGTGTTTCGTCCACCTTCGTCGTCATGCAGCCAGCCGCCACCAACGTGACGCTGGCGAGACCGAGCGCTGGCCGCCACCGGACGGCCACCGGCCGATGCCTGTCGCTGCAATGGATGTTCATGGCGGGTACCGTCTCGATTTACGGCCCGAGTATACGCCAAGGATTCCGGCTCAAGCCCCGGGCCGGACCGTGACGCTCAGCAGAAAAAATCGCCTTGCCGTGGAGCGCCGGTGGTGCGCAGGAACTGGCTGCAGTCGAGCGCCGGCCCGCGACCGTCGTTGAGGCCGTTGCGACGGCAGGCGGCGGCAAAACGTGCCGAGAGCATGGCCGCGTAGGCCCCCTCGCCCCGCATGCGATGGCCGAAGCGCGGGTCGTTCAGCCGGCCGCCGCGCAGGTCACGCAGCAGGTTGAGCGCCCGGTCGGCACGCTGCGGATAGTGCTCGCGCAGCCACTGCTCGAACAGGGCGCCGAGGTCGTGCGGCAGTCGCAGCGGCATGAACGCCGCGGTCGAGGCACCGGCACCGGCCGCGGCGTCGAGCAAAGCTTCGATCTCCTGGTCGTTCAGCGCCGGGATCACCGGCGCCAGCAGCACCGTGACGGGCACGCCCGCCGCGACGAGCTCGTTGATGACCCGCAGCCGCGCACGCGGGGCGGCTGCGCGCGGCTCGAGCGTTCGTTTCAAGCCGTCGTCGAGCGTGGTGAGACTCACGGCGACCGAGCAGAGCCGCCGCCCGGCCAGCGCCGCGAGCAGGTCGCGATCGCGCAGGACCAGCGCCCCCTTGGTGACGACCGTGACCGGATGGCGATGCGCGAGCAGCACCTCGAGCAGCGCGCGGGTCGTGCGGTGCTCGCGCTCGGCGGGCTGGTACGGGTCGGTGTTGGCGCCGAGATTGATCGGCTTGCACACGTAGCCTGGTGCGCTCAGTTCCCGCTCGAGCCGCTGCGCCAGGCCGGGCTTGTGAAAGATGCGCGTCTCGAAGTCGAGCCCGGAGCCGAGGTTCCAGTACGCGTGGGACGGCCGCGCGAAGCAGTAGATGCAACCGTGCTCGCAGCCCTGGTACGGATTTACCGACTGCTCGAAGGGCACGTCCGGCGACTGGTTGCGCGTGATGGCCCGGCGCGGCCGGTCGGCGAGCAGCAGGGTCTCCGGGCGGCGCGGCAGCTCGTCGAGGCTGCCCCAGCCGTCGTCGGTCGCCTCGAATGCCGTGGCCTCGAAGCGTCCCGCAGGGTTCGACACCGCCCCGCGCCCGGTCGCCACCTGGTGCCGATCTGCCCGTCGCATCGCGGCAGAATACTGTACATTTATACAGCTGTCACGATTCGGCGCCCGGGAACCGATCCATGCGCGACAGCTCCGGGAAGAGCCGCGACCAGACGCCGGCCACGACCAGCGTGGCGCAGCCGCCGACGATCACCGCGGGCACCGCGCCCCACCACGCGGCGGTCACGCCCGACTCGAACTCGCCCAGCTCGTTCGACGCGCCGATGAACACCGCGTTCACGGCACTCACGCGGCCGCGGATCTCGTCCGGCGTCTCGAGTTGCACGAGCAGGTGCCGGACATAGACGCTCACCATGTCGCCGGCGCCCATCACCACCAGCGCCGCGAGCGACAGCCCGAAGCTCGCCGAAACACCGAAGATGATGGTCGCGATCCCGTAGGCGATCACGCCCCCGAACATCCAGCGGCCGACCTGCCGGGTGATCGGCAGAAGCCCGAGCGCCAGGCCACACAGCGCGGCGCCGATGCCGGGCGCCGTGCGCAACCAGCCGAGACCGGCCGGACCGACGTGCAGCACGTCGGCCGCGTACACCGGCAGGAGCGCCGTCGCGCCGCCGAACAGCACCGCGAACAGGTCGAGCGAGATGGCGCCCAGCACCAGCCGGCGCGAGCGCACGAAGCGCAGCCCCGACAGCAGCGCCGGCCAGCCAGGCGGCTCGGCCGAGCGCGCCTGGTCGCGTCCACCCTCGCGCAGGCTGAGCAGCATGACGACCGCTGCCGCGAGCAGCACGGCGACGCTCGCGTACACCACCGGCGCCCCGAGCAGGTACACGATGCCGCCGAGCGCCGGCCCGGCGATCGTGGCCACCTGCCAGGTCGAGGAATTGACCGCGACCGCGGTGCCGAAATGGGCGCGCGGCACCAGGTTCGGCAACAGCGCCTGCCCGGTCGGCATGGCGAAGGCCCGCGCGATGCCGAACAGCACCATCACCGCGAATACGGGACGCGCCGAGTCGAGCCCGCGCGCGGCGAACACGAGCAGCAGCAGCGCGCACAGGCACTGCAGGGCGAAGCACGCCGCGAGGATGCGGCGACGGTCGCGGCTGTCGGCGAGGTGACCGGCAGGCAGGATCAGCAGCACGAACGGCAGGAACTGCGACAGGCCGACGAGCCCGAGGTCGAGCGGGTTGCGCGTGACCTCGTACACCTGCCAGCCCACGGCCACGGTCTGCATCTGCACCGCGAGCGTGGCGAGGAATCGCGCCGCGATGAAGCGAGTGAACTCGCGATTGCGCAGCAGCGCGCGGCGCGGTTCGATCGGGGGACTCATGCGGGCGCGCTGCGGGACGCTCAGACCGTGTCCACGCTCAGCAGCGCGTGGAGCAGGTTGTCCTGGAAGCTCGGATTGCCGGTGAGCTGCTGATGGCGCTCGCAGAGAAACACACTGTGTGCGATGCCGAGTGACTCGACTTCGGCGCGCGGCGCGGCGACGTTGAGCGTGCGCCGCCCGAGCAGCGAGGCGCGCGTCACCACGGTGTCGCCCGGCTCGAACATCAGCGCCTCGTAGTCGACGCCGGGCACGGGAGCGGCGATGCTCGCGATCCGCTCGCGGCCGACGAACCGGTCGCCGACCTGTTCGACGAGGATGCGGGCGAGCGTCAGCTCGCAGTCCCCGCCAAACACGTGCAGCGGCGGCTCGGCGCCCGGCGCGGGTACGGCCAGCGACTCCATGAAGCGCCGTCCGCGCTGCAGGTGCTTCGCGACGTACTCGCGCAGTATCGCCACGTGGCGCTCGCCCTCGGCCCCTCCGCCATGACTGCGCGCGGCCCGCACCGCCACGCGCGGATCGAAGACCGACCAGCCGAATTCGCGCCAGGTCTCGATGTCGTAGAGGTCGCGATCGAGCACGCGACCGCGCGCGTCCACCAGCCACGGCACCGCCGGGTGCGGCATCATCTGCGGCGCGCCAGTGCACGTGGCGATCACCTCCTGCGGGATCCTCCGCAACCCGACCTCCTCGCCGCGCAGGTACGAGAGGACGGGCTGGATCGTGCCGAGGTTCGGCGTGCCGACCAGCAGCAGGCGGCGAATGGCCGAGGCACCGGCGCCCGTGGGCGCGAAGGAACCGCTCTCGGGCAGGTCCGCCGTGCCGTAGCGCGCGTAGTAACGCGCCAGCAGCCCGCCGTTGGAATGCGCGAGCACGTCCACCTGTTGCCGAGGGTCGCCATAGTCGGCGCGGATGCGCTCGATGAGCTCGTGCAGCCCGCGCACGGCGCGGAGGTTGTCGAGGCGGAAATCGTAGGTGTAGACGTAGAAGTTGCGGCGGTCCGGCCGCGGCATTTCGCAGGCGCCACAACGTGCGTAGCCACCGGCCCGCTGCAGGGTCTGCAGCACCTGGCCGTAGAAATCGCGGCCGAGTCCCTCCCGGAACACGTCGTACGCCTCGATGTCGTCGGCGCGCGGCTCGAGGGTGTCCGGGTCGACGTCCAGCTCGAGGCCGCGGTAGCTGCTGGTGAGCAGCAAGGCGCTGGAGCCCGGCCAGACCTCACGGCCGGTGCGACGGTCGCGCAGTCGCGAGCCGAACGCGCCCGGGATGACCACCAGTGGCGGCTGGCCGAGGTCCTGCCGGGTCGGGCGATACAACGCGCCGAGCGGCGGCCGCTCGAAGCGCGCGCACGCGCCGAGGCAGAGCCCTGCGGCGAGCACTGACCGGCGAGTCCAGCGAGTCATGGGCGGCATCTGGCCGTAGTATCCCGCGGCCGACCGAGGCGGGTATTGCGCAAAGCGCTAGCCGAGGGCGACCAGGCCCAGCGCCAGCAGGGAGCACACCGCAAGGCTCAGGCTGCGGCGCAGTCGCAGGTAGTCCGCCGGCAGCAGGTCGGGGCCCGCAACGCGATGCTCGTACAGCCAGAAGACCCCGAACGCCACGGCCAGCGCGGCCAGCGCATGCCGGTCCTGCAGCAGCAGTGCGACCCAGGCGGCGAGCGACGGCAGTACGCCGATGACGAATTGCCACTGGACGCGCGGCGGCGTCGCCCTCAGCAGCAATCCCCAGTGCACCGCGCCGAGGAACGACAGGATGACCGCGCCATAGGCGACCAGCGCCCGGACCGCGAACTGGCGCGGCTCGCCGTCGAGCACGGTGATGCCCAGCACGCAGGCGACGAAGGGCAGCAGGCCAGCGTACGCCAGCGCGGCAACCGCGGGCGCAAGGGGTCGGTCAGCATCGCTCACGAGGGCCGCCCCTTGAAGACGTTGTTGATCAGATCGTTCGAGCCCTGCCTGACCTTGCGCAGCCAGCGGCGGGCCCACGCGAACTCGACGCCCAGGATCGCCAGCCCGAGCGGGATCACCACGAGCGCCGGTCCCGGCAGCACGATCAGCGCCACGCCGATCGCGAGCACCGTGCTGCCCACCACGGCGACCGCGATGCGCCGCGCCCAGCGGTAGGTCAGGTGCCAGTTGCGGCGCCACAGCGGGCTCATGCGCGCGGCCTGACCTTGTCCGCCACCGACGGGTCGACCGCGGCCAGCTGCCGATCGTGCAGGCGCTCGAACACGAACTGCGCTGCGATGGCGCCGCAGCCGGCGAGGAACATGTCCCACTGCGTGTCCCACGGGTCACCCTGCGTGCCGAGGAAAGCGGCGGCCGCCTCCTCGCTGGCGAGCGCCGTCCACCACTCGATGAACTCATAGGTCGCGCTGATGCCGAGGATCGTGAACAGCACGATGGTGAACAGCCACTTGCCCGGCGCAAGCGGTGAAGTGCGGATCAGCAGTTCACGGGCGATGATCGCCGGCCCGAAGCCCTGCATCAGGTGGCCGATGCGGTCGTAGTGGTTGCGCGCGAAGTCGAACCAGTCCTGGATCCAGAAGCCGAGCGGCACGCGCGCGTAGGTGTAGTG
>Ga0079037_100001478_pt1 | contig 12287 bp, 8 predicted proteins | sample Mud3Dept4metaG_FD_71479 | JGI IMG/M metagenome (GOLD analysis project Ga0079037, IMG submission 71479) | Freshwater wetland microbial communities from Ohio, USA, analyzing the effect of biotic and abiotic controls - Mud 3 Core 4 Depth 4 metaG | ecosystem: Environmental > Aquatic > Freshwater >... | reverse complement strand
CAGGCTGCTCCTCCAGCGCGGCATGGACCGGTTCTCCCCGGTGTCGCGCTACAACCGCTTCCTCGGCGCGAAGCGCGACCTGACCGCCGACGAGCTCGACTACCTCACCGACCTGGACGGCGTCGACCACTTCGCCTTGGGGGCACTGGCCACCGACACGGAGGGCGATCCGCAAGGCGTCGGCGTGGCCCGCTTCGTCCGCTTCGGCGACGAGACCGACAGCGCGGAACCGACGGTCGCCGTGATCGACGCCTACCAGGGCCGCGGCCTGGGCACCGTCCTGTTCGACCGCCTGATGGCGGCCGCGCGCGAGCGCGGCATCCGCCGCTTCCACGGCCGCATGCTCGCCCACAACAAGGTGATGCGGGCACTGCTGCACCACGCCTCGCCGACCGTGCGCTGGGCCGGCAGCGGCTACGTGACCGAGTTCTGGCTGGAGCTCTGAGCTTTGCCCGTGATCCGGTGACGCCTGACCCGCAGCCGGAGGAAATGCGCGGCGCAGGCGATGCACGGGTCGTAATTCCGGATGACGCGCTCGGCATGGCCCTGCAGCTCGGCGTCGCTGCGCCCGAGCCCGAAGCGCTCCAGGGCGGTGCGCAGGTCCTCTTCGCAGCGCTCCTGGTTCTGACTGGTCGGCGGCACGATCCGGGCATCGCGCACCACGCCGCGGGAGTCGACCTCGAGGCGCATCCACAGCAGCCCGCGCGGGGCCTCGGTCGCCGCGATCGCCGTTCCCGCGGCGACACGCACCGACGCGGCAGGCTCGGCGGGGGGCTCGTACGCCTGCAGCGCGCCGTGCGCCTCGCGCACGGCGAGTAGCACCTCCAGGGCCCGCGCCACGATGCTGTGGAACATGTTGTGGGTCGGCACCGGCGTCGGCAGGGTGTCCAGCACCACCCGCACCGCCGGCGGCAGCTCACGGAAATTGAGATTGAGGCGGGCGAGCGGCCCGACCAGGTAGGGGCGGCCGTCGAGCCGGGTGCGCAGGGCCGTCGAATGTGGCACCTGAAAGGTCTGGAGCTGTTCCTCGAACCGGCTGGCCGGGACGTCGAGGCCGTCGCCGGACTGGATGCGCCCCGCACCGATCGCGTATTCGCTCGGGTGGCCCAGGGCAACGCTCGTGAAAGGCTGCTCGTCCGCCGGGAAGTCGAGGGACGCCGTCCAGTGGACGAGGTCCTCGGCCTCGGGGATGGCCGCGTCCAGGCGCTCGACGAGCCGCGCCACGTCGGCGACGGCCGGCGCCCGATGAAACCCGCCGACGCGCACGCCGACCGGATGGATGGCGCGCCCGCCGAACAGCCCGATCAGGTCGGTGCCCAGGGCGTGGAGCCGGAGCCCGCGTCGCAGGGCAGCGGCGTGGTCGGCGGTCATGGCGAGCGCATCCTGGACACCCAGGAAGTCGGGCGCCGCGAGCAGGTGAATGTGCAGCGCATGGCTCTGCAGCCACTCGCCGCAGTACAGGACCCGCCGCATCGCCCGCACCCAGGGCGGCGGCTCCAGGCCGAACAGGCGCTCGAAGGCCTGGGCGGCCGTGATCTGGTAGGCAACCGGGCAGAGCCCGCAGACGCGGGCGACAGCGTCGACCACCTGGTCGTAGCCGTAGCCTTCCAGCAGACGCTCGAACAGCCGCGGCGGCTCCACCAGCCGCAACCGCAGCGCGGTGATGCGCCCGCCCGCGATGTCGAGGTCGAGGCCCCCCCTCCCCTCGACCCGGCTAAGCAGCGGGATCCGGATCTGCCGCTGCTCCTGCTCGCCCGTTCCGTCCCCTGCCGTCATGGCGTCTCCGGACCGCGGGCCGCTGCGCCGCCGGCGCCACGGAAGGCATCGACGTCGCCGGCGACGAAGCGGAAGCGCCGCGCGATGTCCTCCGGACCGAGGCCGAGTGCTGCCAGCCGTGCACCGAGGCCGGCGACGTTGACGAGATCGGCGGGGCCGAAGCAGGCGTAGCACGCGCGGCCGCCGCGCGGGCAGAGCGCGCCGCAGCCGGCGCGCGTCACCGGCCCCAGGCACGGCTCACCCCGGGCGACGACCAGACAGGCCACGCCGAGCTGCTTGCACTCCATGCAGACGGGTCGCCGGTCCGGTCGCACGGCGACACCGGCGAGGCGGTCGCAGAGCAGGCGGACGAGCTCGCGACGGTCGATCGGGCAACCGCTGAGCACCGCATCGACCCTGACGTACCGGGCGAGCGGCACCGGCGTGCCGAGCACGTCGAGCCACTCGGGGTGGGGATAGAGATCGGCGAGCCATCGATCGCCGTCCCGGGCGAGCCCGCGCAATGACTGCGCCCCGCCGCTGGCGGCGCAGGCACCGATGGCAGCCAGATAGGCGCTGGAGTCACGGATGCGCCTCAGACGCTCGACATCGGCCGACGTCGACACGCTGCCCTCGACGAGCGCCACGTCGACCGGGGCCTCGGCGGCGCGCGGTCCCAGCGCCGCGAAGTGCACGACGTCGAAGCGCCCGGCGAGCGCGAGCAGCGGCGCGCCGTCCAGCAGCACGGCTTGACAGCCGCCGCAGCCGCTGAACGCGTAGACGCCCAGTCGCGGCTTCCGGTCTGCCAGCGCCTCGGTCACGTCACCACTCCCCTTGATCTGACAGGCGCAGCGTTTTCACCGCAGAGACACAGAGGCACAAAGAGGATCGCAGAAGCAAAGAGTTGTCGTGCGGCTGCTCGTTGCCCTGCCGCTCGATGACCTTCGAAGCCCGAATCGTCGTTCTTCTCCGTGCCTCTGCGCCTCTGTGGTTCATGCCTTGCTCCGCGTCAGAACCCGCGCACGCCCAGCAGGTCGGCGACCTCGTCGTAGCGGAACACCGGCCCGTCGGTGCAGACATAGCGCGGCCCGACCTGGCAGTGGCCGCAGCGGCCGATGCCGCAGTGCATGTTGCGCTCCAGGCTGAGCCAGATGGCCTCGTCGGGCAGGCCGCGGCCGCGCAGGACGGCGATCGCCGCCTCGATCATCAGCTCGGGGCCGCACAGCAGCGCGAGGGTGCGCCCCGCATCGAAGCTGACGCGGTCGAGCAGATCGACGACCGGACCCTCCGCCCAGCGCCAGTCGTGGCTCGCCACGTCCGCGGCCAGCAGGATCGCGGTATTCGCGGCGCGGCCCCACGCCTCGTACTGCGCGCGCCAGATCAGGTCCTCGGCATGGCGCACGCCCTGCAGGATGACCAGGCGCCCGTAACGCGCGCGCCGCCGCAGGACGTAACGGATCACCGAGACCACCGGGGCGCAGCCCAGGCCGCCGGTGAGCAGCAGCAGGTCCCTGCCCCGCGCGGCCTCGAGCGGCCAGCCGCGCCCGAACGGCCCGCGGATGCCGACGCGGTCGCCCGGCCGCAGGCGCACGAGGCCGTCGCTGACGCGGCCGACGGGCCGGACCGTGTGGTCGAAGAAATGCTCGTCGAGCGGGTCGGAGACGATGGACAGCGCCACCTCGCCGACGCGATCGAGGTAGACCATGTGGAACTGGCCCGGCGTGAACGCGTAAGGACTGGACGGCGGACCGTCGTCGAAGGCGAGCCGCAGCGTGCAGATGGTGGGCGACTCCTGGATGCGCTCGCGAACCACGGCGCTGCGCGGCATGTCGCGGTCAGTCATCGCCCCCTCCGCCGACGATCGCCTCGACCTCGGCGCTCAGGTCGATCCCGACCGGGCACCAGGTGATGCAGCGGCCACAACCTACGCAGCCCGAGCGGCCGAACTGGTCGTGCCAGCCGCCGAGCTTGTGTGTCAGCCACTGCCGGTATCGGGTCGCCGCGTCGGCCCGCAGCGGCTGCCCGTGCAGCAGGCTGTGCTCGGCGCCGAAGCAGGAATCCCATTCGCGCACCTGCTCCGCCCCTGCATCGGCGAGCGACGGTTCGGTGCGCGTGGCGTGGCAGAAGCAGGTGGGACAGACCGCGGTGCAGTTGCCGCACGCGAGGCAGCGCGCACCCGCCTGCCGCCAGCGCGCGTGATCGAGGTTGGCGAACAGCGTGCGGGCGAGGTGCCGCGACGGCAGGCGGCGGCGCTGGCCCGCCGCGGCCCGGTTGCCGGCATCGGTGGCTGCCGCGAGCTGGTCGGGGAGCGCCGCCGCGAGCGGCAGCCGGTCGACGATCGCCGCACCCGTTGCAGTCCCGGGCCAGACCAGCAGGCCCTCGTCCAGCTCGGAGAGGCCGATGTCGTAGCCCGCCACGAGCATCGGCCCGTCGCCGGTGGACACGCAGAAGCAGGTCGGTGCCGAACGCGCGCAGTCGACGCCGACCAGGAGCAGGCCCTCGCGGCGCGCCGCATAGCCCGGGTCCGGCGCGCTGCCGCTGAGGAAATGGGCATCGAGCAGCGCCAGCGCAGCGAGGTCGCAGGGGCGTACGCCGAGCACCGCGACGGGGCCCCCTCCCTGAGCCGGCGCCTCGAACCGCAGCCCGCCGCCGGCGTCGCGGAAGGAGCGCCAGAGCGCCTCGCGGGGGGGAAACAGCAGGGGCTTGAGACCCTGCGGGCCGACCGTCCAGCCGAACCAGCGCCCGTCGCCCGCCGCTTCGAGCCGGTAGCGGCCCGGCGCCTGCGACTCCCCCAGGCCGGCCGGCAGCTCGTCGACGCTGCGGACGTCCGCAAAGACGATCGTGGCGTCACGCACTCTCGGGCCCAGAACGCGGTAGCCCGCGCCCAGCAGCGCGTCGATCAGCACCTGACCGCGCGCTCGAGCCAGAAAACCCGGGTTGCGCTTGGGGCTCGGCGTCAAGGTTCCTCGCCTCCGGCTGCGTGGCAGCGGATGACCGTCTCGACTCCTGGGACGCGCCCTGAGCTTAGCCCCATTCGGCCGCCAGGCGCCCGCCGCAGCTGCGTGGCTTGAGTTGCGTCAGGGCGCCGGACCCAGCCCTCGCGGACTGGCGACACGTCGGACCCTCTGTCAAACTCCCGCAGAAATGCCGGGGAATAGTCCGTCCCGGTGGACGAGTCGGGGCGCGTGCCCGTGACCGACGGAGGGCCGACGCAAGGTGAACCGCTCGCTGCGGGTTCTGTTGGTGCTCGACGCCGAGACTGACGCGGTCCGGGTGGTCGCGGCACTGCACAGCGCCGGCTACGAACCGGAGCACCGCCGCGTCGCGACCGCCGCGGCCCTGCGGGAAGCGCTGCGGTTCACGGACTGGGATCTGGTCCTGGCCGACAGCGCCCAAGGCGACCTCACCTACGCCAGCGTCCTGCGCGAGATCGCGGCGGACGGCCGTGACCTGCCGCTGATCCTGGTGACCAGCGGCATCGGCGAGGAGCTCGCCGTCGAGGCGATCAAGGCTGGCGCCGGCGACTACGTGAGCCGCGACCACCTCGACCGGCTCGGCCCGGCCGTCGCGCGCGAGCTGCAGGACGCCGAGCAGCGGCGCCAGCGGCGCCGCTCGGACGAGCTGCTGCGTTACCAGGCCTGCCACGACGACCTCACCGGCCTGCTCAACCGCCGCACCTTCATGGAGCGGCTCCACGACAACCTCGTCCAGGTCCGCCGCAGCCGCACCCCGGCGAGCCTGTGCTTCATGGACCTGGACCGCTTCAAGATCGTCAACGACCGCTGCGGCCATCGCGCCGGCGACGAGCTGCTGCGGCAGCTCGCCTCGCTCATGCGTCAGGCGGTGCGCGAGTCCGACACCCTGGCACGCCTCGGCGGCGACGAGTTCGGCCTGCTGCTGCGCGACTGCGACCCTGAGCAGGCCCTGCGGGTCGCGGCCGATCTGCGCGACCGGATCCGCGCCTTCCGCTTCAACTGGCGCGACCAGGTGTTCGAGATCGGCATCAGCATCGGCATCGCCCCGGTGACGGCCGAGGCGGCCAATGCCGCCGAGCTGCTGAGCGCCGCGGACATGGCGTGCTACCGGGCGAAGGACGACGGCGAGGGGGCGATCCGCTGCTACCAGGGCGAGGACGCCGAGCTCAACGCGCAGCGCGGCGACCTGCGGTCGCTCAGCGCGCTCGAGGCGGCGCTGGACCGCGACGCCTTCGTGCTGGTGAGCCAGCCGCTGATCCAGCTGACCGACGGGTTGGGCGCACCCCTGGGGCGCGAGGTCCTGCTGCGCATGCGCAACGACAACGGCGCGCTGGTCTCGCCGGATGCGTTCCTGCCGATCGCCGAGCGCAACGGCCTGCTGCCGACCCTCGACCGCTGGGTCATCCAAAGCGTCCTTTCACGGGTCGGCCAGTGGGCGCGCCGCCACCACGACCGCGGGAGCAACATCTTCTTCATCAATCTGTCGGGGGCCTCGCTGCAGGAGCCCGGCCTCGCCGACTTCATCCGCGAGGAGATCGGCCGGCGCGGCGTCCCGCCGGACCTGCTGTGCTTCGAGATCGCCGAGACCGCGGCCGTGGTGAACCTGTCGGCCGCAATCGAGTTGAGCCACCGCCTCAAGTCGCTGGGCTGCCATTTCGCGCTCGACGACTTCGGCAGCGGCCTGTCGGCCTTCCGCTACGTCCGCCGCCTGCCGGTCGACTTCCTGCGCATCGACGGCCGGCTCGTGCGCGACATGCTGGCGGACCCGATCGAGCGCGCGATGGTCGAGTCGATCCAGCGGGTCGGCCATCTGATGGGCCTGCGCACCATCGCCGAGTCGGTGGAGACCGGCGAGCACCTGCGCGTCGTGCGGTCGCTGGGCATCGACGCAGCGCAGGGCTATGCCATCGGCCGCGGCGCACCGCTGGACGAGGCCTTCGAGCCCCGCGTCGGCCTCGCCGGAACAGGCACTGCCTGACCGCTGCGTCGCCCCCGGCGCGTTGACCCACGTCAACGGCACGCCGGCGGTCGCCTTGCGACCCTGCCGATGGCTCCCCATGCTGCCGGGACAGCACGCAGCGCGCCTTGCGCCCGCACCGGAGTCCAAGCGATGAACAACGTCACCCGCATCACGATCGACGGCAACGAGGCGGCCGCCTCCATCGCCCACCTGACCAACGAGGTCATCGCCATCTACCCCATCACGCCCGCCTCGCCGATGGGCGAGTGGGCCGACGAGTGGTCGGCGCTCGGCCAGCCGAACCTCTGGGGGACGGTGCCCGACGTCATCGAGATGCAGAGCGAGGCGGGCGCCGCCGGCGCCGTCCACGGCGCCCTTCAGGCGGGCGCCCTCGCGACGACCTTCACGGCGTCGCAGGGCCTGCTGCTCATGATCCCCAGCATGTTCAAGATCGCCGGCGAGCTCTCGCCGTGCGTGCTGCACGTATCGGCGCGCGCGCTAGCGGTGCACGCCCTGTCGATCTTCGGCGACCACTCCGACGTGATGGCGGTGCGCTCGACCGGCTGGGCCATGCTCTGCTCGGCGAGCGTGCAGGAGGCGATGGATTTCGCGCTGATCGCCCAGGCGGCGACGCTGGAAGGGCGCGTGCCCTTCGTCCACTTCTTCGACGGCTTCCGCACCTCGCACGAGGTCAACAAGATCGACCTGGTCGACCACGACACCGTGCGCCACATGATCGACGAGGACCTCATCGTCGCGCACCGCGAGCGCGCGCTCTCGCCGGACCACCCCGTCATCCGCGGCACCTCGCAGAACCCCGACGTCTACTTCCAGGGCCGTGAGGCGGCGAACCTCTTCTATCGCAAGCTGCCCGGCGTGGTGCGCGCGTACATGGACCGCTTCGCCGCGCTGACCGGCCGGCAGTACCGCCTGTTCTGCTACTACGGCGCCGAGGACCCCGACCGGGTCATCGTGATGATGGGCTCCGGCATCGGCGCGGCCGAGGAGGCCGTGGACACGCTGGCGGCCCGCGGCGAGCGGGTCGGCGTCGTGAAGGTGCGCCTGTTCCGGCCCTTCGACCCCAGCGCGCTGCTCGAGGCGATCCCACCAACCGCGACCCGCATCGCCGTGCTCGACCGCACGAAGGAGGCCGGTGCCGACGGCGAGCCGCTCTACAAGGACGTGGTGACCGCGATCATGGACGCCTGGTCCCGCGGCGACTTCCCCGGCGAGCAGCTGCCCCGCGTGGTCGGCGGCCGCTACGGCCTCGGCTCGAAGGAGTTCACGCCGGCGATGGCGGCCGGTGTGCTTGCAGAGCTCGCGAAACCGAATCCGAGGAACCACTTCACGGTCGGCATCGTCGACGACCTCACGCGCTCGAGCATCGATTTCGATCCCTCGTTCCGGCCGGCCGGCCAGGAAGGCTTGACCCGCTGCGTCTTCTTCGGCCTCGGCTCCGACGGCACCGTCTCGGCCAACAAGAACTCGATCAAGATCATCGGCGAGGAGACGGACAACCACGCGCAGGGCTACTTCCAGTACGACTCGAAGAAGGCGGGCGCCGTCACGATCTCGCACCTGCGCTTCGGCCCGACGCCGATCCGCAGCACCTACCTGGTCGGCGACGACGAGGCCCAGTTCGTCGCCTGCCACCAGCCGGTCTTCCTCGACCGCTACGACATGCTCGACCACGCCGCGCCGGGCGGCGTGTTCCTGCTGAACACCCCGACCGCGCCGGAGCAGGTGTGGGACACGCTGCCGCGGCGCATGCAGCAGCAGATCATCGACAAGCGGCTGACGGTCTACGCGATCGACGCCTACGGCATCGCGCGCGAGACCGGCATGGACCGTCGCATCAACACCATCATGCAGGTCTGCTTCTTCGAGATCACCCGGATCATCGATCCCGAACTGGCGATCGAGATGGTCAAGACGGCCGTCGAGAAGACCTATGGCCGCAAGGGCCGGCGCCTGCTGGAGCGGAACTTCACGGCCATCGACGCCGCGCGTGGCGCGCTGCGCCGCGTACCCGTGCCGGACCGCGTCACCAGCGCGCTGGAGCGCCCCCCGCCGGTCCCTGCCTATGCGCCCGAGTTCGTGCAGCGGGTGACCGCCACGTTGATCGCCGGCAAGGGCGACAGGCTTCCCGTCAGCCTCATGCCCATCGACGGCACCTGGCCCGTCGGCACCGCGGCCTACGAGAAGCGCAATCTCGCCCTCGAGCTGCCGAAGTGGGAGACGGACCTGTGCACCCACTGCGGCAAGTGCCCGTTCGCGTGCCCGCACGCGGCAATCCGCTCCAAGCTGTTCGCGGCCGAGCTCACCGCGGACGCGCCCGCGGGCTTCCTGCACGTGCCGGTGAAGGGCAAGGACTTCCCGCAGGGCGTGCACATCGCCTATCAGGTCGCCCCCGACGACTGCACCGGCTGTGGCCTGTGCGTCGAGATCTGCCCGATCCGTGACAAGAAGGACCCGCAGCGCAAGGCGCTCAACATGACGTCCGACCCGGCCTATCACGTCGCCGAGCGGGCCCACTGGGACTTCTTCTTGCGCCTTCCCGAGTACGACCGCCGGCAGCTGAAGGAAACCACGCTGAAGGGCGCGATGGTGATGCAGCCCCTGTTCGAGTTCTCCGGGGCCTGTGTCGGCTGCGGCGAGACGCCCTACGTGAAGCTCGCGAGCCAGCTGTTCGGCGACCGCATGCTGATCGCCAACGCCACGGGCTGCTCGTCGATCTACGGCGGCAACCTGCCGACCACGCCGTACACCACCAATCCCGACGGCCGCGGACCGGCCTGGAACAACTCGCTGTTCGAGGACACGGCCGAGTTCGGGCTCGGCATGCGCATCGCCGTCGACACCCAGGCCGCCCACGCGCGATCGCTGGTCGACCGGCTGCGCGGGCTGCTCGGCGACGAGCTGACGGACGGCCTGCTCGGGGCCGACCAGTCGAGCGAGGCCGGCATCTACGAGCAGCGCGAGCGCGTCGCAGCGCTCAGGCAGCGTCTCGCCGGCATCGACGGCGGCGACGCGCGGCGCCTCGAGGGCACCGCCGACCTGCTGGTACGCAAGAGCGTGTGGCTGGTCGGTGGCGACGGCTGGGCCTACGACATCGGCTACGGCGGGCTCGACCACGTCCTCGCCGCGGGCCGCGACGTCAACATCCTCGTCCTCGACACGGAGGTGTACTCCAACACCGGCGGCCAGACCTCCAAGGCGACGCCGCTCGGCGCGGTCGCGAAGTTCTCGGCCGGCGGCAAGCCGGTGGCCAAGAAGGACCTGGCGATGCAGGCCATGGCCTACGGCAACGTCTACGTCGCGCAGGTGGCCTTCGGCGCGAAGGACGTGCAGACCCTGCGCGCCTTCCTCGAGGCCGAGTCGTACCCGGGACCCTCGCTGATCATCGCCTACTCGCCCTGCATCGCGCACGGCATCGACCTCGCGAACAACCTGCGGCAGCAGGATCTGGCGGTGAATTCGGGCCATTGGCCGCTGTTCCGCTACGACCCGCGGCGCGCGGCGGCGGGCGAGAACCCGCTGCACATGGACTCGAAGGAGCCGTCGATCCCGTACCGCGACTTCGCCTCGAGCGAGACGCGCTTCAGCGTGCTGTTCCGCACCCACCCGGACGCAGCCGAGCGCTTCCTCAAGCAGGCGCAGCGGCACATCAAGAGCCGTTTTCACCTGTACGAGCAGCTCGCGCACCTGGCGGTGGCCGAGCAGGCGGGCGAAGCGGCTCCGCCGAAGGCGGAGGAGAAACCGGCGGACGGCTGACGTTTCTCGCTATACCCTTGCCGCATGCCCGACGTACTGGTCATCGGCGGCGGCGTGATCGGCCTGCTCACGGCGCGCGAGCTTCGACTCGCCGGCGCCGACGTCACGCTGGTGGAGCGCGGCGAGCCGGGGCGCGAGTCGTCCTGGGCCGGCGGCGGCATCGTGTCGCCCCTCTACCCCTGGCGTTACGCCGATGCCGTCACCGAGCTGGCGAGCTGGAGCCAGCGCCACTACGCCTCGCTGTGCAACGAGCTGCGCCACGCCACGGGCATCGATACGGAACTCGAGCCTTCGGGCCTGCTAATCGAGGCGGTGGGGGAGGAGCAAGTGGCCGCCGCCTGGGCCAGCGCCCATCGAGTCCAGCTCGAAGCCGTCGCGCGCGACGACGTCCGCTCGCTGGAGCCGGGCCTCGGCGAGCCGCCGGACGGCGCACTCTGGCTTCCCGACATCGCTCACGTCCGCAACCCGCGTCTGGTGAAGGCATTGCGCGCCGACGTCGAGGCACGTGGCGTTTCGGTGCTCGCGGCGCATCCGGTCACCGGCTGGCAGGACCAGAGCGACCGCATCACCGCCGTCGAGACGCCGCACGGCCGCGTCGCCGCGGACATCTTCGTCGTCTGCGCGGGCTCGTGGAGCGGCGAGCTGCTCGGCCCGCTCGGCGCCCGTCCCGACATCCATCCCGTGAAGGGCCAGATGATCCTGTTCCGCGCCGCCCCGGGAACCGTGCGGACCATCCACCTCGCCGCGGACCGCTATGCGATACCGCGCCGCGACGGTCGCGTGCTGTTCGGCAGCACGCTGGAGGACACCGGCTTCGACAAACAGACGACGGACGCCGCACGCGAGGAGCTCTGGCGGATCGCCGCGACGCGCTTCCCGGCCCTTCGCGAGGCCGGCCTCGAACGGCACTGGGCGGGGTTGCGGCCGTCCTCGCCGTCCGGCATCCCCTACATCGGTCGCCATCCGACGTTCGCGAACCTGTTCGTCAACGCCGGCCATTTCCGCAATGGCATCGTGCTCGGCCCCGCGTCCGCGCGCCTGCTGGCCGACCTCGTGCTCGGTCGCGCACCGATCGCCGACCCAGGGCCCTACGGGCTGGACGCCGCGCGATGACGAGGCCTTTTCGGTTGCCGGCGCTGCGGGGCCGCGACTAGAATCCGCGCTCCCGAGGCCGGTGTAGCTCAGTCGGTAGAGCAACTGATTCGTAATCAGTAGGTCGGCGGTTCGAGTCCGCCCACCGGCTCCAGTAAGACACTGAAAAGACCGAACTTTTCAGAGCGCCTCCAGGCGAGACACGCGAGCAGGGCACAAAATCGGGCACATCCCATTTTGTGCCGCCCGTGTTCCCGATCTGGAGACCGCTATGGCGACCATCATCAAGACCTCGCACGGCACATTCAAAGCCGTCATCCGCAGCGCGGATGGGGCCTACCTCAAGAGCAAGACCTTCACCCGAAGAGGCGATGCCGCGGCCTGGGCCGGTCTCGCCATGGCCCTGTCGGCCTTCGTGACGGCCCTGCTGCTGCCCCCCTCTTGCGGTGGATCGGGCTGGTTGGCTGATCCTGGATCCGTAACCGCAGAGACGCAAGAGGCCCCTGAGGCCGCGTGCAGGGACGCGATCAGGCGTGCTGCCTAGCCCGGTGCTTGGCGGCGATGAAGGCGCTGTGCGGCACGTAGAGCAGCTCCGCGATCTTGCGGATCAGGTGCTCCTCGTATCGGTGCAAGGCGTCGTCGGCATAGGCGATGCGCCACATCAGCTCGATCAGCTCGGCCTTGCGAGCCGCGTCGTACTCGCCGTTGATCAGCGACGTGAACTGGTAGTA
>Ga0079037_100001477_pt1 | contig 12289 bp, 7 predicted proteins | sample Mud3Dept4metaG_FD_71479 | JGI IMG/M metagenome (GOLD analysis project Ga0079037, IMG submission 71479) | Freshwater wetland microbial communities from Ohio, USA, analyzing the effect of biotic and abiotic controls - Mud 3 Core 4 Depth 4 metaG | ecosystem: Environmental > Aquatic > Freshwater >... | reverse complement strand
GCCAGCCGGATTATCTCGGCGGCGTATAGAAAGGATCTGACATGACGACGCTCAGCTACCGCAGAACCGATGCCTTCAAGAAGAAATTACCCAGGTTTTTCCAATACCTGGTGCTCTCCCTGGTTGTGCTGGTCGTGCTCGTGCCGATCGTGATCCTGGTCTTCGGCAGCCTCAAAACGCGCGGCCAGATGTACTCCCTGCCTTACACCATTCCGATCCCGGCTCACTGGGAGAACTATACCAGGATCCTTCAGATGCCCACATTTTGGAGCATGCTTCGCAACAGCCTGGTGGTCATGCTGGTATCCACTGCTGGCGTGCTGATCATCTGCAGCCTGGCCGCCTTTGTATTCGCCCGCATGCAGTTCCGCGGCAAGGACCTGGCCTTCAACTTGCTCACCCTGGGGCTGATGTTCCCCATCACGGTTGCCATCATGCCGGTCTACCTGGTCATCCGCCAGATGCACCTCACCAATTCTCTCACCGCGGTCATCCTGATCCAAACCGCTTTCGCCCTTTCCGGCAATATCATGATCCTGCGCGGCTTTTTCCTTTCGATCCCGGTGGAACTGCAGGATGCCGCCTCCATTGACGGCTGCTCGGCTTTCGACTTCTTCTGGCGCATCCTGATGCCGCTGGCCCGCCCGGCCCTTTCGGCGGTTGGCGCTCTGACCATGATCACGAGCTGGAATGACCTGCTCACGCCCCTGGTGATCATCGACCGCGAAAAGCTCTGGACCCTGCCGCTCGGCACCATGCAGTTCCAGGGCCAGTATGGCATGGAGCTGAACCTGGTGGCGGCTTTCGTGGCCATCTCGGCGGTGCCGGCGGTGGTTTTCTACCTGTTCGCCGAAAGGCAGATCGTGGCCGGCCTGACCGCCGGCGCGCTCAAAGGCTAGGTGCGTCTCCCTGCGAAGGTTTGAGTCCTTCGCAAAGCCGGTCAAGGATACCCATGGTCAGGACTTGCACCAATCCCATCCTTCCAGGCTGTTATCCAGATCCTTCCATCTGCCGGGTGGGGGATGATTATTATCTGGTCACCTCCACGTTCGAATATTTCCCGGGGCTGCCGGTCTTTCACAGCCGCGACCTGGTGCACTGGCACCAGATCGGGCATGTCCTGGATCGACCCTCCCAGCTGCCGCTGGAAGGGATCCGTTCTTCCGGCGGTTTGTATGCTCCCACCATCCGCTTCTCGCAGGGCGTATTCTACGTGGTTAATACGCTCGTGGATGGAAAAAGCCGCGCGGGGAATTTTGTGGTAACCGCTCGCGACCCGGTCGGACCCTGGTCGGAGCCCGCCTGGCTGGATTCGGCACAGGGGTTTGATCCGTCTCTTTTCTTTGACGAGGACGGGCGCGCCTGGTACACCGGCACACGCCTGGCGGAGGCCGGTTACTACCCGGGCCATACCGAGATCTGGCTGCAGGAACTGGATCCCGGTCTGTTGCGCCTGATCGGAGAAATCCACGTCATCTGGGATGGAGCGGTCAAACAGGCGGTCTGGTCGGAAGCCCCGCACATCTACAAGGTGGATGGCTATTATTACTTATTAACGGCCGAGGGCGGAACGGCGCATGAACATGCCGTCTCGGTGGCGCGCAGCCGAACGATCACTGGACCGTATGAGGGCAGCCGCGCCAATCCCATCCTGACGCACAGGCACCTGGGATTGGACCATCCGATCGTGGGAACCGGTCACGCCGATCTCGTGGAGACACAAGCCGGCGAGTGGTGGATGGTGCTGCTCGGCATGCGCCCCTACGGAGGCTACTATTACAACCTCGGCCGGGAAACCTTCCTGGTTCCGGTGCGCTGGGAGGCGGGCTGGCCGGTGGCAAGCCCGGGTACTGGCAGAGTTGAGTTTACCTACCCGGCTCCCGACCTGCCAGAACAGCGCTGGGTGGCGGCGCCTGCCTGTGACCACTTCGATGCCGCCAAGCTGGGGCTGCAATGGAATCTCCTGCGTACGCCGCAGGAAACCTTCTACAGCCTGGTGGAACGCCCCGGCTGGCTGCGCCTGCACCTTCGCCCCGAGCGCCTATCGGAACAGGCCAGCCCAAGTTTTATCGGGCGCCGGCAGCAGCATATCCACTTTGCCGCGCAAACGGCGCTGGAGTTCACTCCACGGTCGGCTCAGGAATGTGCCGGCCTGGCCCTGGTTCAGAATAATGACTTCCACTTTTGCCTGGTGGTGACGCAAGCGAGCGTGAACGTTGTCCGGTTGATCAAGCGGGCGCATGGGAGCGAGGAGATACTGGCCGAACATCCCATCCAGGCTGGCCGGATCCAGCTCAAGGTGGAGGCGCAAGGGCAGGACTACAATTTTTATGCTGCTGATGAACCCGGCAGCTGGAGTGCAGTGGCAGAGGGCGTGGATGGACGCATTTTGAGCACCCCGGTGGCCGGCGGCTTTTTGGGAACCTTCATCGGCATATATGCCAGCAGTAATGGGCAGCCGGCCTCGAATCACGCTGATTATGACTGGTTCGAATATATCGGGCTTGAGCAGGCTTGATCCCGGCGGTAAGGAACCTGGGCAGACATGACCATATTACCGGATAATCAATCATTGATGATAGGAGTTCCATGTCAATTCTTCAGCGCATAATGATCTCCCTGGCGGCTGTTTCGCTGCTTTTAGCAGCCTGTTCGGGTTCGGGTACGCCTGCCGTTCCTGCCGCCAAACCGACCGACACGCCGCCGCCTTCCAGTTCGCCCATCCCGCCATCTGCCACCTTAGCGCCTCCCACCGATACTCCAGTGCCTCCTACGCCTACCCTCACCATGGTCCCCCCGATGACAAAATCACTGGATGAAATCACCTACCAGAATCTTTTCCGTGATTACCTGGGTAAAACAGATGCTGAGATCCAGGCAAAATTGGATGATGCCTGGCAGCATTTCTTCTACGGCTCGGATGACTACGAGCGAGTGTATTACCCGGTTGGCGACGATATGGCCTATATCTACGATGTGGGCAGCGGCGACGTGCGCAGTGAAGGTATGTCCTATGGCTTGATGATCAGCGTCCAGATGGACAAGCAGGCTGAATTCAACCGCATCTGGAAGTGGGCCAAGACCTACATGTACCAATCGGACGGCCCTTACAAGGGCTATTTTGCCTGGCACAACAAGATCACCGGCGAGAAACTGCACGCCAATCCTGCCTCAGATGGGGAGGAGTGGTTCATCACCGCCCTGTTCTTTGCCTCGGCCCGCTGGGGTGACGGGGAAGGTATCTTCAACTACCGCCAGGAAGCCCAGGCCATCCTGGATGCCATGCGCACCAAGACCGCAGAAGATAACGGCATCGCCACCGATATGTTCGATCCGGTTGCCAGACAGGTTGTCTTTGTTCCCAGCGGCAGGAATGCCACTTTCACCGATCCCTCCTACCATTTACCGGCTTATTATGAACTGTGGGCACGCTGGGCGGATAAGGACAACGCTTTCTGGGCGGAGGCCGCCAATGCGAGCCGCTTGTTCTTCCGAAAGGCTGCCCATCCGCAGACCGGTCTGATGCCGGATTATGCTGAGTTCGATGGCAGGCCACATGGCAGTGACGAGCATAAGGATTTCCGCTTTGACGCCTGGCGCACGCTTTCCAACGTGGCCGTGGATCATGCCTGGTTTGGCGCCGATCCCTGGCAGGTGGAGCAATCCAACCGGGTGCTGGCTTTCCTGGCTTCGCAGGGTGTGAATTCGTACTCAAACCAGTATTCCCTGGATGGCAAGGCCCTTTCGGGTGATCATTCCACCGGCCTGGTTGCCATGGCGGCGGTGGCTGCCCTGGCAGCGGATGAAAATACCGGCAAACCCTTTGTGCAGGCGCTTTGGGATGTCTCGGTTCCCTCCGGAAAATGGCGCTATTACGATGGCATGCTCTACCTGCTCGGCCTGTTACACGTGAGCGGCAATTTTAAGATCTATGCCCCCGGATGAAAGAAACTGAGAAGAACGCCCATGGAAGAAATTGATTCTGAAATACGTAAGAATAGAACCTCCAATACCACCGTGACACTTTTTCACGCTGGGTTTCCGGTCATTCATCAAGACGTGATCGTGCAGCAGAAGAAGCATGCATTCCTGTTCGGCAGCACCTGGGGCGAAAGCACCATGGCCCTGGTGAATGGCGAATTATCCGGGGAAGAAAAGGAACAGGCTGAACTGCGCAGCCAGCGTTTCCTGGAGCTGTTCAACCAGGTCACCCTGCCGTTCTACTGGGCCCGTTTCGAACCTCAGCGCGGGCAGCCCCAGACCCAGCGCCTGCTCAAAGTCGCCCGCTGGTACAAGGAGCGCGGCTGCACTGTCAAGGGGCATCCGCTCTGCTGGCATACGCTGACGGCGGATTGGCTGCTTTCCATGAGCAACCCGGAGATCCTCCAGGCCCAGCTGGAACGCATCCGGCGGGACGTGGCGGATTTTGCCGGCGTGATCAATCAATGGGATGTCATCAACGAGGCGGTCATTATGCCGATCTACGACCGCTATGACAACGGCATTACGCGCTTGTGCAGGGAGATGGGGCGGATAGAGTTTATCCGCAAGATGTTCGATACCGCCCGCGCGACCAACCCGCATGCCACGTTGCTTCTGAATGATTTTGATATATCACCCGCCTATGACATCCTGGTGGAAGGCTGCCTGGAAGCCGGTGTCCGGATCGACTGCATCGGTATTCAATCACACATGCACCAGGGCTATTGGGGCAGGGAAAAAACCCTGGCCGTGCTGGAACGGTTCGAGCGCTTCCAACTGCCGGTTCATTTTACCGAGAACACGCTGCTCTCGGGGGCGCTCATGCCGCCTGAGATCGTTGACTTGAACGATTACCAGCCGCAGGATTGGCCCAGCACAACCGCAGGGGAGGAACGCCAGGCCCGCGAAGTGGTCAGCCATTACAAAAGCCTCTTCGCCCATCCCTGTGTCCAGGCCATCACCTGGTGGGATCTCACGGATGGCGGCTGGCTGAACAGCCCTGGCGGACTGCTGCGCCGGGATCAATCCATAAAACCGGCTTATGCCGAGTTATTAAAGTTGGTCAAAGGGGAGTGGTGGTTGCCTCCCACGCGTATGACCAGCGACGCCAATGGGCAAATACATTTTTCCGGTTTCCTGGGAGAGTATGAGCTGTCATTGGCCGATCGGAAAGTCATTTTCCTCCTGCATGAAAAAGGCGAAAATTCAGTTTCGATTAACATTTAATTCTTGAAATGGATGCTCGTGAGATGGTATCGATGACCCTGGATTTTCTTCAAAAAAGGAGTCAGGATGTTTGACCTTCAACTGACCATTGTTCTGCTCCCGGATGGGTGCTGATGTCCTCTCAAGATCCCAGCCTGCCTGTGGCGGTGCGAGTCGCCGATTTGCTTGGCCGGATGACCCTGGATGAAAAACTGGCCCAGCTGACTTCCCATTGGATGCGTGATCTTCTGGATGAAAACCGCAGCCTTTCCCTTGCGAAGATGGAGCAGTTCCTTTCGCTCGGGATCGGGCAGATCACGCGACCCGGCGGTTCATCCATTTTCGATCCCGTCTCTGCCGCCAGGGCTGCCAACCAGCTGCAGCGCTTCCTGGTTACCAGGACCCGCCTGGGCATTCCCGCCATCCTGCACGAAGAATGCTGTTCCGGTTATATGGCACTCGGCGGGACGGTGTTCCCGTTGATGATCGGCCTGGCAGGCACCTTCCAGCCGGAGCTGGCCGGGAAAATGACGACCGAAATCCGCCGGCAGATGCGGGCGGTTGGCACGCACCAGGGGCTTGCCCCGGTGCTGGATGTGGCGCGTGACCCGCGCTGGGGTCGCGTGGAGGAGACTTTCGGCGAAGATCCCACCCTGGTCAGCCAGTTCGGGGTGGCCTATGTGCGCGGCTTGCAGGGCCAGAGCCTGAAAGAAGGCGGTGTGATGGCCACTGGCAAGCATTTCATCGGTCACAGCCTGTCGCAGGGGGGCATGAACTGTGCGCCCGTCCACATGGGCAAGCGTGAGCTGATGGATACCTATGTTGGTCCCTTCCAGGCAGCCATCCGGGATGCCCGCCTGCACACCATCATGAACGCCTATCCCGAATTGGACGGGGAGCTGGTGGCGACCTCGCGCGCCATCCTGACCGACCTTTTGCGCCACGAGCTCGGTTTTAACGGGCTGGTGGTTTCGGATTACGAAACCATTTTGATGATCCACAACTACCATCGTGTCGCGGTGGATATGTCCAGCGCGGCCGGGTTGGCTCTCAGCGCCGGCATCGAGGTGGAACTGCCCAGCCCGGCTGGGTATTGCGAACCGCTCAAGCAGGCCATTGAAACAGGCCGGGTTTCCACGGAACTGGTGGATGCAGCCGTATCCCGGCATTTACAGAAAAAATTCGAGTTGGGCTTGTTCGAAAATCCCTACGTGGATGAAGGCCGGGTGCTGGAAGTGTTTGAAACCCCCCAACAGCGCCAGCTGGCCCGCCGGATCGCCAGCCAGAGCCTGACCCTGCTTTCCAATGACGGTATTCTCCCGCTGAAGAAAACCATCCGCCGGCTGGCTGTCATCGGGCCCAACGCCGATAGCGGCCGCAACCTGCTGGGAGCCTATTCCTATCCCGCCCAGCTGGATCTGATGCTGGCATCTGTTCCAGCGGGGAGCCCTCTGGCGGGGCTGGATCCCGCTTCCCTGGCCGGCCAGGCCGTCCAGATCCCCTCCATCCTCGCAGCCATCCGCGCCGCCGTTCCTTCCGCCGATATCCGCCATGCGCGCGGCTGTGACAACCTGGCCATGGATCGCTCTGGTTTCGACGAGGCCCTCCAGGCGGCCGGCGCCGCCGAGGCCGTGGTGCTGGTCCTGGGCGACCGCTCGGGCCTGCTGGCCGACTGCACCGCCGGCGAGACGCGTGACAGCGCGGACCTGCGCCTGCCGGGCGTGCAGGAGGAACTTGCAGGGGCCATCTTCGCCCTTGGAAAACCGGTGGTGGTGGTGCTGGTCAATGGCCGCCCGCTGGCCATTCCTGAACTGGCGCAGAAGGCCTCCGCCATCCTGGAAGCCTGGCTGCCGGGCGAGGAAGGCGGGGCTGCCGTGGCCGGTGTGCTTTTTGGGGATGCCAATCCCGGCGGCAAGCTGCCGATCACCTTCCCGCGGCATGTCGGGCAGGTTCCGCTGTTCTACGATCAGAAACCTTCCGGCGGAAAGTCGAACTGGCACCAAAATTATGTCACGGTTGATTGCAGTCCGCTGTATCCCTTTGGGCACGGTTTGAGCTATACCACCTTTAAGTATGGCAATTTCAGCCTCTCCCCCAGGCAAATCGAAGCGGGCGGAACGGTGGATGTAAGTCTGACCATCCGGAACACCGGCCCGGTCGCGGGGGATGAGGTGGTGCAATTGTATATTTGTGACGAATACGGCTGTGTGCCGCGCCCGGTCAAAGAGTTGAAAGGCTTTACCAGGATAACCCTTCAACCTGACGAATCCCGGGGCATTACTTTCCATTTGCCCGTGAACCAACTGGCTTTCCATGATGAAGAATTGAAGCTGGTCCTTGAGGCTGGTATGATCAAGGTTATGGTAGGCGCCTCTTCGGCGGATATCCGCTGCGAGGGCAGCTTCGAGATAATCGGGGCACCAAAAACCCTGATCAAGGAGCGGCTGTTTGTCTGCCCGGTTGAAATAAATTAAAAGGTGGGGTGCAGTGTATGGATGGCAGAAGTTGTGGGTATTTCAGCAGGGCTTGTTTCGGAAAAAATAACTTGACAAAACTCACATCTTTTTTTCTCTGAGAGTGTTATAATATAACAAAATAGGTCTTATAGACTCTATTGGTTTTCTTATTTACCAATTCTTGTTGATATTTCTATGTTAGGTATAATCAGGCGAAGTGTTTCTGGAAGTGTTAGGAATCGATCAATTTCCCACAGATTCCAGTTTTTATCAAAGGAGGTTAACGGGCAAATTTAAAAAATACATCCTTACCAGTCCCCTTCCGTCATTTAGACCATTATTCACACCACATTAGGAGTATCAGATATGTTATCAAGAAGAGGATTTCTTAAGGTTAGCGCAGCCGGGGCTGCTGCCGCGTTTGTGGCTTCGCGTGCAAAATTCATGCTGAACGTCAGGGCGGCACAATCGCCACAGATTCCATTGGCCGGAAAGGCCATCCCGAAATATGTGGACCCGCTTCCAGAATTGGATGTGATCCCTGGAATTGGACAGATCGAGCTTCGAATGACCGAGTTCCAGGCACAGGTCCTGCCAACCGGAATGCCCAAGACATATGTATGGGGCTATCTGCAAACCGGCCAGGCCGAGCGCGACACTTACCTCGGGCCGGTCATCGTTGCCACGCGCAACCAGCCGACCGAGATGAAATTTGTCAATAACCTATACGATACAGCCACAACAAAAGTGGACGCTTACAAATACGGCACTGATCAGACCCTGCATTGGGCCGACCCGCTCTACGCTTTAAAAGAGAGGCAAGAGAACATGTGGAACCACATGGCCATGCCGCCCGCCTTTGGCAGCGAGGGTGCGAGCAACTACGAGGGTCCGATCCCGGCCTGTGTGCACCTGCACGGCGGCGAAGTCCCGCCCGTGCTGGATGGTGGACCGGATGCCTGGTTCACCAGCGATGGAAATTATAAGGGTCACGCTTTTTACAGCAAGGATGGTGAGACCGCGACCAACTACAACATCTACCGCTATCCAAACAGTCAGGAGGGTTCCCCGATCTGGTTCCATGACCATACCCTGGGCGCGACCCGCCTGAATGTGTTCTGCGGCCTGGCTGGCGGATACCTGATCCTTGACCCAATCAACGATCCGGCGAATCTCCCGGATCTCATACCACTGGTCATCCAGGACCGCATGTTCGATACCAACGGGCAGCTGTTCTTCCCGTCCGACAGCGCCGGCGGCGTGCTGTGGGCCCTCAATCCCGAGCATCCCTACTGGGTGCCTGAATTTGTGGGCGACGTGATCTGCGTCAACGGCAAGGCCTGGCCGTTCCTGAATGTCGAACCCAAGCGCTATACCTTCCTGTTCCTGAACGGCTCGAATGCCCGCACCTACGACATGTGGCTCATGGATCCCGTCTCCGGCAACCGCGGGCCGGCCCTCTGGGTGATCGGCACCGACGGTGGCTATCTGGACGCTCCGGTCAAGGTTGGCCCTCCGGGGAAGAATTCCAGTCTCGTGATGATGCCCGGGGAACGCTATCAGGCCATCATCGACTTCGCCGGTTACCAGGCCGGTGTGATCGGTCCCAATGGCCAGCCGTACTCTGGAAACTGGTTGCTCAGGAACAGTGCCAAGGCTCCCTTCCCGGCCGGCGCCGCGCCGGTTGCGAACACCGTCGGCCAGATCATGCAGTTTAGGGTGGTGGGTACACCCGGTACAGATCTCAGCTTCAACCCGGCATTGGCCGGCGCGACATTGCGTGGCGGTGTGGAGCAAGGTCCCGCTATTGTGCGCCTCGTGAATCCGGCGACTGGCACCGAGGCAGTTAACATTCAGAAGACCCGCCAGCTCACCCTCAACGAAGTGATGGGCATGCCGCAGCCCGCCTTTGACCCGGTAACCGGAGTCATGACAGCCTATCCCGGCGGCCCGCTGGAGATCCTAGTCAACAACACCAAGTGGGGTGGCGAGCGCATTGTCGGTGTGGATACAACTGATCCGAAAATGCACATGTACATAATGGAGCCCATTCCTGGCTTCACCCTCGATGGTACCGGAAAGAATTATATTTCTGAAATGCCAAAAGAAGGTGAAACCGAGAAATGGGAGATCATCAACCTGACCGCCGACGCGCATCCCATCCACCTGCACCTGGTCCAATTCCAGTTGATGAATCGCCAGAACTTCGATGTAACCAAGTACAGCGCCGCTTATGCTGCGGCCTTCCCGGGTGGCGGATGGGATACTATGGCCAATCCGCCTGGGCCATATCCAGCCGGTGTTTACATCCCCGGATTTGGTCCGCCCCTGGATTATGACCCGGGCAACTCCAACCCCTTGGGTGGCAACCCGGACATCAATGCCATGGATGCCAAGAACAAGCTGCTCTATCTGAAAGGCACGCCCGCTCGGCCGTTGCCGCAGGAAGCCGGCTGGAAGGACACCGTGGTGGTGTATCCCGGCCAGGTTACCCGATTCGTGGTCCGCTGGGCGCCGACGGACATCCCGGCAAGTACAGAACCTGCCAATGCCTCCTACCCCTTTGACCCGAACGGCGGGCACGGTTATGTCTGGCACTGCCACATCGTGGATCATGAGGATAACGAGATGATGCGACCGGACGAGGTGGTCCCAAATAAAAGTTCTGAAACGCGAGATTACAGAAAAGGCGAACATTACTAAGCCAATCTTCCCTAGAAGAAGAGCTGCCTGACCGGCAGCTCTTTTTATTGCTTTTTTGCTTGTCTGATCTGCGTTATATTGAGAAAAGCCTGCTATCCGGGTATACTGCGGTGTGTTTGCAGCCAGCGACCGCTGATTTGTTTGCTCAAATAAGTGAAGCCCAATCTACAGGCTGCAGAGTGGGAAAAACTGAAGGAGAAATGATGGCTCGAAAATATTTCCTCGGCATTGATGTATCCACCACCGGCAGCAAGGCCCTGCTGATCGATGAGCGTGGTGCAGTGGTCGCCACGGCCGCCTCCCCGCACACCCTCCAGAACCCCCGGCCGCTCTGGTCCGAGCAGGACCCGGACGAATGGTGGACGGCGGTCTCAGCTGCCATTCGCTCAGCCCTCCAGCAGGCCGGTTTGAGCGGCGCAAGCGTCGCCGCGCTCGGCCTGACCGGGCAGATGCATGGGCTGGTGCTGCTGGATGAAAAAGGCCGTGTGCTGCGCCCCGCCATCTTGTGGAATGACCAGCGCACCCAATCCCAATGTGACGAGATCCACCGCCGTATCGGGCGTGAGCGCTTCATACAGATCACCGGCAACGTGGCTCTGACCGGCTTCACCGCTCCCAAGATCCTGTGGGTGCAGCAGAATGAGCCGGAGGTCTATGCCAGGGCCCGCCACGTCCTGCTGCCCAAGGATTACATCCGCTACCGGCTGACCGGCGATTATGCCATGGACAAGGCGGATGGCGCCGGGACGGTGCTGTTTGACCTGGTCCAGCGCACATGGTCAGGTGAAATCCTGGCCGCGCTGGGCATCCCGGGTACCTGGATGCCTCCCACCTTTGAAGGCCCGCAGTTCACCGGGGCTGTCAGCCGGGCGGCGGCCGAGGCCACCGGCCTGCTGACCGGTACACCGGTGGCGGCGGGCGGCGGCGACCAGTCCGCCCAGGCGGTCGGCGTGGGAGCGGTGGAGCCCGGTGTGGTGGCGCTGACAGTTGGTACGAGCGGGGTGGTCTTTGCCACCACCCCCTCGGCGCTGGTCGAACCGCAGGGCCGCCTGCACGCCTTCTGTCACGCCGTGCCGGGGATGTGGCATTTCATGGGCGTGATGCTCTCGGCCGCCGGCAGCCTGCAGTGGTATCGCGATACGCTGGCTCCCGGCCTGTCTTTTGATGAGCTGTTAAGTGAGGCCGAACCTGTCCCGGCTGGCAGCGAGGGCTTGCAGTTCCTGCCTTACCTGAGCGGCGAACGTACGCCCCATCCCGACCCGCTGGCGCGCGCCGCCTGGGTTGGACTGACCCTGCGGCACGGGCGTGGGCACCTGACGCGCGCCCTGCTCGAGGGGGTTTCTTTTGGATTGAAGGATATTTTCAGCCTGATCCAGCAGGCCGGCCTGGGCGAAATCCGCCAGGTGCGCGCTTCAGGAGGAGGAACCAGGGGCGCGTTGTGGCGGCAGATCCTGGCGTCCGTATTGGAGGCAGAGCTGGTGACGGTGAACACCACCGAGGGCGCTGCCTTCGGTGCAGCCCTGCTGGCGGGCGTGGGTGGGGGTGCCTGGGCGGACGTGCCATCCGCCTGCGCTGCAGCGATCCGTGTCACTGGCAGCACCCGGCCCGACCCGTCCCAGCTGGAAGCCTACCGGAAAGCTTATCCGCTCTATCGCGAACTATACCCGGCACTTAAGCCAGGATTTGATAAAATGTAACCAAACATTAAGTAAGGAGAAATCAATGCCTGACTTTCATGGACTCCCCACTGCAACCCTCGCAAACGAACATATCAGCCTGGAATACCTGACCACCGCCGGCCCGCGTATCGTTGGGCTATCGTACCATGGCTCGCCCAACCTGCTGGCGGACTTGTATGACATGACCTCGGACACGCCGCACGGCAAGTTTCACTTCCTGGGCGGGCACCGCCTGTGGATCGCCCCGGAAGCATTGGATACGAC
>Ga0079037_100001476_pt1 | contig 12292 bp, 9 predicted proteins | sample Mud3Dept4metaG_FD_71479 | JGI IMG/M metagenome (GOLD analysis project Ga0079037, IMG submission 71479) | Freshwater wetland microbial communities from Ohio, USA, analyzing the effect of biotic and abiotic controls - Mud 3 Core 4 Depth 4 metaG | ecosystem: Environmental > Aquatic > Freshwater >... | reverse complement strand
CCCACGCTCAGGGGTTCCGGTGTTCCATATGACGTGAGAAAGGTGACACGCTACGGGGTCTACGATAAGGTCAAGTGGGAGGTATGTACCGGGAAGAATGGGGACGTATATGACCGTTACCGCGTAAGGATGGACGAGTTCCATCAGTCCAATTCGATTATAAGACAGTGCATTGATCAAATACCCGAAGGCCCAATTATGGCTGACGCCCCTAAGTATACTCTGCCTGCAAAAGATAAAGTCCTTACCGACATGGAGCACCTTATTCATCATTTTGTGCTTATTACAAAGGGACCGCAGACCGCGCCTGAAGGGGAGCTGTATGTTGCAACGGAAGTGCCGAAAGGGGAGCTTGGATTTTTCTTTGTGAGTGACGGAACGGGAAAGCCGTACCGCATGAGGGTAAGGTCCCCTTCCTTTGTACATGTATCGGCACTGCCCACGCTTTGTGAGGGGGAGCTGATTGCGGACATTATAGCAAACATCGGAAGTATAGATATTGTTCTGGGAGAATGTGACAGATAAATAAAAAAGGGTTCAAGTGGCCAAGGATTCAAGGGTCCGAGTGAAGGAAGAAAGACTTTTACTTGCCCCCTCGAAACCTTGAATCCTCGAACCCTATCTGAAAATTATGTTTAACGAATCTGTATTAAAAGAGATTGACGAGATAAAGGCCAGATACCCTGACCGCAAGAGCGCCCTGCTGCCTTCATTGTATGTTGCCCAGCGCGAGTTCGGCTGGCTGAGTCATGAGGCCATGGAGTGTGTTTCAAAGGCCCTGAATGTGCCCGAGGCCATGGTCAGAGGGACGGCTTCTTTTTATTCAATGTATAAACACAGGCCCGCGGGACGCCACGTCATTCAGTTATGTACCAATGTGTCCTGCATGATCCTGGGTGCGGAGAAACTCGTGGACTTGCTTGAAACTCGCTACGGGGTCCGGCCCGGCGGTACGAGTCAGGACAGCCGGTTTTCCCTGGTGATCATGGAATGTATAGGCGCCTGCGGCACTGCGCCGGCCATGCTGGTAAACACGGATTTTTATGACAATCTTTCGGAGAAGAGGATAGAAGAGATACTTGGGAAATATAAATAAGGATATTGATAAGTTTCGATGTGTCATTTCGACCAAAGGGAGAAATCTTTAACCATATTGTCGTAAAAGATTCCTCTCACCGCTGAAGCGGCGCTCGGAATGACATATTAAAAATAACCATGGAAAAGTTTTTACTCAGAAATATAGAGAACCCCAATTCAGCGGACATTCATGAATACGTAAAGGCCGGCGGGTATAAGAATTTATCAAAGGCCCTTGCGCTCAGTCCCGGGGACATTATGGAGGAAATAAAGAAGTCCGGGCTCAGGGGAAGGGGAGGGGCAGGCTTTCCCACTGGAATGAAGTGGAGCTTTGCAAAGGCTGATCCGAAATTACCCAAGTATCTGTTATGCAATGCCGATGAAGGTGAACCCGGCACATTTAAGGACCGGCCCATTCTCGAAAAGAACCCGCACTTGTTGATAGAGGGCATGGTCATATCAGGATATGTCCTGGGCTCCGAACATGGTTATATATACCTGAGGGGTGAATATCCGGCGGCCAGGGACATTCTGAACGCAGCGATCAAACAGGCATATGAGGCCAATTATCTCGGGGACAATATTAATGGCAAAGGAATAAAATTCCATCTTGCCGTACATCAGGGGGCCGGGGCCTATATATGCGGTGAGGAGACTGCATTGATTGAGTCTATTGAAGGGAAGAAGGGACAGCCCAGAAACAAACCGCCGTTCCCGGTAAATGTAGGCGCCTGGAGCATGCCTACTATTGTTAACAATGTAGAGACCCTGTCCAATCTTCCCTATATTATTGAAATCGGGGGAGAGGCGTATTCCCATATCGGGAGCAAGGAATGCCCCGGACCCAAACTGTTCAGCGTAAGCGGTCACGTCAATAAACCCGGGGTATATGAACTTCCTATGGGCACGAGCCTTAAAGACATAATCTATACCCATGCCGGAGGGATCAGGGACGGCGGCAGATTAAAGGCCGTTATCCCGGGTGGTATTTCCACTCCTGTACTTCCTGCGGACGCTATAGACTGCCCTATGGATTTTGTGGCCATGCCCAGGGCCGGCAGTATGCTCGGTTCCGGCGCGGTCATAGTAATGGATGATTCAGTTTGTATGGTCAGGGTGGCTTACAGGGCGCTGAAGTTTTTTGAACATGAGTCCTGCGGCAAGTGTGTCCCGTGCAGGGAAGGGACGGACTGGCTCAGGAAGGTACTTGAACGTATAGAAAATGGAAACGGTAAAGAGGGAGATATCGAGCTTCTCACTGACATAACAGGGATTATGCTCGGCAGGACCTTCTGCCCGCTTGGCGACGGCGCAGCCGGCGTGGTGATGGGGATGATAAAGCACTTCAGGAATGAATTTGAAGAACATATTAAAGAGGGAAGGTGTACGCTGAAATCTTAGAGTCTTTTATAAACAGCCCGTTATGTCATTCCCGCAAGCGAAGCGCGTCGGGAATCCTTCTGGAAGAAGATTCCGGACAAGCCGGAATGACAAACATACATCATATTGAAATAACACGATGATTACTCTGACAATAAATGATAAAGAAGTAATATTGGACAAACCGGTAAGCGTTCTTGAAGCGGCCCGGCAGGCTGGGATAAAGATCCCGACACTGTGCTATCATGAGGCCCTTAAACCATACGGCGGCTGCAGGCTCTGTGTGGTTGAAGTGGAGAGGATGCCGAAATTGCAGACCGCGTGCACCCTTTTGGCCGCCGACGGTATGGTGGTGAAGACAGAGTCGGAAGTCATCTCGAAAGTCAGACGCGGCATTCTGGAGTTCCTGCTTATTAATCATCCGCTGGATTGCCCGTACTGCGACAAGGCCGGGGAGTGTGAACTGCAGGACCTTGTAAATAAATACGGCGCGACCGTCGGCAGATATAAAGAAGAAAAAAGAAAGGTCCCGGAAAGTCACAAGGACCAGATCTTTGCAAGGAACATGGAAAGATGCATTGTCTGCACAAGGTGCGTGAGAATGTGCAATGATCAGCAGGGTGCGGCCGCTATCTCGATCATGGGGAGGGGAAACCGTTCCAGGATGGAACCTTTTTCCGCAGCGTCCTTTAACTGCGAGTATTGCGGCAATTGCCTGACGGTATGCCCTGTCGGCGCTATCCTGAGCCGTTTATATATCCACAGTTTCAGACCATGGCAGGTGGACAGCGAGGTAGAGACGATCTGTTCATACTGCGGGGTAGGGTGTTCACTTGTGGTGCAGGTCCGGGACGAGACCATCAAGCGTGTCATACCGAAGATAGGTCTTGGTGTGAATAAGGGACTGTTGTGTTCACGGGGCCGGTTCGGATATGAATACATAAACAGCCAGGACAGGCTGACGACACCGCTCGTACGGAAGAACGGCAATCTTGAGCAGAGCACGTGGAGTGAGGCGTTAAATCTTGTAGCTGAAAAATTATCGGCAATTAAAAAGACCGAAGGCGGTTCCGCTATTGCAGGCATTGCTTCTCCCCGATGCTCAAATGAGGACAATTATGTATTTCAGAAATTCATGAGGATGGCCTGCGGCTCAAATAATATCGATTCAATTTCGAGGACCGGGTATGCTGCTGCGCAGAAATGTTTTGAGGAACTGCTTGGCCAGGGCATAACAACACATATGATAGAGGGCCTGAAAAATTCGGAACTCATATTTGTTGTTGGCGGAGACCCGACCGCTGTGAACCCCATTCTCGGACTATCCATTCGTGAGGCCTCAAGGCGCGGGGCCAAAATAGCAGTCCTGGGAAATGCCAAAGGTCTCGAGAGATTCAAGACCCTGCAGGTCGTGCCCCCGGTATTCAGGGACGCCGAGGTTCTCGAGGAGCTTTTAGTGGCAGTCTCCAGGATTAAAGGCGCCCGCGGAGAAAAGCTTGATGTGGATAAAGGCATCCGTATGCTTTCTGATAAATATTCAGGGAAGATGGATGTTGAAGGGTTTGAAGAACTCAAACAGGCGCTGCTGAACAGCCCTTCCACTTCCATAGTCTTTGGCATGGACCTGGTGCAGCGTTCTAACGGACACCGGGCCATATTTGCCACAGCGGGACTTACCTATCTGCTTGAAGCACGGCTGTATCTCCTGTCGGACAGACCGAATGAGCAGGGGCTCATTGACGCCGGTTGCGTGCCTGAGATGCTGCCCGGCGGAAGGCCGCTGAACATTCATGACTTCAAGAGAAAATTTGAAATAGAATGGGGAGGCCCCATACCCGAGGAGGACGGCAAGACCCTGTTTGAAATACTTGAAGGCGCCGGGAAACACAGCATAAAGGCGTTATATGTGATGGGTGAAAACCCCGTATTTAATCTCCCGGACGGCCCTTATGTCAAAAACGCTTTGCAGTCCCTCGACTTTCTCGTAGTGCAGGACATATTCCTTACCGAGACAGCGAAGATGGCTGATGTCGTATTGCCTGCGTTCGGCTGGACCGAGAAGACCGGCACTTATACGAACCTTGAACGACGGATACAGCTTCAGACGAAGGCAGTAAACAGGACGACCGGCATGGAAGACTGGAAGATTGTTTCAGAAATTTCCGGAAAGATGGGACATAAAATGGCCTATTCAAATCCGGAAGATATCATGGATGAGATCGCAAAGGTCTCCCCTCTTTACCGGGACCTGACTTACCGGGAAATAAGCAAAGGGAATTGCCTGTGGCCATATCACGGTGAACCTCTGAGGGGGGAAATACACGAGCTGCCGGCAATGGCTGACACTGCAGGCGATTACAGGGCTGATTTTTATCTGGCCCTTGAGAAACCGCTTTTCCATTCAGGGACCCTTTCAAGAAGATCACCTGCGCTTATGAAAATCTCTCCGGAGCCGACGCTTAAAATAAGCCGGGCAGCAGCGCAAAAGCTGGGACTGCAGGAGGCGGACAGGGTGCAGGTCTCAACTGCCGCAGGCAGCAGCGAGCTGCCGGTCACCATAGACGATTCCATAAAAGATAATAAGGTGTTATTGAGCAATAATTTTGAAGGGAAGGGTTTGTTTGATTTACTCACGTATAAACTGGACCCTGTTACCAGGGCCCCCGGCATAGAGGGGTGCGAGGTAAGGATAATAAAAATATAGGATGAGACCATGAGCATAAACGGCATATTGTGGATTTTGATCAAGACAATCAGTGTGGTAGCAGTCTTTCTTATTCACGTGATGTTTGTCCAGTTATTTGAAAGGAAGGCAATCGCCCACATGCAATCGAGGATGGGGCCGATGAGGGTAGGATGGCATGGTGTTCTCCAGCCGATAGCGGACTCGATTAAATTATTTTTCAAGGAAGACATTATCCCGACAAATGCGGACAAACCGATATTTTACATCGCGCCTATTATCGGGGTCATCGGGGCAGTTTCTTCCCTTGCCGTTGTCCCGCTGTGGGAGGGCTTTTCCATCGCAAATCTTAACGTTGGCATATTATATATTCTGGCATTATCTTCGGTCAGCGCCTACAGCGTGATTCTCGGCGGCTGGGCCTCCAATTCAAAATATTCCTTTCTTGGAGGGTTGCGGTCCTCGGCCCAGGTCATCAGCTATGAAATCTCAATGGGATTAAGTCTGGTCGGGGTCATGATGATGGCAGGCAGCACAAACCTTTCCGACATCGTAAGGGCGCAGCAGCAGGGCAACTGGTTTGTCGTTCCCCAGATATTAGGTTTTACTGTATTTTTTATATCGGCGCTTGCTGAGACAAACAGGGTGCCTTTTGATTTGCCCGAGGCAGAGACCGAGCTTGTGTCCGGGTTTGCTACCGAATACAGCGGGATGCGCTGGGCCCTGTTTTTCATGGCTGAATACGCGGGCATGTTTGTGATGTCGGCCCTTGCTGTCATATGCTTTTTCGGCGGCTGGAGCGGACCTGACTTCTGGATTTTTGCAAAGGTCCCCCCGGTCATCTGGTTGATACTGAAGGTGTATGGATTTATTTTTCTGTATTTCTGGATCAGGGCCACGCTCCCCCGATACAGATATGACCAGCTCATGCGACTGGGCTGGAAGATCTTTATACCTGTGGCGCTGGCGAATATTGTTTTGACGGGAGTGATAAAAATATTATGGAAATAATCAGGAGAGATAAATAAAAGAATGACTGCCAGTGAATTGATCAAAAAAGTTTTCTTCTTCGAAATTTTGCAGGGGCTTGCCTTGACATTCAGGCACATGATCTCCCCTTCCGTGACAAGGCAGTACCCCACGGAAAAGAGAGAACCGGTCCCTGGTTCGCGGGGACTGCATGCCCTGGTCAGGGACACAGAGACAGGAAAGGAAAAATGCGTGGGATGCGGACTCTGCGCTGCCATGTGTCCGTCTCAATGCATACATATATATACAAGCGAAGGGGACGACCACAAGAAGGTTGTCGACAGGTACGAAGTAGAGGTCCTGCGCTGCGTGTTCTGTGCCTTATGTGTTGAGGCCTGCCCGTTCGGCGCCCTGGCGCTCTCGGAGGTTTATGAATACTCGGGATACACGAGAGAAGAATTTTACTATACAAAAGACCGGCTTTTAGAGAACTGGGACAAAAACATGGCAGGGGAAAAGGGCAGGGTATATTTCGAGAAATTCTGGAGGCCGAAGGCCGTTGACTTTGCACTACCCGGACCAGCTAAATCAGGAGAGAGGAAGGTCGTATGACGCTGCCGCAACTGTTTTTTGCATATTTCGCACTGGCGATGACAACCCTGTCGCTGCTCGTGGTGACCAGGAAAAATCCTGTGCACAGCGTCATGTGGATGCTGGTGCTTTTTGTTCATATAGCGTCCCTATATCTTTTCTTGAACGCCGAGTTTCTGGCCGCGATACAGATAATCGTTTATGCGGGGGCGGTCCTCGTATTGTTTTTGTTTGTGATCATGATGCTGAACCTGAGAAAAGAGGAGACCGTGAAGAAGTATCAGAGTCAGTGGCCGTTTAGCGCCCTGACCGGGGTAATGCTGGCGGCGTTTCTGGTATTAATACTCGGGAAAATAACCGTGCTTCCTTCTCTGGGTAAATATTCGATAGAGGCAATAAAATCCGAAGGCAGCATGATGACTATTGGGAAGGTCTTATACACGGAATATATTCTGCCTTTTGAAATAGCATCTATTGTGCTCCTGGTGGCCATCATAGGCGCAATGGTGCTGGCGAAAAAGAGGATGGAGTAAGGAGAATTGAATTGGTCCCATTAAGCTGGTACATAGTCTTAAGCGCGGTGATGTTCAGCATCGGCGTATTTGGTTTTCTTGCACGACGCAATCTGCTGATAATTTTCATATCCATAGAACTGATGCTGAATTCCGTTAACATCAGCCTTGTGGCCTTCAGCCATTACCTGCAGTCCATGAGGGGGCAGATACTGGTCTTTTTTGTTATTACCGTTGCAGCAGCTGAGGCAGCGATCGGCCTGGCCATATTGATCGCATATTATAAAAATAATCCCACGATCAAGGTGGATGAGATTAACATACTGAAGGGATGAGGTCAGAAGGATGAGGGATGAAAAATCCGGATCATCCGTAATCGTAAAGGATAGAATATGCTGAAATATACGCTTATACCATTACTGCCGTTCATATCATTCCTTGTCAACATCCTGTTCGGGCGTAATTATATAAAGGACAAGGCGCACTGGATTGCCGTTCCTGCAGTGGCAGGGTCGTTTCTCCTTGCGGTCAGCGCTTTTTTTGATGTGCTGGGCGGAAACAATGTAAACATAAATATCTACAGCTGGATCGTGTCCGGCAATTTTAATGTTTCCGTCGGCTTCCTTATCGACCAGCTCTCTGCGATAATGCTTATTGTCGTAACGTCCATCAGCACGCTTATTTTCATATACTCGATAGGCTATATGCATGGCGACGGCGGTTATTACCGGTTCTTTGCCTATCTGAGCCTGTTTGTATTTTCGATGCTCATGCTCGTCATGGGCAATAATTTCCTGGTCATGTATTTTGGCTGGGAGGCAGTCGGTCTCTGTTCTTATTTCCTTATCGGCTTCTGGTTCCACAAGAAGTCCGCAGGGGACGCCGGAAAGAAGGCGTTTATCGTAAACAGGTTCGGCGACTTCGGCTTCGGCCTGGGAGTGATCCTTATTTATCTTACCTTCGGCAGCCTTGAATATATGCAGGTTTTTGACAAGGCGGGAAGCATTGCAGGACAGACAATCAATTTGCTCGGATATGACGTCAGCCTTGTTACGCTCATATGCCTGCTGCTTTTCTGCGGAGCTGTGGGAAAATCAGCCCAGATACCGCTTCATGTCTGGCTGCCGGATGCCATGGAAGGCCCGACCCCTGTATCAGCATTGATACATGCAGCAACCATGGTAACTGCCGGTGTGTTTATGGTCGCCCGCTGCAATCCGCTCTTCAGCATGTCCCATACCGCCATGAACACGGTTGCCATTGTCGGAGGGGTGACCGCCATATTTGCGGCCACCATAGCGCTCGTACAAAACGATATAAAGCGGGTCATAGCATATTCAACGGTAAGCCAGCTCGGATATATGTTTCTCGCTCTCGGTGTCGGGGCATACTCTGCCGGCATATTCCATCTCTATACGCATGCATATTTCAAGGCGCTGCTCTTCCTCGGTTCAGGAAGCGTTATCCATGCACTTCATCATGCCGGTCATCATGATGAACAGAACATGCAGAAGATGGGCGGGCTGAAAAAATACATGCCCATTACGTACAAAGTGTTCATCCTGGCCACGCTGAGCATCACCGGCATCCCGTTCTTCTCAGGCTTCTTCAGCAAGGACGAGATACTGTGGAGGGCCTACCAGGGAGGTGACCTCGGTAAGTTCCTCTGGCTCCTTGCCGCCCTTGCGGCGCTTCTGACCGCGTTCTATTCCTGGAGATTGATATTCCTCACCTTCCACGGCACGTTCCGCGGGACACATGAACAGGAGCACCACATCCATGAATCGCCGCCGGTCATAACCGTGCCGCTGATGTGTCTTGCCTTTGGCGCAGTGTTTGCGGGTTATGTCGGGATACCCCCGATCTTCCTGGAGCACGGTGACAGAATAGGGGAATTCCTTGCCCCTGTGCTGGGGCATCCGGAAGGCCACGGAAGTCATGCTGAAGAAATATTCGTTATACTGGTTTCCATAGTTGTGGCTGTGATGGGATGGCTTATCGCGTATAAAATGTATATCAGGAACACTGAACTGCCTCAGAAAATGGAGACCAGGTTTCCGGGGATCCACAGGGTCCTGTTCAATAAATATTATATAGATGAACTGTACAGCAAGACTATTGTCCAGCCTGTGCTTAAGGCCTCGGACAAGATCATACTGGGATTTGACACGTATATAATTGAAGGGATCGTTAACGGCGTACCTGAGTTGATCGGAGCCTTCAGCCGGAAGTTCAGAGAGGTCCAGACTGGCATGCTGTCCAACTATGCCCTTGTTATGGCGATAGGCGCGGTATGTATTGTCGGCATATGGATTTTTCTGAAATAGAATTTATAAAGAGCCACGTCAAAGAAAAACGGAAAGTTAACGTCAGTGGCAGAAAGAAATTAAGGAAAGATGGAAGATATAATTTATAACCAGCTTGGCTATTCGATACTCAGTTGGACGGTGTTCCTTCCCGTTCTGGGCGCATTGCTGCTCCTGTTTATAGGTAACGCGGGTGCGATAAGATGGACAACCCTTCTTTTCACCATTGGGAATTTCATTGTGGCGTTTCCTCTCCTGAAACATTTCGACAAGACCACGCACAGGATGCAGTTTGTGGAAAAGAGCCCGTGGATCCCGTCGTGGGGCATAAATTATTTTGTCGGCATTGACGGTATCAGCATACTGTTCATTTTTCTCACGACGATACTCAGCATACTCTGCGTGCTTGTTTCGTGGAAGTCTATTGAAAATAAAGTCAAGGAATTTCACATAGCCATCCTCACCCTGGAAGCGGGGATGCTCGGGGTATTTGTCGCACTGGATTTCTTCCTTTTCTACCTGTTCTGGGAAGCGATGCTGATCCCGATGTTCCTCTTGATTGGTGTCTGGGGCGGACAGAACAGGGTGTATGCCGCAATAAAGTTCTTCCTCTATACACTGGTGGGAAGTGTGCTCATGCTGGTCGGCATTGTCGTATTATATTTTACCGGAGGAAGGACGCTCGATATCCTGGCCCTCAGCAATATGCAGTTCCCCTTCCAGCTTCAGTTCTGGCTGTTCCTCGCTTTTTTTGCGGCCTTTGCGGTGAAAGTCCCCATGTTTCCGGTACACACGTGGCTTCCGGACGCTCATACAGAGGCCCCTACAGCGGGTAGCGTCATACTTGCCGGTGTGCTGATTAAAATGGGGGCCTACGGATTTTTAAGGTTCTCCATGCCGATGCTGCCTGATGCCACCAGGTTTTTTACCGGGCCGGTACTGGTACTTTCTATCATCGCAATTATATATGGGGCGCTTGTATGTTTTGCCCAGAAAGATTTTAAGCGCCTTATCGCCTATTCCAGTGTCAGTCATATGGGGTATGTCACGCTCGGCCTCTTTACCCTGAATACCCAGGGGGTCGAGGGGGGGATCCTCCAGATGTTGAACCATGGAATTATCACCGGCGCCATGTTTCTTATGATAGGGATCATTTACGAACGGACACATACAAGGGTCATTGCGGATTACGGGGGCTTTGCAAAGCTTGTTCCCTGGTACGCGGGCCTGTTTATGGTCCTGACCTTTGCCTCTGTGGGTCTTCCGGGTACAAACGGATTTATCGGGGAGTTCCTGATAATATTCGGTGCGTTTAAGGCCCAAAAGATATTCGGGGTCCTGGCCACCACCGGAATTATCCTTGGAGCGGGCTATATGTTGTGGCTTTATCAGCGGATATTTTTTCAGGAAGCCAATCCTGACTATGATACGTCAGGGCACCACCCTGTCTGGGACCTGGGCCTGAGAGAGGTCATTACCCTTGTCCCGTTGTTTGTGTTTCTCTTCTGGATAGGGTTTTATCCGAACACTTTCCTTGAATATATGCATTCGTCTGTGGAGCACTTGATTCAGCGGATGAACATGAGCACAATGGCGGGCAATGAAAACATGATAGCTAAATATATAACGGAGATCTTCTAATGGAAATGGAAACGACTATAGGTCTGCTTGATATGCGGCTGCTCGTTCCTGAACTGACCCTGATCTGTGTGGGCCTGATACTGATGCTGCTTGATCTTGTTGTCAGGAAAAAAGAATTGATTGCTGCTGTTGGAATAGCGGGGACGCTTGTCGCGTTGTATGGGACGTACAAGCTCTATGGCTTTTATGAGCCACAGGCTGCCTTTGCCGGGATGTTCGTAGTGGACGGGTATTCCAATTTCTTTAAAGTGATATTCTATCTGAATATTATCCTGACGATATGCATTTCGTTAAAATACATGGCAATAGAGAAGGCATCTTTTGGAGAATATTACTCCCTCCTCATGTTTTCCACTACAGGGATGATGATTATGGCATCGGCTGCTGACCTGATCATTCTTTATCTCGGTCTAGAATTAATGGCCCTGTCTACGTATATCCTGGCGGGATTTATGAGGAACCAGCCGCGTTCAAACGAGGCTGCGCTGAAATACTTCTTCCTCGGCGCCTTTTCATCGGCCTTCCTGCTATATGGTATTTCCCTGACCTACGGGCTGACCGGAACAACCAATCTCAAAGGGATTGCAGAAGCGCTCAGCACGTCAGGCATTATGGACAACCCGATCATGTATCTCGGTCTGATATTTATAATTGTGGCGTTCGGGTTCAAGATTGCGCTTGTCCCTTTTCATATGTGGGCGCCTGATGTCTATGAAGGATCACCGACATCAATTACTGCCTTTATGTCTGTCGGTCCGAAGGCCGCCGGCTTTGCCGTACTGGGAAGGGTGCTGTTTGACGCCTTTGCGGGTATGCAGGTGCAGTGGTCCGCAATTCTGGTACCGATAGCTGTTCTTACGATGGCGACGGGGAGCATTATCGCCCTGGCACAGACGAACATAAAACGTATGCTCGCCTACAGCTCCATTGCCCATGCAGGCTATATGCTTCTCGGGATTATTTCCGGAACACATGAGGGCCTTACGAGCACCATCAATTATTTGATGATTTATCTGTTTATGAACATCGGGGCCTTTGCGATTGTGATAATGCTCAGGAGTGAAGGCTTTCAGGGTGAAAATCTTGAGGACTACATGGGCCTTTCAAAGGGCCACCCGCTGGCCTCTGCGTTG
>Ga0079037_100001475_pt1 | contig 12297 bp, 12 predicted proteins | sample Mud3Dept4metaG_FD_71479 | JGI IMG/M metagenome (GOLD analysis project Ga0079037, IMG submission 71479) | Freshwater wetland microbial communities from Ohio, USA, analyzing the effect of biotic and abiotic controls - Mud 3 Core 4 Depth 4 metaG | ecosystem: Environmental > Aquatic > Freshwater >... | reverse complement strand
CGCGTGCAGGATCACGCGATCGCCCACGAGTGCGTGTGTGACGGACGCATGCGGTCCGATGTAGTTATCACTCCCGATGACAACGCCTGCGCCGATCACCGCGTTGGCAGTGATCACTGAATTCGCTCCGATCACGGCGTTTGCGCCAATTGCCGCCCCTGCCTCGACCGTCACCCCTTCTCCAATCTTCGCCGTCGGATGAATCGCGGCCATCGCGTCTATCATTCCCGGCGTTCCAAGCACATGCTTCGGCATCATCGCGCCCGGATAATACAGCGCGCAGATCTTCGCGAAGGCGCGATAGGGGTCGGGGGACACAAGAAGGGCCACGCCGGTCGGTGCGTGAGAGGCATTCCTGGGCGCAATCACAACGGCGCCGGCATTGGTCTTTTCCAGAGCTGGGATGTATTTCGGGTTGTCAAGAAAACTTATCTGGTCCTCCCCGGCAGAATCCAGCGTGGTGACGTCATTGATGATCATGTCCACATCAGAGACATTCTGCATTTCGGCGTCGACCTGTTCGGCAAGGGCGCGGAGAGTGTAAGAACCCGACTTCGTGAAAAAACGGGGATCAGCCATTGGCTCAATGCTCCTTTGTTAGTGATATATCAGGGTATCCCGGATTCCCGGAAATCATTATAATGCCTTTAAGTCGCTGATAGCAAATTAGTCTTGGAGCACTAAAATGATAGAACGAGAGGTGGGGATATTCAAGAAATAATTGCCGAGAGCAGACTTTATGGGACAGACTTTAGGGGACGACTTTGGGGGGACGGTAATGAATAAGTTGACTTGTTGACTAACCTGGCGTCTTTTCCGGAATAGCCCCGAATTCTGGCTTAACGTCCAAAGCGCCTTAGACCTTCCGTAAAGCAGCTGCCCAAGTTGTTATTGTTGGCAACGTATCCTGCTCCTACTTCGTCCGCCCCCTACTCCTACCGTTGGTGATTTAATAAAGCTCTGAATAAAGCTCGAAATATCCCTGGGGATGTTTGCAGACAGGGCAGGTCTGCGGCGCATTATGCCCCTCATGAATGTGGCCGCACTCGAGGCACTTCCAGAAGACTGATTCACCCTTTGTGAAGAATGTACCGCCCTGAAGTTCCGTTAAAAGCTTCTGGCAAAGCTCATAATGGTGCTTTTTGATCTTCGCGAGCTGTTCGAATAGATAGGCAATCTCAGGGAGTCCATCGGTGCGGGCTTGTAGGGCCATGTTAGGATAGATTTCGTTACATTCCGAGAGTTCGGATTCTGCCGCAGCGCGGAGATTCTCCGGCGTGGTACCGATACCCGCAATCAATTTCAATTGCAGCTTGGCATGTTCTTTCTTGTTTTGCGCGATGCCCTGGAATATGGAGGAAATTTTCTCGAGCCCCTCCTTCTTGGCAACCGAAGCATAGTACGTATATCTATTCCTGCCCTGGGATTCCAAGGCAAAGGCATCCCTCAGATTCTGCTCTGTTTTTGTTCCCTCCACTTTCATCTTGTTCGCTGAACCGAGTAATTATCCTTTTACCGCCTGCATCATGAGATCAAAGTCCTCCAGGAGTGACTGCAGATCTTCCTCGTGTTCCACCTCCTGCTGAAGGATCTGGAGCACCATATTGTTCGTGACGATGTCTTTGTCTTTCGTGGTATCCAGCAGTTTCTTGTAAACACCGATTGCACACTGCTCCCCTTTTATGTTCTGGGTGAGAATGGTCTTCACAAAAGGATCATCCGGAGCGTCGTAGCCGCAGTTCGTCAATGTGTACCATGTCTCAGGTTTTGTTGCCGGTGTGCCCCCGAGCTGAATGATTCTCATGGCCACCATGTCGGCATGCATCAGTTCCTCCGTTGCATGCTGCACCAGCTCAGCTCCGACTGCATCCTTCATGGGGCCTTTCACCAGTTTTGCTCCGAGCCAGTACTGATAATAGGCAAGCCATTCATCGCAGTATGCACGGTTCAAGAGGTTAAGAAGCTCATTCACATCCATCCCGATAATTTCGCGTCCTTTGGAACCCATGAGATATACTCCTTCGTAAATGAATGAATTGATAAGAAATCGCTTCCTACGGATATCTAAATCTTAGCGGAAAAAACGGGTTTGTCAAGGTGCCTTTTTTTTGATATTTTTCGCCTCTCCTGAAAATTCCGGGAATGAATTCTACGAAAAATTTGTGGTTTGGCCTGCCCGCTCAGCAGTGAGGCCTTAATCTTTGTGGAGACATCCTATCCTACGGTACTTTTTAAGCCCTACCCAGACATACTTGCCCCTCTCCCTTTTCATCACACGAAAAAAACTCCCCGAAGATCTTCCGCCGTTTTATCCCCCTGGCCATGATATGCTGCAGCACGCCGGGGGCATCGAGCCTTGGTTGTCTGGGCATGCCGTTTTCTTGGTATATGTTGTTTATGTTGGCAACGTCCCGTAAATACGCTGCATTAAAGACCTGCTCCCGCTTGCGTTCTCCGAAGATATGCAAGAACGCAAAGGACTATGCGACTACCTCCCCCTGATCCGGTTCGCGAGATACCCAACCGCTGTGGCGAAGAAGATGGACTGGTTCCATTTCATAAGGGTATGCCAGTTGTTGTAAACGGCGAAGACCAGCCCGCCCGGTCCGGCAGGCTGGATAAGGGAGACTGAGCCACCGAGGCGGGGGAAAAAGCCGCCGCCGAAAGGGGTCACCCCCATCTCCTCCCACTCGGCCAGTGCCATGCGGTGATTCTTTCCCAACAGCCGGTGATCGAACGTTCCCGGCAGCGTGACCTCCTGACCCCAGGGCTCGTTCTCCAGCCAGCCTTGGCGGGAAAGGTAATTGGCGATTGAGGCAAGGATATCACCACGATCTTCCCAGATGTCCCGCCTCCCGTCGCCGTTGTAGTCCACGGCGTAACGTCTGAAGCTTGATGGCATGAACTGACACTGTCCCGTAGCCCCGGCCCAAGAGCCGACCATCAGACCCGGCTTGATCTCTCCGTCATGTAAAATCCGGAGGGCATCGAGGAGTTCGCCCCGGAAGAACCGGGCCCGGCGACCGTCGAAGGCGAGCGTGGCAAGAGACCCGACCACAGGGAAGTCGCCCATACGCCGGCCGAAGTCACTCTCGATACCCCAGAGGGCTACGATGATCTCCGGCTGGACTCCATAACGACCAGCTATCTCCTGGAGAAGTGCCCGGTTCTCCTCGAGTCTCATCCGGCCTTCAGCGACCCTGGATGATGGCGCCACCAGCTCCAGGTATCTGTCGAAACTCATCCTGAACTCCGCCTGGTTCCGATCCAACTCGATCACCCGCTCCGAAGGTCTCAGTCCCTTCAAGACCTGATCGAGCAGCGACTCCGCTATGCCCTGACTGAGCGCCTCCTGTCGCAGACCTGTCAGCCACCGATTGAAGCGGTCGTTCTCATTCCCTGCCGCAGAGAGCCTTGGCATCCCCATCAGGATGGCTGCAAGGCAGAGCGCCATAAGAAAACTTGTCTGCCACCGCCTTCCCAAGGCAGGCGTACGGTGAGGGCTGAACCACGCCCAGGTTCGCTCTCGACCGCATCGGTATCGAAGCCCGTCCTGATCGCCAAGCACCCCCTGAATCATGCGGGCCTTCTTGCCTGTATCGCTCTGCTTACAGCATTCACTGGCTACTCTTCCTCATTGCTTCACATTATATCAGACTTGCAAAAGCTCGTAAGGCAATCAGGGAGAAGAAACGTTCGCTTGGGGTGAACCCAGCAGAGTCAGACTTAACCATTCATATTCGGAAGCAATGCGTTACGCCTGTCGCGTCTTTTCCGGAATAGCCCCGATTTTTTGCTTAGCGCCCAAAGCGCCGCAGACCTTTGGCTGGCACAGAAGGAGAACAGAAGGGTTCTGTCAAGGATCAAGCCTCTTCATGCGGCGTAACCACAGAAAGCAGAACAAGCTGCATAGAAGGTGTCCCCAAAATCGTTGAAAATGAATAAGTCAGCTAAGTCAACAATGTCCGCGAAAGGGTTGCTTGACTTGTCAAGGGTGTAGATCTGACCCTAATGGCTCTAATGGCTCTCATTTTTTCCCCCTGGCCATGATATGCTGCAGCACGCCGGGGGCATCGAGCCTTGGTTGTCTGGGCATGCCGTTTTCTTGGTATCTGTTGTTTATGTTGGCAACGTCCCGTTAAGCGTACCGCGGACCCCGGGAAAGTGGCTCAAAAGAGAGCCCTCTGCGAAACAAAGAACGAAGACTGCCTGAAGGAGTGCGAAGAATTGAAACAGCCTCATGACATGAAGCAGAATAAGGAGAAATAACAGACCCCTTCCGCCTGAACTGAACCTCACGCCACTCTCTCGATGGTAATGGTGTCCGAAGTAGCGCACGTCCGCAGAAAAAACTGCCGAAACAAGGATTATCCGTTCACTCGAAGCTGATGAACCTCTTTGGGTCCACTCTGCGGGCCACCCTTGCGGGGATCAGCCCGGAGAGCAGGGTCGTCAGAAAGAGTACTGCCGTAACACCGGAGAGATACAGATAGGGGATTCTGAACTGTATCTCCCAGCCGAACGAGATCTTGTTGATCACCGTGATAAAGATGACGCTCATTGCCAGGCCCATAAACGACCCGAGGACGATGCCGCCGATGCCGACCACGCCGGCAGAAAGGACGAGGACCCGCGTTATCTGCTGCCAGCTCCCGCCCAGGTACCGAATGACGCTGATCTCCCGCTTTCGTTCCAGGACAAAGGTCAAAAGGGTGTTGACGACGCCGATCAGCGAAACAGCGATCGATATCGCCTCGATGGCATAGGTGATGGCAAAAGTCTTGTCAAAGATCGACAGGACCCTCTTCCTCAGTTCGTCGTTGTTCATGACATCGACTGCATATCGCCCCCGGACCGCTTCCTTCAGCCTGCCGATGAACCGGCTGATGTCGGAGCCCTCCCGCAGATAGAGCGCAACCTGTGTTGCGTCGTCGAGACTCCAGAATTCCTTAAGCCATTGTCTGTCGAGATAGATAAAGCCGGCGGTCGTGGAATAGCTGCTGAAGACATCGCGGACAACGAACTGCTCGCTGCCCCTGGGCGTCCGGATATCGACGGTGTCGCCGATCTTCAGGCTGTGCCTGAAACCGAGGTAGGACGAGATGCCGACGCTCTTGTCCTGCCCTGCCTCTTCAGGGGCCAGTTCCTGGTGACCACCACGGTATCGTTTCTGAAGCTGCATATCGCCGAAACCAGCGACGACCTTCTTTCCGAAAAAGTCGATATGCAGCGTCCTGAAACGGTCGACAGCATCAACCTCCTCAAAACCGGAGACGAGTTCGACCAGTTCAGGCGACAGGGGGAAAAAGCAGAAGTTCGAGCTGCATGACGACGGCTTAACGTAGACATCGGCATTGATATTCTGCCTGATCCAGGACCTCAGGGATCCGCGGAACGAGAATATGAGCGTAAGCAGCGCTATGATAAGTGCGCAGCTCACGGCAACGCTCATGAGGGCGACAGAGAAGCGATAGACATTACCCTGCATGTCATTGATCGCAATCTGTCCGGTGGCTGCGAAGGTCTTTTCAGCAGGAAGCCTGATGAGTCTGAGGACGTTCGAGAGGAAGAAGGGAGAGGCCAGTCCAAAACCTGCAATCATACAGAGGATGCCTGCGTAGGCAAGGAACGGGAAGTCAAAGGGCATGGCATTGTAGTCATACCAGGAGATGATCACCCCGAAGGTTATGGATGCGAGCCCGGCAGCAGCGAGGAGACCAACATACTTTAGATATCTGCCCTCGAAAGACCCTTCCCGTGATGTCTCGCTCGGCCTCACCTTTGAGGCCTCGTAGGCCGGCAGTGCCGAGGCGCCGAGGGAGACTGCAATGCCGAGGCCGAAGGCAAGCAGTATATCTTTTACCGTGATCAGGGTGCCTGAGATGGCGATCGGGCTGTAGATGGTCGAGATGGTCCTCTCCACAGCGAGGGCAGAGAAGGATGCAGCGACCTGGCCGAAGACGACCCCGGCGACAGAGCCGAGGGCCCCTATCAGAAGGCCATGAGAGAGAAAGAGCAGCACGATGGTCATACGGTGGACGCCGAGACCCCTTAGGATGCCGATCTCGGTCCTCCTCTTGATCACCGACAGAAAGACCGTGTTATAAAGGAGGAAGAGGCCGACAAGAATGGCTATCAGGCTTACGAACTGGAGGTTGTAACGGAAGGACTTGAGGAGCGCCTTCCGGTCCTGCAGGGACTGCTCCTTGCTGACAAGGGCAAGATGCGGCGGAAGGGCTGCCATGACTGATTGAGCGGTCACGGCATCGGCATCGAGGTCAATCCTCGAAAGGTATCCGGTTTTCTGAAAGTAATCCTGGAAGTTTCCGATGTCCATCAGCACAATTTTTGCCGGGAGAGACGGCTCATCGATCACATCGACAATGCTGAGGGAGTACTCACGATCATAGACCAGTGCCGTGACCTTTTCTCCCTTCTTCAGGGAGAGCGCCTCGGCCAACTGCTTTGATATCATGACGCCGTCAGGCTCTCTCAGGAAACGTTCCAGGTCATACGGCTGCCTGGAGACAGGCCTGATCAGGGACATGAGCCGCGCCGTATAGATGCCCTCTATCGTGATCGTCTCGTTTGCGGCCTGCATATGACCGACAGCCCTCAGGACAGGGAGACAGTTATCTACCATGTCGAGGACGGTACGATATGCGCTTTCAGGGAAGTCGATGCCTGAGCTGTCGACGATCTCAAAGTTCATGGCGGTGTTCATTCCCCTGATATCGGACTCGAAGGACGAGACCGCCCTGTCAGAGGCGACCTTCACGCCGATAAAGAGGCCTATTCCAAGCGCGACGCCGACCACCGAGAGCACGGTGAGAAACCACTCTCTCCTGAGGTTCCTGAAGATGATGAGCCTCACAAGGTGAAGGAAGGTCATGAGAGTATGACACCGTCCCTGATCTTCAGGGTCCTGTCCGCGAAACGCGAAAGGTACGCCTCGTGGGTCACAAGGACGACCGTCTTCCGGGACTCTGAGGAGAGCTCCTTAATGAGCTCCATGATCTCCTCACCGGTCTGGCTGTCGAGACTGCCTGTCGGTTCGTCTGCGAGGATGATCTCCGGGTCGTGGACGAGTGCACGGGCAATGGCGACCCGCTGTTGCTGCCCTCCCGAGAGCTCAAAGGGGAAGCTTCCCTCCTTTCCCTGGAGACCGACACGCCGAATGAAAGAACTCACCCGGTCTTTATCATCAGTACTGTTCAGCAGAAGGGGCATTCTGATATTCTCGAAGACGGTTATGTTCGGCAGAAGGTTGAAAAACTGAAATATGAAGCCGATCTTCCTGCGGCGGTAGAGGGTAAGATCTTCGTCGGTAAAAGACGAAATCGCATCTTCATCAACGATGATTCTGCCCTTATCAGGCCTGTCCATACCGCCGATAAGGTTTAGGAGGGTTGATTTGCCGGAGCCGGAACTTCCCGTGATCGATACAAACTCGCCCTTTCCGATCCCGAGAGTGATATCTTTCAGGATATGTGCCTGACCATAGAATTTATCTACCTTCTCCAGCCTGATCATGCCGGCCTATTCATATCCTGTCATCTCGACGTATGCCCTGCCGGCCACCGTACCCTCTACACGGCAGGCTCCTTCCCAGTAGGAATTCCCGGTTGTGCCTATACCGATGAACTCCTGATCTTCCATAAGCGGCGTCATCCGAAGCTGCAGCCCTTCAGAGGGGACCTCGATCTCCCAGGCCGAGGGATACCGTGCCCCTGTCTTCCCTGACCGGTAGTGCTTGTTTACCCTCACATGGAAATCACCGGCTGCAAGGTGACGTGCCCTGCCGTCCTTCATCACGACCGTACCTGAGGAGTATTTATCTATGCTGTTGTCTCTATTCCTGATCAAGTAGAGCATCACTTCCCTGCCGTCTTCAAGCTGCAGCGAAAACCAGTCCCATCCCGCCTTGTTCCGGCTGAGCCCTTCTGTCGATATCTCCCTGTCGAACCAGCTCTGCCCCTTGACCGGGAAGGTCTTCGCACCGATCCTGATGGTCCCTTCAGTCTCCAGCCGCGTGTATGAGAAGTATATCGAGGCATTAAGCGGGGAATCCTCGGACTTACGGGAATATCCCCTCTCACCATGCAGAACAAGAGGCTTTATCGGCCTCAGCAAAAGATCGAAAGAGCCTTCCCTGCCCGAGGCACTGATCTCCATCCTCTCCATCGTGCCCGTGAGCATGTTCTTACCGACCCAGACCTTGAGCTCTTTTTCTTTGGCTCCTGCATAAGCGAAGGCGCCTGAGTCGGCCTTGTCCTCGAAATGGTATTCTTTTCCCTGAATGTCGGAGAGGGCGAAATGCGAAATGTAGATGTTATTCACCCCGAAGACAGAGGTGAATTCCCTTCGCTGGACGCCTACGATGAAAAAGGTCAGCTCGTAACCGAACTCCCTGCCTGCATTGTCGAAGAGGTGGCCGGTAACATACCACCACTGCACCCGGTAGTCTTTTCTGAAATAGAGGTCCCGGGGGAATTCCGGTTGATAGTCCGGCGTCACATCGCGGAACTCCGCTTCAGCCATAGCAGTCAATAAAAGACAGGCGATGATGCCCGTCAGGATTTTTTTTACCGTGTTTACCATACTCATTTCTCTACGTTACCACAGATAAGTCATGGGAACTACTGGAGCTTTCAAAAACGTGTGCAATGGAGGAGTTTTCGGGATGGTGATGAATTGATTATCTTGTTAACTAACCTGTCCTCATATGCCGGTCTGGCACGCCAGATAGGGGGTGTCGCGTCAGACCGTCAATGAGCTGCTCCGCAAAAACAGGGCAACAACTCCTGATATGGCGTTGCGCCTGTCGCGTCTTTTCCGGAATAGCCCGAATTCTAACTTAACGCCAAAAGCGCCATAGACCTTTGGCTGGAACAGAAGGCCGAAGGGTTCAAGGATCAAGCCTGTTCATGCGGCGTAACCATCGAAAGCAGAACAGGCCGCATGGAAAGTGTCCACATGCTTCGAGAGGAGAGGCACTATGGGGACATCACTATAGGATGTCCCAGATAGGGTTCCGAAAATCCGCAGCAGTGGCAGCTTTCCATAGCTGTTAAGTCGGGGTGGACATCACAGACTGATCTATCCCCTCCGCGTCTTCTTTCCACCTGATACTGCTACTCAACGCAGCAATGCTCGTGATCCGAACCGGATTCACCTCCTTACCCTCAGGCATTGCTATTTTGAGCAACTTGAGAATTTTCAAAGGTAATATGCTTTTCTGTCGGAGGTGAAGAACACCCCGTAAGGTCTCACAATCAGGCTCTTGCATTTCTCTCACATTCTCACAGAACAACGCAAGGAGTTCAGTTGCTTTCATTTGTGCTTCGAATAAGCGTCATTCTGCTGCGGTAGTTGCTGAATGACGCTTATTCGAAATCCACACGGGTGAAACTTCAGGATTGGACTGCTTTTGAAGGCATTTTGTCGTCACTGATGATTTGCAGGAGTAAGAAAAAGTGATTGTGTCGGTCGTTTAACCGTTGATAACAGAAAGGAACTGATTTTCTTCCCTCCATCATTTCTATTGAATTACATTCGTAACATGACTGTCGGAAAATTATATCACGGGTGTTTAGTTCAGGGGTTCTTCAAATCTGTCACTAACTGAAACCTGCATTTTTTTCTGAGAAGATTTCTGCTCGCGCCCCCTCAAGTTGCCCTGTCTGCAGCAACGAACTCGCTGATGGTCTTATTCCGCGAACCTGCCGTCCTTGCGCTGAAAAACCTGCACCGATGTCGATGTAATAAGCTTAAGACTGCCTGCCTCTATTGCAACGCCGTATTCCTGTTCTGTTGATCCCTGGTGAGTGTAGAAAAGCCTGCTCTTTTCCAGCCGGTATGTGCCGTTATTGAGTGAGTATGTCTTGCTCCCTTCCACAATGGTGCCGTCATCATAAATCGTGTAGTCAGTGCTCCGGTATGTTCCATCAGGCTTAAATTCATACTCGACAAAGTACCTGGCATGCCGGCCGGTGCTTGGTATGGTCATCTCCTCTCCACCGGAGATCCATACACCTGCAAGGGATCGGTTATCTCTACTGCATCCGGGGGCACCGATGATGACGCAGAGCATCCCCCCAGCCATGAGCATCACGGTCAATATTCTCAGGTGGAATCGTCTGTTTCGTTTCATGATCCTCATGGTTTCTGTTCGAGCTTTTCGATTGCCTTCAGAAAATCTTTGTTCCGGGGAACGCCCTCTTGAATAAATCGAATAATGCCATTTTTGTCGATGAGATAGGTAATTCTTCCCGGGGCATAGAGCTTTCTGATCTGTTCTGATACATCCGCTATCAGGGGAAACTGCAGCTTGTATTCATCACTGAACTTCTTGTGCGTCTCAAGGCTGTCTCCGCTTATACCCAGCACCTGGGCATTCAGGCCTTCAAACTTTTTCAGATCCTTCTGAAAGGCCTGCATTTCGCCTGTTCAGGTAGGGGTGAAATCGGCAAAATAGAAGGCCAGGACCACATGGCTCTTTCCCCGGTAATCTTCGAGCCTGATTTTGCCTGTTGTTGAAAGGCCTTCAAAGAGGGGCGCCTTGTCTCCCACCTGAAGAGCGAAAGACAATGACGCACCGACCATCAGCAACGCGGTACACACTGCAGTCCAGATCACGTTCTTCATCTCAGTATCCTCCTTCGCACATAGGATCTTTTCCGTCTCAAACTCGTTCAAATCACGATAACATCATTCAATCAGCTTCTTCCCTCATTGACCGGGAGGGGGATCAGCCCCCTGTCAACACCCAGGCTCTCCCGGATGGCCGCAGCAGCTCTTTGCCGTGATTATTTTGAGGGCATTGTTCTTTAACAGAGAGAAGAGTTTCTTCTGAATGGGCATCGAACCCTTCAGATTGTCGATAAAGGCCTTTGGATCCGGTTTGTCGTTTCCCATAGTATCCTCCGCAGCCCGAAAAACTGACCGTTTCGACCGCTTCAAGCTGCCAGCGTTTCAGCTTTAATGCGTATATTCATAGTTTATCGTCTTTTTGTTTAAAAAGCGATATAATCGCAGTATGCATCCCGGCTGCCCTATGGTATGCCGGACCGGGGAGATTAATCATGCAGGATATTGATCAGCTCAGAGTGACCATAAAGCAGATGCTCGACTCCCAGAGACTGGCAGTCCTCGCCACACAGGGAGAGGTAAGGCCTTATGGCAGTCTTGTCGCATTTGTCGCCACAGAAGATATGAAGAACCTTCTCTTTGCAACAACCCGCGCAACGAGAAAATACGCCAACCTTCTGAAAAACAGAGGGGTTGCAATGGTCATCGACACCCGGACAAACCAGACAGCAGACTTTGCAGATGCTGCCGCTATTACGGTGCTCGGAGATGTTGAGGAGATTGCTGATCATGAACAGCAGGAGCTTGCCGGCATCTATCTCGATAAGCACCCCTATCTGAGAGAGTTCGTCGAATCCCCGACCACGGCCCTTCTCAGGGTCGACGTAAAGACTTACATCATGGTGAGCCGCTTTCAGAATGTTCAGGAACTCCATCTTACCTCATGAGCCTGATCCTCCCGTTCGAACAGATCATTGAAAAGGACCGCCCGAGGGTCGGCGGAAAGGCCTATGCACTCAGTGTTATGGCAAAAACCGGTGCCAGGGTGCCTTCAGGTGTCTGCATTATAGCTGATGCGTACCGCCGATATGTGAGGTCAACCGGCATTGCGGATCAGATCCGACTGGAGCTCAGCCGCAAACGATTCGCTGATATGCGATGGGAAGAGGTCTGGGATGCTGCGCTCAGGATCAGGAATACGTTTCTGACAACCCCACTTCCCCGGCAGCTCTATGGGGATCTCAGCAGACCGCTGCTGCAGCGATTCGGTGATGCAGCAGTGGTGGTGCGGTCTTCAGCACCTGATGAGGATTCAGCCAGGGCTTCGTTTGCGGGCCTGCATGAATCATACGTCAATATCAGGGGCAAGGAGGCCATGATCGATCATGTCAGGCTCGTCTGGGCATCTCTCTGGTCTGACGCTGCCCTCCTGTACCGTCGCGAGCTGGGTCTCGATGTCAGCAGGAGCTCCATGGCTGTGGTTGTTCAGGAGCTTGTCCGCGGAGAGCGTTCCGGCGTTGCCTTCAGCAGGGACCCCAATGATGAAACCCGTGCAGTCATAGAAGCGGTTCATGGTCTGAACCAGGGGCTCGTTGATGGCACTGTGGAACCTGACCGTTGGCTTCTTGAGCGCAAGGGCGGCAGAATCATTTCCCATGTTGCTGCTGTGAGGGAAAACCGTGTTGTCGCACACGAGGGAGGCGTTGG
>Ga0079037_100001474_pt1 | contig 12298 bp, 9 predicted proteins | sample Mud3Dept4metaG_FD_71479 | JGI IMG/M metagenome (GOLD analysis project Ga0079037, IMG submission 71479) | Freshwater wetland microbial communities from Ohio, USA, analyzing the effect of biotic and abiotic controls - Mud 3 Core 4 Depth 4 metaG | ecosystem: Environmental > Aquatic > Freshwater >... | reverse complement strand
AACATGATGAGACAAGCTGTACCCCTTATTAATCCTGAATCCGCAATCGTGGGCACGGGTCTTGAAACCCAGGTGATAAAAGACAGCCGGATCCTTTATGTTGCAGAGGGTGACGGTGTTGTGGAATATGTAGACGCGAATGAGATAGTCATCAGGTATACAAGAACTGATGAGGAAAAATTTGTCAGTTTCGACGATGATGTCAGACGTTATATCCTGCCTAAACACAAAAAGACAAATCAGAATACCTGTATAAACCTGATTCCTGTTGTAAAGAAGGGGGAGAAGGTCAAAAGAGGCCAGGTGCTGACAGAAGGGTATGGAACCAAGACTGGTGAACTTGCACTGGGAAGAAACCTTAAGGTGGCATTCATGCCATGGAAAGGATACAACTTTGAGGATGCAATTGTGATTTCGGAAAAAGTTGTTCAGGAGGATATGTTCACATCTGTGCATATTGATGAATATCTTCTTGAAGTGCGTGATACCAAGCGCGGGCTGGAAGAGCTTACCTCTGATATTCCAAATGTAAGTGAAGAGGCTACAAAGAACCTAGATGAGAACGGACTGATAAGGATTGGAGCTCATATAAGACCTGGTGACATACTTATCGGCAAGATCACTCCTAAAGGAGAATCAGATCCTTCTCCTGAAGAAAAGCTGCTGCGTGCCATCTTCGGCGATAAAGCCGGTGATGTGAAAGATGCCTCGCTGAAAGCAGGCCCTTCACTCGAGGGTGTTGTGATCGATAAGAAGCTGTTTACAAGAGCTATCAAGGACAGGAAAGCAAAAGCCGTGGAAAAGCCGATGCTCGACAAGATCGAGAATGAGTTCAGCAAGAACTCTGATGATCTGAAGGCCAGGCTTGTAGACAAACTGTTTATCCTGGTGAACGGTAAAACATCACAGGGTGTCAGGGATTATCTGAATGTGGATGTCATACCCAAGGGCAGCAAATTCACCCTTAAACAGCTGCAGGAAGTAGATTTCCTGAATGTAAATCCGAATAAATGGACTACCGATAAGAAGAAGAATGACAGCATCAAGCAGCTCCTTCACAACTATATCATTAAATACAAGGAGATCGATGGTATCTATAAAAGAAAGAAATACAATATTACAATCGGAGACGAGCTGCCTGCCGGTATTGTCCGTCTGGCCAAAGTATATATAGCCAAGAAACGCAAGGTTAAAGTCGGTGATAAAATGGCAGGCCGTCATGGAAACAAAGGTATTGTTGCAAAGATCGTACGTGCTGAGGACATGCCGTTCCTTGAAGACGGTACACCGGTTGATATTGTTCTGAATCCGCTTGGAGTTCCATCGAGGATGAACCTGGGCCAGATTTACGAAACTGTGCTTGGGTGGGCGGGACAAAAGCTTGGGCTCAGATTCTCCACACCAATCTTCGATGGAGCTACTATCGATCAGATAACTGAGTATACCGATAAGGCGGACCTTCCGAAATATGGAAAAACATATCTCTACGACGGAGGCACGGGTGAACGATTCGACCAGCCTGCAACTGTCGGGGTAATTTATATGTTAAAGCTGGGTCATATGGTTGATGATAAGATGCACGCCAGATCAATAGGGCCATACTCTCTTATCACGCAGCAGCCGCTTGGAGGTAAAGCCCAGTTTGGCGGACAGCGTTTTGGTGAGATGGAAGTGTGGGCTCTCGAAGCATTCGGTGCCGCACATATCCTGCAGGAAATACTTACAATCAAGTCGGATGATGTAGTGGGACGTGCCAAAGCATATGAAGCAATCGTTAAAGGTGAGCCAATGCCCCAGCCAGGAATCCCCGAATCGCTGAATGTACTTCTTCATGAACTCAGAGGGCTGGGATTGAGCGTGATACTAGATTGATAATTACGTATTTACACACATAAATAGGATAAAAAATTCAGTATATGTCATTCAGAAGAGATAACAAAGCAAAAACAAGTTACTCAAAGATCTCAATAGGTCTTGCTTCACCTGAAGAAATACTCGACCGTTCGAGTGGTGAGGTACTGAAGCCTGAAACAATTAATTACCGTACCTATAAACCTGAACGCGACGGATTATTCTGCGAAAGGATATTCGGTCCGGTAAAGGATTACGAATGTCATTGCGGTAAATATAAGAGGATCCGTTACAAGGGAATTGTGTGCGATCGCTGCGGTGTCGAGGTTACCGAGAAAAAGGTGAGACGGGAAAGAATGGGACATATTTCACTTGTTGTTCCTGTTGCCCATATCTGGTATTTCAGGTCCCTGCCAAACAAAATCGGATACCTGCTTGGACTGCCGACGAAAAAACTCGATTCAATAATATATTATGAGCGGTATGTGGTAATTAATCCGGGGATCAAGGCAGCGGATGGAGTAAAATATCTCGATTTCCTTACAGAAGAGGAATATCTTGAGATCACCGAATCGCTTCCGAAGGAAAACCAGTACCTCGAGGATGAACATCCCGACAAGTTTGTTGCGGATATGGGAGCTGAAGGACTTTATAAGCTTCTGAGCCGTATCGATCTGGATGAGCTTTCGTATTCACTCCGTCACAGGGCGAATACTGAAACCTCGCAGCAGCGTAAGAACGAGGCTCTCAAACGCCTTCAGGTTGTTGAGGCATTCAGGGATTCGAAGCATGTAAATAAGCCGGAATGGATGATTATCAAGGTGGTTCCGGTCATTCCTCCAGAGCTCAGGCCTCTTGTCCCGCTTGACGGCGGCCGTTTTGCCACAAGCGACCTGAACGACCTCTACAGGAGAGTGATCATTAGAAATAACAGGCTGAAAAGGCTCATTGAAATAAAGGCCCCGGAGGTAATTCTCAGGAATGAAAAACGAATGCTGCAGGAGTCAGTCGATTCATTGTTTGACAACTCGAGGAAGGCCAATGCAGTAAAAACTGATGCAAACCGTCCTCTCAAGTCGCTGAGCGACAGCCTGAAGGGTAAGCAAGGAAGATTCCGTCAGAACCTTCTGGGAAAAAGAGTGGATTATTCTGCACGTTCAGTTATTGTTGTCGGTCCTGAGTTAAATCTTCATGAATGCGGACTTCCAAAAGACATGGCTGCAGAACTTTACAAGCCATTTATCATTCGTAAACTTATTGAACGCGGAATAGTTAAGACTGTTAAGTCTGCCAAGAAGATAGTTGACAGGAAGGATCCTGTCGTTTGGGATATCCTTGAAAATGTTCTGAAAGGCCATCCGGTTCTTCTTAACCGTGCTCCGACACTGCACAGGCTTGGTATCCAGGCATTTCAGCCCAAGCTGATTGAAGGGAAAGCTATTCAGCTCCATCCGCTTGTATGTACGGCATTCAACGCCGACTTTGACGGAGACCAGATGGCAGTTCATCTTCCTCTTGGCAACAGTGCCATACTTGAAGCGCAGATGCTTATGCTGGCTTCTCATAATATTCTTAATCCGGCCAATGGCGCTCCGATAACCGTTCCTTCACAGGACATGGTTCTCGGGCTATATTATATGACAAAAGGTCGCAAGGGTACACCCACCGACAAAGTACGCGGTGAAGGGCTTGTATTCTATTCTCCCAAAGAGGTCACAATAGCATATAATGAGGGGAAAGTAGATCTTCATGCAATCATTAAAGTAAAAGTAAAAGACAGGATTGATGGTGAGTTCATCGAGCAGATAGTGGAGACCACTGTCGGAAGGGTGGTATTTAACCAGTGGGTTCCTGAAGAGGTTGGATTCATCAACGAGCTTCTGACCAAAAAATCGCTCAGGGACATCATAGGACGGGTTCTGAAGCTCGCCGGAATGGCAAAAACCGCTGATTTCCTTGATGCAATAAAGAACCTTGGATTTTATTCGGCATTCAAGGGTGGTCTGTCATTTAACCTCGATGATGTCATCATCCCTGATGAAAAGACTAAATTCGTAACCGAAGGTTATGAACAGGTAGAAGAGGTGCTGAATAACTACAGCATGGGATTCATTACAAACAATGAACGCTATAACCAGATCATTGACATCTGGACCCATGTAAACGCCAGGCTGACACAGTCGCTTATGAAGCAGCTGTCAAATGATAAGCAGGGCTTCAACTCGGTATATATGATGCTCGATTCCGGAGCAAGAGGATCGAAGGAACAGATCCGCCAGCTCTCAGGGATGAGGGGTCTTATGGCTAAACCCCAGAAATCGGGATCGACCGGATCGGAGATCATCGAAAACCCGATCCTTTCAAACTTTAAGGAAGGGCTGTCGGTCCTTGAGTACTTTATCTCAACACACGGTGCACGCAAAGGTCTTGCAGATACCGCTCTCAAGACCGCTGACGCGGGTTACCTGACCCGCCGTCTCGTTGATGTATCCCAGGATGTTATAATCACAGAGGAGGACTGCGGGACCCTGAGAGGACTGGTTGCTACTGCCATCAAGAAGAACGAGGAGGTGGTTGAATCGCTTTATGAAAGGATCCTTGGAAGGACCACAGTCCATAACGTATTTCATCCGTTAACCGGTGAGCTGATTATTGAGGCCGGGCAGGAACTTACAGAAGAAATGTCGAGAAAGATAGAAGATTCACCTATTGAACAGGTTGAAATCCGTTCAGTTCTTACCTGTGAATCCAAAAAAGGAGTTTGTGCAAAATGTTACGGCAGGAACCTGGCCACCGGACATATGGTCCAGAAAGGTGAGGCTGTTGGTGTAATTGCCGCCCAGAGCATCGGGGAACCGGGCACACAGCTGACACTGCGTACATTCCACGTCGGAGGTACTGCATCGAACATTACCACTGAATCGAGGCTTGTCGCACGTTACGGAGGAATAGCTGAAATGGAGGAATTAAGATCTGTTCCCAAAAAAGATCCTGAAAAAGGAAATATTGATATTGTAATAGGCCGTCTTGCCGAACTCAGGATAGTCGACAAAAAAACCGGGATTGCTCTTACAACACATACAATACCCTATGGTTCAAAACTATATATTAAACCAGGGCATGATGTTGAGAAAGGCAAACTGATATGTGAATGGGATCCGTTCAATGCAGTTATTATTTCGGAAATGGCCGGAAAGATCGGTTATGAATACCTTATTGAAGGTGTCACCTACCGTGAAGAATCGGATGAGCAGACCGGATTCAAGGAGAAGGTGATTATTGAAAGCAGGGACAAAACCAAAAATCCGGCGATAAAGATTTTATCAGCCAAGGGTGAAGAGCTGAGAGTGTATAACCTGCCGGTAGGTTCACATCTGGTTGTTGATACAAACAAGAGTGTGGAGGCAGGCGAGGTACTGGCAAAAATACCGCGGGCTGTTGGAAAATCGGGAGATATAACAGGTGGTCTTCCGAGAGTAACAGAGCTGTTTGAGGCAAGAAATCCTTCAAATCCTGCAATTGTTTCGGAAATTGACGGTGAGGTTACATTCGGAAAGATAAAAAGAGGCAACCGTGAGATCACTATCAAGTCAAAAACAGAAGAGATGAAGAAATACCTTGTACCTCTTTCAAAACAGATTCTCGTACAGGAAAATGACTATGTCAAAGCCGGGATCCCGCTTTCAGACGGTGCCATAACTCCTTCAGATATCCTTGCCATCAAGGGTCCGACAAAAGTCCAGGAATATATTGTTAACGAGATACAGGAGGTCTACAGGCTGCAGGGTGTAAAGATCAACGATAAGCATTTTGAGATCATCGTGCGACAGATGATGCGAAAGGTAGAGATTGTTGATCCGGGTGATACGAAATTCCTCGAACGCCAGGTGGTCGATAAGCTTGAATTCATGGATGAGAATGACTGGATCTATGCCAAGAAAGTAATTATTGACAGTGGTGATTCTCAGACTCTTCGTCCTGGTATGATCGTTACGGCCCGAAAGCTGAGGGATGAGAACTCGGTCCTGAAACGGAAGGACCTGAAGATAGTTGAATCAAGGGATGCAATACCTGCAACTTCAAGTCAGGTACTGCAGGGTATAACAAGGGCTGCATTGCAGACCAACAGCTTCTTCTCTGCCGCTTCGTTCCAGGAAACAACAAAAGTGCTTAATGAAGCAGCAATACTGGGTAAGGTCGATAAGCTGGAAGGGCTGAAAGAGAATGTAATAGTCGGACATCTTATTCCGGCAGGAACAGGCCTTCGTGAGTATAACAGTATTATTGTCGGTTCTCTCGAAGAATACGAAGCCATTGTCAACTCTGACAAGGAGACGCCGGCACCTGTAGAAGCTGAAATGGATTCCGAACCGCAACGTGAAACTGTGACAAAAACAAGGAGCAGAAAGCAAACCCAATAAATCATGGATATGTCAGATCCTAAAAATCCAAATCAGATAAATATAGAACTGAACGAGGAAGTTGCTCAGGGAATATATTCAAATCTTGCAGTAATAACTCACCTGCCTTCGGAGTTTGTTATAGATTTTATCAGGATAATGCCGGGTATTCCAAAAGCCCAGGTAAAATCGCGGATAATTCTGACGCCGGAGCATACAAAGAGATTTGTTGCTGCCCTTCAGGATAATATTGCAAAATATGAATCGGTTCACGGGCCCATTAAAGAGGTCAAAGGATCAGGCCCTGTGATGCCGTTAAGTTTTGGCGGACCAACAGCGCAGGCTTAATCTGCCTGTCACTTAATCAATAAGTCGTCAAATCCGTTTTGACGACTTATTTTTTGTTATCAATGAAATAAAACCTTACTTTGCATGTTGGTATTGTATTAACAGCAAATAACCTCGTGAGATGAGAGGATATATTATAAGGAAGATCCTTGTTGTGCTTTTGATGATTTTGCCTGTTTTTTCATGGTCGGGGTGTAAAAAGCAGAAAAAGTGCGGCTGCGGAAAAGATATACTTTTCTCCCTAGATGAAGAGCTTCTTGATTATTCCGATATTGTATATAACAGCGATGGCACGAATGCCTACTTTTCAATAGGCTACTCAACCTATTATTTCTGCAATCCCAGTGAAATGCACGCGGCTTTTAAGGATATTTCAGCAGACGATCAGATACTTCTTTCAGGAGATGCTTTCTGGGAATGCAGCTATCTGATGAACGCCAGCAATTCATATTACTATTCCCTCTACAAGGTTTATAACATTCAGGTTACCGGACTTAAATCTTACCTGTACGGGAAAAAGTAAATCTTTCAATGATACTGAACAATATATCTTTTGCAGGTGCAGGGAGAGTAGCCGGAGCCCTGTGCATGGAATTTTATCGTTCAGGAATCAGAATCAATAAAATAGTATCAGAATCAGGCATTAATGCCAGACAACTGGCAGGCATGTGCAAGGCATCGTGGTCAACTGAGTTGATATTTACGGATTCCACTGATTTAATTATTGTTGCAGTACCCGATAACAGGTTGGAAGAGACTCTTCGGAAGATTGAATGCGGTGAAGACACATTAGTTGCACATACTGCCGGGAGCTATGGACTTGATGTATTCCCTGCCGGGATGAAAAAAACCGGCATTCTGTATCCTTTACAGACATTCTCGAAAGGAAGAAATATTTTATTCAGGGATCTGCCTTTCTTTATTGAGGCATCTGATACCGATTCTGCGGATATCCTTCGAAATCTGGCTGAATCAATAGGAGGGAAAGTACATTTTGCAGATAGTGGTCGAAGGAAAATGCTGCATCTTGCAGGTGTTTTTGCATGCAATTTTGTAAACCACATGCTGACAGCAGGAAATGAGATTGCGGTTAGAGCTGGCTTTTCACCGGAAGTTCTCAATCCGCTGATACTTGAAACTGTATCAAAGGCAATGGAAAAAGGCGCTGCCGTATCGCAGACAGGTCCTGCAGTACGAAATGACCTTAATACTATTGAAAAGCATCTGGAATTATTATCTTTCTCGCCCGAATTGCAGGGTATGTACCGGGAAATTACACAATCAATAGTAACACATTATAAAAACCAGTTGAGGAATGGCTAATTTCAAAGAAGATCTGTCGAAGGTAAAAGCATTTATTTTTGATATTGATGGTGTATTATCATTGCAGACCATCAGCCTGAACGTCTTCGGAGTCCCGAACAGAAGCGTTAACCTTCGTGACGGATATGCCCTGCAACTGGCGGTTAAGAATGGCTATTTTGTCGGAATTATCTCTGGCAGCAATGCAAAGGAGTATCTTAAGAGACTTAAAACGCTCGGGGTAACAGAGGTTTATCTGAACAGCCGTTCAAAGCTCGATCATTATATGAATTTTAAGAAGAAGCATAAACTCGATGATTCGGAGATACTTTTTATGGGCGATGATATACCTGATCTGGAGGTGATGAGACAGGCCGGCGTTGCTGTTTGCCCGGCAGATGCTGACAGTGAGATCAAGCAGGCTGCATCATATATCTCGGATAAGAAGGGGGGGGAAGGATGTGTGAGGGATGTCATTGAACAGGTACTCAGGTTGCACAACAGATGGATGAACGCAGATGCCTTTTCCTGGTAACATAAAAGAATTTCTCGCCCTTATCAGGTGGAAGAACCTTCTTATTGTCGTACTGACAATGATACTGATGAGATATGCCGTTATCGAACCTGTGATAAGCAAGATTGGCATTGTGATGTCGGCAGGCTCAGGTGATGAAATTCCGATGGTGCTTCAGTTTTCAAGGTTTAATTTTATACTTCTGGTATTAGCCACAACACTTATTACTGCCGGTGGATATGTTATAAATGACTACTTCGATATCAAAACCGATCTCATAAACAGGGGTAAGGTCATTGTCGGAACAAAGATTCCGAGGCGCGAGGCAATGCTCTGGCACTCGGTTTTCAACATTGTTGGTGTGCTTATCGGATTTTACATTTCATGGAGAGCCGGATATTTCTGGATGGGAACTCTTTTCCTGATCGTGTCGGGCCTTCTTTATTTCTATTCGGCAAGCTATAAGCGGCAGTTTCTGATCGGTAACCTGGTCGTGGCAGTACTCACTGCAATGGTACCTCTGCTTGTGGTGCTTTATGAATGGCCTGCACTGTACAGGTTTTATGCTGCAAATGCAGTCAGGGTGCCAGGTCTCGATATCATTTTCTACTGGGTTGGCGGTTTCTCTCTTTTTGCATTTTTTACCACCTTTACACGCGAAATTATCAAGGATATTGAAGATTTTGAAGGGGACAGGGCATATGGAAGGAACACTGTTCCCGTTGTAATGGGTGTTACAACAGCCAAGATAGTGGCGGTCAGCCTTATTCTAATCACGATAATATTGCTTTATCTCGTATGGTATTTTTTTATAAACGATCTGATTACAGTCATTTATATGTCTGTTCTCATTGTGCTGCCTCTTCTTTATGTGTTGTACAGGGTGATTGCCAGCCAGAACAGGAATCAGATACACAGTGCAAGTAATATTCTTAAAATTTCCATGCTTTCAGGGATTCTTTACTCAATACTCGTAAAAGCAATACTGACCTGGAATCTCCTTGGAAGATGATTATAGAGAATCTTGATAAATACAGACTCATCCTTGCATCCCGTTCTCCCAGGCGGCAACAGCTGCTCAGAGAACTGGGTCTCAGATTTGACGTGGTTATCAAAGAGTATCCCGAGGATTATCCGGAAAACCTGTCGGGAGAAGAGATTGCTTTGTACCTTGCTTATGAGAAGGCCAGGTTATTTGCCAGTGAGATTGTTGATGATGAAATTGTAATCACTGCTGATACCATTGTATGGTGCAATAACACGGTACTGGGTAAGCCGGCCGGTACTGAAGACGCCAAACAGATGCTGCGGGCAATCTCGGGCAATACCCATGATGTAATAACGGGAGTCTGTATCCTTTCGGTTAAGAAAAGCAGGACCTTTGCAGTCTCAACTAAAGTGACTTTCAATGAGCTTTCAGAGCAGGAGATTGCCTATTATGTTGATAAATTCAAACCCTTCGACAAGGCGGGTGCTTATGGCATACAGGAATGGATAGGAATTGCAGGATGCAGCCGAATTGAAGGATCATATTTCAACGTTGTCGGACTTCCGGTACAGAGTCTTTACAGGGAGTTACAGAGGTTTGTGGCAGAATGAGATAGCGGATTCACGGCACACGGTGCCCATTGCTCATTTCAACGTATTAAAATGTGTATTGTTATACGTTTTATTATACGTGGGCACTAATAAACGATACTGCTGCCCGCATAGATATTCTCACTTATATTTCTAATCAAATATGACTTAATTACCATACAGGTCTGATAAAAGGGATCTATTTGTAGGCTTTTATTGCATTGAGCTTGTCGATATATTTCTGAACCACAGCTTCCTGGTCAGATATCCTGCTCCTGGTTCTTTCCTGGGTATTGTCGATCTTGGGGATTGCCCTGGTAGCATCGTTTATAGATCTATCTGCTTTGCTTATCTTATTTTCAGAAGATGAAATAGCCTTTGTGGTTTTCTTTTTCTGCTTTTCAAGGTCTTTTATGTACTTTATTTTTTCATCCCTTTCATCTCCGGGTTCCATAACGCTCAGCTGGTTGTTATGTTCTATTATGGCAGCGGAAACCGTAGTAAGTTCATTATTCAGAACTATCAGTCTTTCCTTCTCGGCAGTTATAACCTTATTATTTGAGCGGATCGATTTTTCCATTCCCGACTGATCTTTCTCGAGTGAACCAAGTTCTTTTTCAATATCCTTCAGCTTATTTTCTTCTGTTTTAAGCTGTTCACTCACTAATTCGAGATACTGCGTTTTAGCAAAATTCATTAAATAGGTTTTGGATTTGGCAACCTCAGCCTCCCCTGAGGCTCTTTCTACATACTGATCTTTTTTCAGTTCAATAACTATCTGCAGGTTAAGTACAGTATCGCGGTCGATCAGCTTACTGTAAATATTTACAGGATTTTCGGTTATGCTCTTGACAATGGCACCGAAGATGGACATCTCACCGCCCTCTGTAACCACATCTGATTTGGTCCCCGTTTGTATTTCCTTGATCCAGTTTTTCAATGTCTTTTCATACTCAACCTCCGGAATGGTCACAGAAAATCCGGGCAGGCGATTATTACTGATCGTTATGCTATCCTCCGATATTATAATCGGCTTTTGTGCATTTATTCCTGCAAGAGGAGATAAAATAAGCAATAAGATAACAGGAATTGGCTTCATGGCATATTATTTAGTTTCAGGTTATTTGTTCTATAAAAATACAAAAAATGTCAGCCCTGAGCAAAAGTATTCTCTGTTTTATTTTTTATGCGTTCAAAACATTCCCTGCCCTCATTGAATGAGAAATATGCAAGTCCTAGCGTTCCGATGCTGTCAATATAGATGAATCCGGTCAGTTCATAAATTCCGCTGCTGATAAGCAGGATAAGGGACATGTAAACACAAACCCTTGTACATTCCGCATCTGCCAGAATTGCGTCTGAATTAAGTTTCTTTCCGACTTTTGTTTTACCTGCGATAAGCAAAACCATTGTTATGATGGAGATCGCCGATATAATGATACCCCATAAAGTAGTTTCCGGCTTGTGCCGTGTAATAATATTATAGAGTGCAGATATAGTCAGTCCCGCAGTCAGTACGAAAAATGAAATACCGGTGATCTTCAGTGCGACCTTTTCAAATCTGTCCCTCTGTGCTTCCTGATGATGCCTGATCCGTATTATCATATGGGCAATACCGATACCTGAGATCACTTCAACTATGCTGTCAATGCCAAAACCAAAAAGAGCGAGACTTTCATCGGAGTAACCAAACCACATCGAAACCAGTCCTTCGATTATATTGTATAGAATCGTAATTACTGCAAAGGTAAATCCCTGCTGGTAGAGCTTTTTATTCGATGCTGCCTGATCTGAAAATATTTCCATTACTAAAAGTGTTAGTTACTAATGGAACAAAAACTATAAATGATTGTTTGTTTATGTTCTCTGTTAAATGCGGATTTCAGGATTCAGTTTACGGCCAATTTTTAATTCGCACTGATCAAACTGGCTTTAAATACAAAAAATTTAGTATCTTTCTCATGTGAAACTGTCTGTCATGGTTAACATTCTTGCGGATGATAAGGTACCATTTCTGAAGGGAATACTGGATCCATTTGCAAAGATTTCTTATCTGCCGGGGAGAAAAATAGGGAAGGAGATATTGGATGATGTTGATGCCCTGGTTATAAGGACAAGGACTAAGTGTACCGAAGAACTTCTTGCCGGTTCCGGGATAAAATTTATAGGAACTGCAACAATAGGTTTCGATCATATTGATACACAATTCTGCAATCGACATAATATTAAATGGGCCAATGCTCCGGGCTGCAATTCATCGTCAGTACAGCAATACATGGCTGCTGCGCTGCTGAAGACTGCACAC
>Ga0079037_100001472_pt1 | contig 12299 bp, 11 predicted proteins | sample Mud3Dept4metaG_FD_71479 | JGI IMG/M metagenome (GOLD analysis project Ga0079037, IMG submission 71479) | Freshwater wetland microbial communities from Ohio, USA, analyzing the effect of biotic and abiotic controls - Mud 3 Core 4 Depth 4 metaG | ecosystem: Environmental > Aquatic > Freshwater >... | reverse complement strand
CTCGGAGACCACAGCGAAACGATTCAAATCGACTTCGACCCGGCCCAAATCTCATACCAACATCTCCTGGAAGTCATTTGGAAGGCTCACGATCCGACCAGTCGCTCCTGGTCGCGCCAGTACCGGGCGGCCTTATTTTTCCACAATGAAGCACAGAAACAGCTGGCCCTTGCCAGCAGGGACCGGGAAGCCGCCCGGATCAGGGGAAAAATCAAGACGGAGATTCTGCCGGCCAACGAATTCTACCTGGCCGAGGATTACCATCAAAAATACTACCTTCGCCAGGACTTTGTTTTCAGCACCGAGTTTCGAAGGATATTTCCTTCCGAGTGGGACTTTGTGAACTCCACGGCTGCTGCCCGGGTGAACGGATATGTCAGCGGTTACGGAACGATGACCGCTTTGAAGGAAGAGCTGGACCGTCTGGGACTGTCGGAGGAAGGAAAGAAGAAGCTCCTGAAACGCGTCCCCCCATCTAGCCGCTGAGATCCTCGCTGCTGCTTCGCGATTGCTTAACGCCGGTGGTCCGGGACAAGTGATCCAACGCGTCTGTGCAAAACTCTGGCTCATCAACGCAGAAACCCTTTATTTTGTGGCCTTCCCAAGTGCTCTCGGACCTTCGCTGAGCTCCTTTCAAGTCTGAGCCTCAGGGTCGAAGATGGTCGAGCCGCATCCCGCGCTTAGAGGAATAAAAGATCTAGGCAATCGAAAGGTTGAATTTGTGGTACGCAGAGGCCAGGAGGCGCAGAGTGAAACTTTCAACCCTTGTAACAGTCAATTCCCCCATGGGCAAACACATTATTTTCCTTTTTTCTTTATGCCTGTGACCTTCTTTCCGATCTGAGTCACTATCTCTGGACCTGAAAAGGCTGGAGGCGATCTCCAGGCACATAGGTTTTAAAATGCTTCTGGCCAAAAGGAGATGTACCCACAGCGGTTGAAAACACCATCGCCCCGCCTCTCCCATTCTTGATATTTTCAATTCGCCCCAAAGCGAGTTTTTATCAATAATTGCAAAAAGCCGGATGGCTTTGAGGCAAATCGCATCTGTTTTTTGATCTATGCCATCTGCACGAGGAGGCCAGCGCCGGTTTTGGCGGTGGGAATTTGGCCCTCCTCCAACATGCTTTGGCCCCCTAATTTCCCTTATTTCCGATTGACAAATAATTCCTTTTCCTATATTAGTTCGCATGGACGCCGCTGCTTCATCCATGTCCCTTTATTGCAAGGGGGAAAGCCTGCGGCCGATTTCAAGAAAGGGGGATATTTTATGACCTGCCAACCATCGAAATCATTGGTTACCGGGCTTATGCTCATGGCGTTGGCAATGGCCGGTATGAATCTCTGTCTTTTTTCTTCCGAAGCGGAGGCCGCCGCCAGGGTTGATTACCCGACCAAGCCGGTTTCCATGGTCGTTCCCTTCCAGGCCGGAGGCGGGACCGATGTTGTGGGGAGGATGATCGCCCAAGCCATTGAACCGTTTCTGGGGAATAAAGTGATCGTAGTCAACAAGCCCGGGGGGGCCGGGATCGCCGGCATCCAGGAGGTCGTGTTTGCCAAACCGGACGGGTATACGATTCTATTTACGACCGGGACCCCCATTATTCAGACTTATGCTACCAAGAAAAGGGTTGACTATCGGCAGCTCGTTCTGCTGGGAATCATCAACAAAGATTACTTCGCTACGGGTGTGGCCAAAAATGCGAAATGGGCTACTTTCGATGATTTTATTCAGGATGCCAAGAGGAATCCCGGAAAAATAAGAGTCGGACATCCGGGGGCGGGTACCACCCAGCACCTGACCCTTCCCTCGGTGGAAAAATCCGCCGGGGTAAAATTCCAGCAGGTTCCCTTCGCAGGCAATCATCCCTCGCATATCGCCCTTTTGGGAGGGCACTTGGAAGCCTGCCAGACGCTGGTCTGCGATTCTGCTCCCCTGGTGAAGTCCGGGGATATGCGGCTGTTGGCGGTGGCGGCGGAAACCCGGCTGAAAGAGTATCCCGATGTCCCTACATATAAGGAGAAGGGGGTCGAGATTGGCATATCTCACTGGCGGGGGATATGGGCGGCTAATGGAACTCCGGAGCCGATTCTGGCAATCCTGGAGGAAGCGATTCGGAAGGCCTCGAATTCCCAGGGATATAAGGATATGATGGTGAAGTCCGGTTATATCCCCGATAATTTTGTGGACAGAACCAAGATAAAAGAGCGCCTGGAATTAGAAGATCGGAGTGTTAGAGAAGCGCTCAAGAGCCTGAACATGCTGGAAGAATAAATGGGTCCGGAAAATACCATTGGGGGTAGTGGAAAATAGAATCCATGGCGAATTCCTGATTGGATAGGAAAAGCGGAGAGGTCTAGCTCCGCGTCGCCTTGGGCCAAGGAAAAGCCGATGCGCCGCTACGATCTGATCAGCAGTCTATTCTTCCTCCTGTGCGGCCTCCTGATCGCCGCGAGTTCGCTGCAGATGCCTATCGGCAGGCTCGGAGAGCCGGGTCCGGGTTTTCTGCCCCTTTTTATCGGGATCCTCATGGGCATCCTGTCGGCTGCCCTGCTCATCCGCTCTCTCAGCGTAGGGACTTCAGGGAAAAAGGCCTTTTGGCTGGACCGGAAGCAATGGCCGAAAGTCCTCGCTACGATCCTAGCTTTGATCGTTTATGGCTTTGCCCTTCGGCCGCTCGGTTTTTCCCTGGTCACCCTTTTTCTCTTGGTCTTCCTCTTCAAGGTGATAGGGGAAATGAATTGGAGTGTGTCGATTGCGGGCCCTCTACTCACGACCTCTTTTTTCTACCTGCTCTTCAAAGTTTGGCTGGAGGTTCAGCTTCCCGTTGGACCCCTGGGGATATAGGCATGGATATCTTGCAGAATTTTTTCATCGGATTGGCGGTTGTTTTTGAACCCGCCAAGCTGATGTTCTGCTTTCTGGGAGTTCTCATCGGGACCCTCGTGGGCATCCTTCCGGGGCTGGGACCTTCCGCGGCCATATCCCTGCTCCTTCCCTCCACCTATCACCTGGACCCCACCTCGGCCATCATCATGTTGGGCGGAATATATTACGGAGCCATGTACGGCGGCTCGACGACTTCGATCCTGGTCAACATCCCAGGGGAGTCCGCTTCGGTGGTGACCTGCCTGGACGGGTACCAGATGGCCAAGCAGGGAAGAGCCGGCGCAGCTTTGGGGATCAGCGCTTTTGGTTCCTTTTTTGCCGGGACCTTGAGCGTTGTCGGGCTCATGGTCGTGGCTCCGCCTCTGGCCAGGTTTGCCCTCAAATTCGGCCCTCCGGAGTATTTTGCTCTGATCTTCTGCGGGCTGTCGATCCTGATCTATCTCGCCAGTGCGTCAGTCCTCAAGGCCGTGATCATGGCCCTCGCCGGCCTCTTTCTGGGCTTGATCGGGACCGATATCGTCACCGGGTATCTTCGGTTCACCTTCGGAAGCGTCACGCTAATGGACGGGGTCGGCATGGTGCCCGTGGTCATGGGGCTCTTCGGGATCGCCGAAGTCCTGGAGAATCTCGAAAAGGGCCTCCGGCGGGACATCTTCAAAACCTCCATTTCCCAGCTTTTCCCGAACCGCGAGGATTGGAAACTTTCCGCAGGACCCATGGCTCGCGGTACGGTCCTGGGATTTTTCCTGGGCATCCTGCCCGGAGGGGGAGCGTTGATTTCCTCTTTCACCTCCTATGCACTGGAAAAGAGGATTTCCAGGCACCCGGAGAGGTTCGGGAAAGGAGCTATCGAGGGGGTCGCCGGGCCTGAAGCAGCCAATAATTCGGCCACGGGAGGCGCCTTCATCCCCCTTCTGACTTTCGGTATCCCAGCCAATGTGGTCATGGCCCTGGTCCTTGGTGCGCTCCTCATCCACGGCATTCAACCAGGCCCCCTTCTCATGAGACAGCACCCCCATCTGTTCTGGGGGGTGGTGGTCAGCATGTATATCGGCAACATCATGCTTCTGGTGTTGAACCTCCCCTTGATTCCCCTGTGGGTGAGGATTTTGAAAATTCCCTATTCCCTCTTATTTCCCCTCATCCTTCTCTTCTGCCTGATCGGGGTTTACAGCCTGAACAATAACTTCGCGGAAATCATCGTTATGGTCTTCTTCGGTGTCCTCGGCTATCTGATGAAAAAATTCGAGTATGAAGCCGCTCCCCTGGTCTTTGCCCTCGTCCTTTGCCCCATCCTCGAGAATGCCTTCCGGCAGTCCCTCATGATGTCCTATGGGGACCTCACGATCTTCTTCACCCGCCCCATTTCCCTCGCCTTCATGCTCGCGGGGATCGTGCTGTTTATCCTTCCCGTCTTCACTTCCGTCCGGAAAAAATTGCTCGACCGGATTCCCGCGGAAGAGCAGTGAGTGAGAAGGTTGTTCCTTCACTCGGTCCGCTCTGGTTTTTTGAGGCCAGGCGGGTCTCCGGCTCCCCGTGCCCTTCGCCTTGCATCCCATCTTTATATAGAATCTGCCCGCCCCCCATGGTATGATTCTTTATCCTCAATTCCGGCAAGATGATTATCTTTTTGAGGGGGGAAGCAGATGGATTTGAAAGTGAACAAAGTGAAAAAAGCTCTCAAAGCAGGTCAGGTTTGTATCGGCAGCATGGTCTCCAGCTTCCGGACTCCCCAGATCGCCCAGGTCTTTGCCGTCCACGGCTGGGACTACCTGATCATGGATACGGAGCACAGCTTCTTCGACTACTCGGGATTGGCCGACATCTTCACCGTGGCCCGTACCGAGGAAATCGTACCTCTGGTCCGCGTAACCGTGGCGACCTATCCCTATCTGGCCCGGGCCCTGGACGTGGGAGCCCTGGGAGTGATCTGCCCCCACGTGGATACGCCCGAAGAGGTTCGCCACATCATCGACAGCTGCTACTACGCTCCCATGGGGCAGCGGGGGCTCTCCATGAGCAATGTCCACCTGGCCCACCGCCGAACCACCCAAAAGGAATACGTGGAATGGGCCAACTCCAATACCCTGGTGGTGATTCAGCCGGAGACCCAGAAGGCCCTCGACAACATCGAAAAACTCGTCTCCATCCCGGGGGTTGACGCGGTCATGATCGGCCCCCATGACCTGTCGCTTTCCCTGGGTATCGTGGGACAGTTGAAACATCCCAAGATGGTCGAGGCATACGAGAAGGTGATCGCCGCCTGCAAAAAGCACGGAGTGGCGCCCGGCATCCACCTGACCGAAGCGGATCAGGCGAAAGAGTGGCTGGCCAAGGGCATGCGCCTTTTTACCTATCAGAACGATATTCGCATGCTCATGGATTCGGGGAAGGCAAACACCGCGCAGTTGAGGGAATTGATCGGCCAGAAAGGGTAGGTTTTTTCTCGCGACGGGATCGTAGGGGCGATTCGTGAATCGCCCCTACTCCAAAAACATCTCCTGGATCGCTTCCTCTCCGGGGTTCAGAACAACGAAATCCTTGTCCCACGGCCCCCGGATAATCTTTCGGAAAAATTCCAGCGAACCCTTGATCTCCTCATATTTCAGGTTCAAAAATCGGGCATTCTCCTGGGCATGCTTGCGGTGGCTCTCATCCATGCCGAGTTCCGACTCAACCAGGGCGATGCGGGTATAGTTTTTCAGCTCTTCCCGGATCACCCACTCTGCCGTTTCTTTGCCGTAGCGCTGGCAGTATTCTTCAAAAATGCCCAGAGGGGATTTCTTTTCCTCGATCCACCCCTTGGTCAGGTAGTAAGTCCCGGGCTCCTTGTGATGTTCTTCCATATACCTGTCATTGGACCCCAGAAACAGGGTGATGCAGTCATGAACCTTGGGAATCAGGAGGGGGTGGCGGTTTGCCCGGATGCCCAGGATTCCGTTGCTGCACAGGCCGTAAGCCAGGACGATCTGGTCTCCATCCCAATCCTCCGCCTTGTCTATTTCCTCCTGGATGGCCCCTTTCATATTTTGCGGGGTGCGGTGCAGGGACTGCTCCAGGAAGGCGAAGGAGGCCCTTTCCGACTGGACATGCATCAGCTCTTCTTTCGCGATGTTACAGGCGATGACCAGGGTTTTCTTGTCTTGCATGGCGGGTTCGGGCCTTCAAAGGGTTTTGTTTTTTTGGGTATAGATTATGCTATCCAATGCCGGGGGTACATGAGAAAGGTCATCCCCCGCTAGACCCTGACCAGTTTGCGGAGGGTGGGAAGTTCCCGGGGCGGGGTGAGGGTTTTTCCCCTAAAGCTCCAGGAGACTTCTCCTATGTAAATATCCCCCCGCGAATCGACGGTCATACCGTGAGGGGCAAGAAACTGATGGGGTCCCTCCCCTGCATGGAAATCCCCCAAACGAGCCAGCCGGTTTCCCTTCAGGTCATAAATGCTGATGCAGCCTCCGAGGTTGGGGTATTTCTGACTAAAAGGGTAAGCGGGGGCAAGCTCTCCCACATACACCAGCTGTTCCCCGGCTCCGGCGATATGCATGCCGCAGGGGCGGTGGATATTGCTCCACATGGTCAGAAATTTACCCTGCTGGTCAAAGACCTGAATGCGAAGGTTTTCCCGGTCCGCGACAAAGACACGCCCGTCCTTGTCCAGGGCCACGCTATGGGGCAGGTTGAACTGACCCTCTTCGATGCCGGGGCCTCCCCAGGAGGAGAGGTATTTTCCTTCCGGGGTGTATTTGTGGACCCGGGCATTGCCATACCCGTCGGAAATGAAAAGGACGCCGCTCTTCGGTTCTCGGGCGACCTTAGTGGGCTGGTTGAAGGGCTGGCCCCCCATGAACTCGGCGGCTTTCCCGGGTGTCCCGAGGGTCATTAGCAATTTTCCATCCAGGGTGAACTGGTAGATGACATGGCCTCCGTCATCGGCCAGATAGAGAGTGTCATTCGGACCCATGGTGATCCCATGGGGTCTTTTGAATTGCCCCTCCCCCCAGGATGCGAGAAAATTCCCGTCCCGGTCGAATATCATGAGGGGGTGTTCCCCCCGGCTGAACACATAGACCCGGTCCCTGGAGTCCACCGCCGCGTCCACCACCTCCAGAAACCTCCACCCCTTGGGCAGCTTGGCCCACTCGGGATGGGCCTCATAAGTAAATTTCTCAGTTCCCATCCTGATACCCATGTTTTCTCCTTGCCCTTGCTATGAAAATTCGTGTCCGATTCCGGCGGGATGTTGCGGGTTTTCGCATAGATAGCCGGAAAAAGAAAGGGGGACCTTACGATCCCCCTCACTTTCCGGTTGTTCCTTCAGGATTTCACCCCCATGGAAAGGGGGTTCCGAAAGCTGTCCTTAGGAGGGCTTGGCGGCAGGCGGGGGCTGCATGCCCAGGGTCGTCATGATCTCTGCGGCTTTGGTCTTTACCGCATTGCCCTTTGCCAAAGCGTCGGCGATGTTCCCGCCCTTGAATGCTCCCTCCGCGTCCGTCCAGGTCTTGGTAATCTCCTCCAGTCCGGCCTTGGCGCCTTCAAACTTGGCTTTGTCCAAATTCGCGGGAAGCTTTTTGCTCTTGGAGAGAATGTCCACGCGGCTCTTGATGGCCTCAACCATCTTTGGAAGGCCGCCGGCCATCTCTTCCCAGGCCTTGGTCAGCTCCGCCTTTTTAGCAGCAGCCGCACTGGCGATCTCTTTGGCTTTAGCGGGGAGGTCCTTGGCCGCATTCAGAGCCTGAGTATATTCCTTCTTTTCAAAAGCGTCTTTGGCCGATTTCAGGGCGTCTTCCACCCCCTTGATCTGGTCGGGAACATATTTCGCCGCCTCGGCCTTGGCCGCTCCAATGGCCGCCTCAGCGGCCTTGATCGCCGCTTCTGCCGGCTCCTTGTCCCGCGAACAGCCAACCCCCAGCATCAGCCCAACAAGCAAAACCGCAATCAACGCAAACCCCTTCTTCATCGTTGCTCCTCCTTTTGGTTATGGTATTCTAAGTTTCTGACCCACCTTGATCAGGTTGGGGTCGGAAAGAATATCCTGGTTGGCCTCAAATATCTTTTTGTAAAGATTCCCGTCCCCGTAATAATGTTCGGCAATCTTCCAAAGGGATTCTCCCTTCTTCACCTCATGCCACTGCGTGGAATCCCACGCATCGCCCCCTTTTTTTTCTTCGGTCATACTTTTTCTCCCCCCTGAAGTTGAATTTCGAGAATTCCCTGGTTTTCTCCCCGTCTGCAGGAAACCGGTTCCGACGAACACGGCCGGCGCAGATTCCGTTTTGCCGACATTAAGAGGATGAGGTCCTCACCCTGAAATGCAAGAAGGAAATTCAAACCTCAACCCAATCAAATATTATTGGACTTATTAAATTCCGTCAAGGGGATTTCATCTGGTTTTTTTGGGGAAAGGGATGTATAAAGGGCTGGATGATGGTTCAGGGGGCTGGACATTATTTTTCAGTCCCCGCCCCTGGCGAGACCGTACCGCAGGGGTTCTTTTTTTATAAAAAAACCTCCATCTTACGGCGGAGCAGTGCATCTAAAAATAAAAAGGTTATTTTCCGGCTGGTAAATTCATTTTAAGGAATTATATTATTAGTAAATTTAAAAGAGTTTAACGCGCAGAAAAATATGCAACCGGGGGAATTTGTTAAAGCCGCGAGCAAAATTACCGATAAATCTTTGTTTGGGTTCCTCCGGAAATAATAAATTATCGGTTTTCTTCTGGTTTTTGAAAGGCTGAATAAATGGAAAAGCTTACCCAACTGATCAAAATCGGCAAAGAGAAGGGTTTTTTGACCTACGCGGAGCTAAATGAATTCCTGCCTCCTGAGGTCGTTTCTCCGGACCAAATCGATGAAATCATTACCAAAATAGAAAAGATGAACATCGAATTGGTGGACACCCCCCCAAAGGCTGAAGAGCACGTTAATTCGGATCAGGAAGCCTCTGTTTTCCTTGAGGATGATGAAGCGGATGTTGAAATCGAGGAAAAAAAACAACAGGATCCGGTAGCTTTGTATCTTCGGGAGATCGGCGCCGTACCTCTCTTGAGCCGGGAAAAAGAAGTCGAAATTGCTAAGAAAATCGAAGAGGGGGAAAGGGAATCGGTTGACGCAGTCTCGTCCATTCCCCTATTCCTGGAGGAAATGGAATCCCTCCAGGAAAAATTGAAATCTCTGGAGAAATCTCCGCACAAAGCGGGACGGGAGGCGGAGGAAAAGTCTCCATTCGAAGAAGAATTGGATGCGAAAGCCATCCTGGCAAAGATTTCTGAAATCAAAAAGCTGGGCAAGCTGACCCAGAGAATCCGGGAACGCCTGGCAAAGCAGCGGATCACTGAAGAGAATCGACGGAATCTGGAATTGCAGCTCCGGGAGCTGAAGGATCGGGTCATCCTGGCGTTGAGAGAGGTCAACCGGAAGACGCAATTCTTGGATACGATCATCGGCAAATTAAAAGCCCTGGGAGAGCGGGCGGGAAAAGTGGAAAATGAAATCCTGGACATTCAGGACCAGGCCCGGCTTCCCGTCGACGATCTCCGCAGGCTTCTTCAGCTGAAGAAGAAAAACCGGCGGGAATTCAAAAAGAGGGTTTCCGAACTGGAACTCAAGGGGGCGGCGCTTGAGGGGTATGATCAGGCGCTCAAGAAGGCCCAGGCCAAGCTGGCCAAGATCGAAAAGGAAGCCCACCTGCCGATGGGGGACCTCAAACATTTGCTCCAGACGATCTACCGGGCCGAGATCAAGGCCGAGATGGGGCGCAATGAGATGATTAAAGCCAATTTGCGTTTGGTGGTCTCCATCGCCAAAAAATACATCAATCGAGGGCTTCACCTCCTGGACCTGATCCAGGAGGGAAATATCGGGTTGATCAAGGCGGTAGAAAAATTCGACTACCGCCGGGGACATAAATTCAGCACCTATGCCACCTGGTGGGTCAGACAGGCCATCACCCGGTCCATCGCCGATCAGTCCCGTACCATCCGAATTCCGGTTCACATGAACGAAACCATCAACAAACTGCTCAAGGTCTCCCACAACCTGCTCCAGAAGATCGGGCGAGAACCCACCGCGGAGGAAATTGCCAAGCGGATGGACCTGCCTGTTGATAAGGTGCGCAGCATCCTGAGGGTTGTCCGCGAACCCATCTCGCTGGATACCCCGATCGGTGAAGAGCATGAGGATTTTCTCGGGGATTTCATCGAAGATCAGAAGACCGTTTCGGCCATGGAAGCCATGACCAACATGGACCTGGGGAGACGGGCCCGGGCGGTTTTGTCTACCCTGACCCCTCGGGAGGAAAAAGTGCTGAGAATGCGGTTGGGCATCGACGAAGAGGGAGAGCATACCCTGGAAGAGGTGGGAGAGACCTTCTCCGTAACCCGGGAGCGAATCCGCCAGATTGAGACCAAAGCCCTCCGCAAGCTGCGGCATCCATCCCGGTCGAGAACCCTGCGAGCCTTTGTCGAAGGGTAGGGGGCCGTGCATCGGGGATAAGAAAGACAGGGTTCAGCAGCGATTCTTTTCTCCTCCCCAAATTTTCCCTCAATGCCCCTTTATGCTGGCTCTGAATTTTTTCTCTTTCTACCTATATGAGAGATGGGAAGCTGTCAAGATAAAATAATGTAAACTCTTACATATTTGCCTTGACAGGGAAGGGTGGAGAATATATCATTATTTCATAAGTTGCACAGAGTTTAGGTTTGGTACAAAAACAGGCCGCAAAGCTCTCGAAGCTTATGCGGTTTTTTTTTGCTCCTGCTTTGGCCCCTGTGCATTAAGAATACCCAAAAAAAGGAGGTGAAAAGCAATGCCCAGAGGCCGAGTAAAATGGTTCAATGAGCAGAAGGGATTTGGATTTATCTCCCAAGATGGCGGCGACGATTTATTCGTGCACTTCTCATCCATTAAACAGGAAGGTTTCAAGGTTCTTCATGAAGGGGACGAGGTCGAATTCGAAATCGCCCAGGGAAAGAAGGGCCTTCAGGCCGTGGATGTGGTAAAACGCTAAGAATTCGGTGGGCCGAACTTGAGCCTCCGGGGGTTGAATTTCCCCCCGGGGGCTTCTCCTTTCCAGGATTTTCCTTGCCCAGTCGATTCCAACCCATGGGGAGAAACATGAATACGAAAATCTATGTGGGAAACATTGCCTTCCAGACCACCGAAGCCGACCTGAAAACCCATTTCTCGCAGGCCGGAGATGTCGTCTCCGTTAAGATCCCGAAAGACCATCAGAGCGGCCATTCCCGGGGATTCGCCTTCGTGGAAATGTCCACCCGCCGGGAGGCCCAGAAGGCTGTCTCGATGCTGAATAAGAGGCCTTTCATGGAAAAGGAGCTGTTGGTCAAAGAGGCCCGAGTCCGCAGGGGATTCCGGGGGAGAGGCTTTTAGCCCTTTTAAAAGGCAGGGGGAGTTTCCCATGGAAGAAAAAATCGTCCCCGTCACCCGTGAAGCAGGGAAAAGGCGAAGGCTAAGGATCATCATCCCCGCCTTCTCCGCGTTCAATATCTATTCCCGGGTCGCCCGCGTCACTACGGCCCTGGGACCGGTGACCGTGGCCACCGCCGCCCGGGAGATGGAGGGGTGGGACGTCGAGGTCATCGACGAGAATAATTACCAGAGGTCAGGCCCGGTGACCGCTTCGGGACTGCCGGACCATGAGGCCCTCCAGCAATTGAGACCAGCGGACTTGGTCGGGCTTTACGGGGGTTTGACCAGCACCATCCCCCGGCTTTACGAACTTGCCGGTTTTTACCGGCAGCGGTCCGTCCCCATCATCGCCGGCGGCCAGCATCTGGTCGATGAAAACATCGGCGACGCCCTGCAAAACGGAGTTGACGTGGTGGTCAGAGGGGAGGGCGAAGAGACCCTCAAGGAACTCCTGCAGGCTTTCGAAGGCCGGCTCTCCAGGGAAAACATCGCGGGCATCGCCTATCTGGATGGAGACCGGGTGGTCCTGACCCCGGAAAGAATGCCCCTGTCCGAATTTGATTCCTTCCCGCTTCCCGATTTTTCTCTGGTCCGCTACGCCAGGATCCGGATCTATCCCGTCGGGCGGGTGCGGGGATGCGGAATGGACTGCGAGTTCTGCACCGTCAAAGGGAAACCCCGCTATGCCCGGGTGGAGCGGCTGATGGAGCAGTTCGCCTCGCTCTACGAAACCCGGGGAGCCAGGGAATTTTTTATTGTGGATGATCTTTTTGGGCAGGACCGGCGGGAAACCATCCGATTCTGCAATCTCCTCCGGGACTATCAGAGGGAAGCACGTACCCGCTTTCATATAACCGTCCAGATCCGCCTGGACAAAGCCAAGGATGCCGAATTGCTCCAAAGCATGCTCGAAGCCGGGATCAATCATTTGGCCATAGGCTATGAATCCCCGATCGGGGAGGAGTTAAAGGCCATGGACAAAC
>Ga0079037_100001471_pt1 | contig 12299 bp, 10 predicted proteins | sample Mud3Dept4metaG_FD_71479 | JGI IMG/M metagenome (GOLD analysis project Ga0079037, IMG submission 71479) | Freshwater wetland microbial communities from Ohio, USA, analyzing the effect of biotic and abiotic controls - Mud 3 Core 4 Depth 4 metaG | ecosystem: Environmental > Aquatic > Freshwater >... | reverse complement strand
CGTCTTCGAGGAGGGGGACCACAACTCGATCCTCGCCGAGAACCAGGAGCGGTACCTCGCGGCGGTGGCGGAGTTCCTGGAGGGGGTCCGGGGCGGTCGGACCTGATCTGGGTCCCTCGTGGAGCGTGGGACGAGAGGCTCGCCGGGTTCAGGGAGCTGACCGCGCGCCTCGCCGGGAGCGGCCCGGCAGGGTAGCCTGGGGCATGTCCGCACCCGCCCTCCCGCGCGGCGTGGCGAGCGGCCTCGGGGCGGCCCTGCTCTTCGGGGTGAGCACGCCCCTGGCGAAGCTGCTCCTCCCCGCGAGCGGGCCCTTCATGCTGGCCGGGCTCCTCTACCTCGGGGCGGGCGTGGGCCTCACGGCCGTGGTCCCCTTCCGGCGAGCCAGCCGGGAGTCGCTTCTGCGCCGGAGCGACCTCCCGAACCTCGCGGGCATGGTGGCCGCCGGCGGCGTCGCGGGGCCGCTCCTCCTGCTCGTCGGGCTCGCCCGGCTACCCGGTGGCGAGGCCTCGCTCCTCCTCAACCTGGAGGCGCCCTTGACCATCGGCCTCGCGGTGCTCGTCTTCGGCGAGTCCCTGGACCGGCGCGAGGTGGTCGGGGCGGCAGCGGTGGTGCTGGGAGGCGTGATCCTGGCGTCCGGGTCGAGCGAGGGCGGGATGCATGCCCTCGGTGCGCTGGCGGTGGCGGGAGCGAGTCTCGCATGGTCCATCGACAACAACCTGAGCCAGCGCCTGTCGGTTCGCGACCCGGTGGACGTCACCCGGGTGAAGACGCTCGTCGCCGGTGGAATCAACTTCGGCCTGGCGCTGGCCATGGGCGACCGCCTGCCTGCGACCGCGCCGCTGGCCGGTGCGCTCATGACAGGCTTCCTCGGCTACGGGGTGAGCATCGTGCTGCACCTCCTGGCCCTTCGGCAAATCGGAGCTGCGCGGCAGGCCGCGTACCTCGCGACCGCGCCGTTCATCGGCGCGCTGGCGGCCGTTCCGATCCTGGGCGAGCCATTGACCTGGAGGGAGGCGGGCGCCGGCGCCATCATGGCGGCAGGGTTGATCCTCCTCGTCCGGGCACGAAACGCCCTCGACGTGAGCCGGGCGCCTCAGGCGTCGTAGCGGATGTCGCCCGCGCCGGAGGTGTCGTAGCCGGGTATGGCGCCGACCTCTGCGCGGAACTGCTTCCCCTGCGCCACCTCGCAGAGGCGGACGACGCGGGCATCGCCAAGGTCGCGCGCCTTGACGATGAGGCCGTAGGCTTCGGTCGCCAGCGGGAAGAAGGCGAGGCCGGCGCGCTCGCCCCAGGCCCGCGAAGCGAGCCCGACGTCGGCGCGCCCCGCCGCCACCGCGAGAACCACCTCCAGGTGCGAGTCGAGGATGCTCGCCGTCTTGTGGGTCCTGGCCGGATCGAGGCCCACGCCCCTGAGCGCCTCGTCGAGGTAGGCCCGAACGCCGGCGCTGGGCGGTCGCGACGCGAGCCGCTTCCTGGCCAGGTCCTGGAGGCGGAGCGTCTTCGAGCTCCTCGGGTGGACCAAACCGATCTCGCGCTGGACCAGGTGCAGTCGCGCGACGCGCTCGTCGCCGACGTGGCTGGGGAACCCGCCGGCGTGCGCGCCGGCGGCGAGCACGGCTCGCTGGCGGAGGAATTCGGCTGCGGCGCTCATGTCGGCCTGGACGAAGCCCAGGAGCGGCGGGCCGAGCGCGGTCGAAAGCCGGATGAGCGCCTGGATCGCGACGTCGCCGTTGGCCGCCACCAGGGAGGGCGGCGCGTCCGCGGCGGCCGCGTCGCCACGGGCTGCCGCCGGCCCGGCCAGGGGCGTCTTCCCGCCGGACCAGGCGAGCACGTCGTCGCGCGAGAACCGCCACTCGGCCCCTACGCGTCGCGCGGGCAGCCCCTTCTTCAGCAGGCGGTAGACCTGCTTGGGGTGAACGCGGAGGACCTTGGCGACCTCCTCGGTCCTGAGCAGCTGGTCGGGCATGGGGCCGAGTATACGCGCTCCCGCAGGCCGGGATCGGTGCCGGGTGAGCCAGTCGTTGCCGATGGCTACCTGTTGCGGATATATCGTATTTCATTGTTCCTCAATCGTACCTCTCCGGAGGCGGCGTGACCCGCCCGGTGCTTCTCGCCTTCGCGGTCCTCCTTTCCACCGCGGCGCGCGCCGCGGAACCGAGGAAGACCCTCTCGGTGGCCGCGGCGGCCAACCTCAAGACCGCCGCCGAGGAGCTGAAGAAGGGGTTCGAGGCGGGGCGGCCCGGGGTCGAGGTGGCCCTGGCGTTCGGCGCCTCGGGGACCTTCTTCTCGCAGATCCAGAATGGCGCGCCGTTCGATCTCCTCCTCTCGGCCGACCGCGAGGTTCCGGCCAGGGTGATCGCCGCCGGGCTCGGAGCGGCGGTCGACGAGCGGGTCTACGCCTTCGGCAAGCTGGTGGCCTGGGTGCCGCCGGGCTCGAGGCTGCGCCTCGGCGAGACCGGGCTCGGGGCGCTGGCCGATCCGGGCGTGAGGAGGATCGCCATCGCCAACCCCGCCGTCGCCCCGTTCGGCCGCGCCGCCGTGGCGGCCTTCAGGTCGGCCGGCGTCCATGACGCCGTGAAGGACAAGCTGGTGATGGGCACGAGCGTCGCGCAGGCGGGCCAGTTCGCGACCACCGGCGCGGCCGACGTGGCGTTCCTCCCGTATTCCGTCACGTTCGAAAGGGAACTCGCGGCGGGTCGCGTGAGCGCCGTCCCGGAGGCGCTCTACCGCAGGATCGAGCAGTCGGGAATCGTGCTCGCCGGCGCCAGGCAGCCGGCCCTGGCCCGCGCCTTCCTCGCGTTCATCACCGCAGACGAGGGCCGGGCCATCCTGGCGAAGTACGGGTACGGCCTCCCCTAGCCCATGGACCTCGCTGCCCTCACGCTCTCGGTCGAGTTGGCCGGCCTCACCACGGCCATCCTGCTCGTCGTCGGGCTGCCGCTCGCCTGGTGGCTCGCCACCAGCCGGTGGAAGGCGAAGTTCCTCGTCGAGGCGGTGGTGGCGCTGCCGCTCGTGCTGCCCCCCACGGTCCTCGGCTTCTACCTGCTGACCGGGCTGGGCCCGCGAAGCCCGGTGGGCCGGCTATTCGAGGCGGCGGCCGGCCACCCGTTTCCCTTCTCCTTCGCCGGCCTCCTGGTGGCGTCGGTTCTCTACAGCACGCCGTTCGCCGTCCAGCCGTTCGCCGGGGCGCTGGCGGGGGTGGACCGGAGGCTCATCGAGGCGTCCCACGCGCTGGGCGTCTCGCCGCTCGCCACCTTCTTCCGGGTCACGTTGCCGCTCGCCTGGCCGGGGGTTCTCGCCGGGGCGATCCTGACCTTCGCCCACACGCTGGGCGAGTTCGGCGTGGTGCTCATGGTGGGCGGCAACATCCCGGGGCGGACCCGCACGCTCTCGGTGGCCATCTTCGACCACGTCGAGTCCCTCGAGTACGCGGCCGCGCACCGCACGGCGGGGCTGCTCCTCGCCATCTCCTTCGTGGTCCTCGCGCTGGTCTACGCCCTGCAGCGCCGGCCCCTCTTCCGATGGAACGAGCGCTGACCTTCGACGTCGTCCGGCGCTTTCGCCGGGGCCCCGTCGTCTCGGCGCGGGCCTCCTGGTCCCTCGAGAGCGCACCCGTCACGGTCCTCTTCGGGCCGTCCGGGTCCGGCAAGACCACCGTGCTGCGGGCCCTCGCCGGGCTCGACCGGCCCGACGACGGCGCCATCACCTTTGCCGGGGAGACCTGGTTCGACGCGGCGCGCGGAGTCCACGTCCCGCCCCAGGCCCGGGGCGTGGGCCTTCTGTTCCAGGAGTACGCGCTCTTCCCGCACCTGTCGGTGGCGGCCAACATCGCCTACGGGCTCCGCCGCCTGCCGCGCCACGTTCGGGAGTCGCGCGTTGACGAGATGGCCCAGCGCTTCGCCGTCGCCGACCTGGCCGCGCGGCGGCCGGGCCAGCTCTCCGGAGGCCAGCGGCAGCGGGTGGCGCTGGCCCGGGCCCTGGCCCCTCGCCCACGGCTGCTGCTCCTGGACGAGCCCCTCTCCGCCCTCGACGCGCCCACCCGCGAGACCCTGCGCGGCGAGCTCCGCCGTCTCCTGGAGCACGCGGGCGTGCCGGCCGTCGTCGTCACCCACGACCGGACCGAGGCGCTCGCTCTCGGGGATCGGCTGGCGGTGCTCATCGACGGGGTGGTCCGGCAGGTCGGCCCGGTACACGAGGTGTTCTCCACGCCCCGGGACGCGGAGGTCGCCCGGGGCGTCGGCACGGAGAACGTCGTCCCGGCCCGCCTCGTCGGGCGAATCGACGGCCTGGTGAAGGTCCGGGCCGGGGAGGCGGAGCTCACCGCCGTCGATCCCGGCGGCATCGACGACGAGGTCTTCGCCTGCATCCGGGCCGAGGAGGTCGTCCTCGAGCCGGCGGAGGGCGGCCTGACGAGCGCCCGGAATGCGCTCCGGGGAACGGTGGCGTCCCTGGCCGTCGAGGGCCCGCTCGTCCGCGTTTCTCTCGAATGCGGCTTCCGGCTGGTCGCCCTGGTCACTCGACCGGCGGCCGCCCAGCTCGGCCTTGCAGCAGGGCGCCCCCTGACGGCGCTCGTGAAGGCCCAAGCCATCCGGCTCGTCCCCCGCGGCTAGGAGGAAAGGATCGAGGCCGGAGCCGCGTCGGCTCTCCGCCGGACTCCGGCCTCCCTGCTGGCCTGGATGCGGGTCCCGAATCAGGCCCCCATCGCCTTCAGCATGTGGTTCATCACGTGGGTGTGCTCCTGCTGCGGGCTGAACAGGATGACCTCGGAGTCCTTCACCACCCGCACGCTGTGCCCGGGGGGCCAGAAGAAGAGGTCGCTTCCCTTGCAGGTCTCGACCTTGCCATCGGTGTAGGTGACGACGAGCTCCCCGGAAAGCATGTAGCCCCAGTGCGGCGCCTGGCAGGCGTCGTCGCGTAGCCCCTTCAGCAGCGGCTGGATGTCGGTCCCGGCGCCGAGGGAGAACCACTCGCCTCCCATCGGGCCCAGGCCGGTTGCATCCCCGAAGTCGCCGATCTGCCGCGCCACGGCGCCGGGGACGTTGATCTTGGCGGGAACCTGCTCCTTCGCGATCCTCATGGTGGCTTCCTCTCTCGTAGGTTGCGGTGGGTGATACCGGGGGACGTCAGCTCCGGGTGACGACGATCTCGAGGTATTCGCCGGGGACGACCATGGTGGAGTCGCCCGACCGGTTGAGCCGCTCGGCCAGCGCCAGGAGGTCGCTCGCCAGTGCCTCCTGGGCCGGGCCATCGAGGGCTGCGAAGGCCTTGAGCACCGGCCCGTAGTAGCTCCGGAAGACGTGGAGCCAGTGCCGGGTCGAACGGTAACGGAAGGCGAAGTGCCGCACGTTCACGTCGATCGAGGCGGCGTCCGCCCCGAACAGCTCCGCGATCCTCCCCTGCGTGCCCCAGAGCGCGGGCGACCGGAGGCCGGGCGGCGGCGGAACGTGCTTGCCGACGATCCGGAAGAGCTGGCCGACGAATCCCTCCGGCGTCCAGTTGGCGAGCCCGATCTTTCCGCCGCGGGCGCAGACGCGTATCAACTCCGCCGCGGCCCGGTCCTGGTTCGGGGCGAACATCACTCCGAAGGTCGAGACCACGAGGTCGAACGCGCCGTCGGCGAAGGGCAGGGCCTCGGCATCGGCCTCGTGGAAGTCGATGTCCAGCCGATCCGCGCCGGCCCGCTCGCTCGCCCGCGAGAGGAGGCCGGGGACGTAGTCGGTGGCCGTGACCGCGCAGCCGCGGCGGGCGGCGGCCAGCGACGCGTTGCCGTTGCCGGCAGCGACGTCGAGCACCTTCTGCCCCGCCCGGACGTCGAGGGCCTCGCAGAGCTCCTCCCCGACGATCTGAAGCGTGGTGCCGACGACGGCGTAGTCCCCCGACGACCAGGCCGTCCGCTGGCGAGCCTTCACCGCGGCGAGGTCGGGGACGGGCGGGGGGGTCGGTTGAATCGCAGTGACAAGGGTCTTATCCATGGAATTACCTCCACCGCGAAGATAGGGGTCAGGCGTGGGAGCCAACGTGGAAGGGGGCGTGGAAAAGCTCGTGGAATCGGGCGAGCCCGCCCGCACCGATGGGGTACGCCCACTTCGGGTCCGCCTGCTGGGCCCCCTGGAGATCCGGCGCGGCGGGGCGGCCGTGCCCATGCCCTCCTCGCGGAAGGTGCGGGCACTCCTCGCCTATCTGGCGCTGGAGCCAGGTGGCGTCCCCAGGAGCCAGCTGTGCGAGCTCCTCTGGGACGTGCCGAACGACCCCCGGGGCGAGCTACGCTGGTGCCTCAGCAAGATCCGGCGCCTGCTCGACGACCCGGGCCGTCAGCGGGTCGTCGCCCGGGCGGACGTCGTCCGGCTCGATCTCTCCGACTGCATCGTCGACGCCATCGAGGTGCAGCGGGCGATGAAGGACGGGTCGGGCCCGCTCGCGCCCGGCCAGGCGGAAGCGCTGTCGGGGCTCTTCGGCGGCGACCTGCTGGAGGGGCTCGACATGGAACGGAGCCCGGCCTTCGGCCTGTGGCTGGCAGCGCAGCGCCGCCGCTTCCGCAGCGCCGAGGTGGCCCTGCTCGAGCGGCTCGCCACCGAGGCTGCCGGCGAGGGGGCGCTCGGTCACCTGGAGAGGTGGCTCGAGCTTGCGCCGTTCGATCGCCGGGCCCACGAGCTCGTCCTCGGTACGCTCGTCCGGTGCGGCCGCATCCGCGAGGGCGAGGAGCACCTGCAGGCCGCCGCCAGGCGGTTCGAGGACGAGGGGCTCGACTTCGCCGCGATCCGCCGAGCCTGGGACTCGGTCCGGAAGCAGGAGGCGGGGCGGTCGCCTCCTCCCGCCGCCGGGCCCGAGCTGGAGGTCGCCTTCCCCGGCGACGTCCCGGAGCCGCGTGACGGCCTCGTCGGTCGCCGGGCGTCGGTCGCGGTGATGCCATTCCAGGAAGGGATGGGCGCCGCCGGCCGCGGCGGGTGGGCCGACGCGCTGGCCCACGACGTGATCACCCGCCTCGCCAAGCTCAGGAGCCTGTTCGTCATCGCCGAGGGCACGGTGTTCGCGCTCAAGGAGCGGCAGCTCCCGCCGGAGGCGGCCGGCCGCACGCTGAACGTCGACTACGTGGTGGCCGGATCGGTGCGGCGGCGCGGTGAGCGCCTGTCCGTCGAGGTCCAGCTGGACGAGACCCGGACCGCCCGGGTCGTGTGGAGCGAGAGGTTCGACCACAAGCGGAACGATCCCTTCGACGTGATCGACGAGATCGGGAACCGGATCGTCGCGTCCATCGCCAGCGAGATCGAGGCGAACGAGCGAAACCGCGCCATCCTGAAGCCGCCGAGCTCGCTGGACGCCTGGGAAGCGCACCACCGCGGCCTGTGGCACATGTACCGGTTCACCAGGGCCGACAACGAGGCCGCGCAGCGCTTCTTCGCGCAGGCGGTGTCGCTCGACCCCACCTTCTCGCGCGCCTACGCCGGCCTGTCCTTCACGCACTGGCAGAGCGCGTTCCAGGGGTGGGCGGACCGCGAGCCGGAGATCGCGAACGCGCTGGAGGCCGCCCGGCGGGGCATGCTGGCCGACGACCGGGACCCCGCGGTGCACTGGGCCCAGGGCCGAGCGCTCTGGCTTCGCGGGCTGCAAGACCCGTCGGTGATGGAACTGTCGCAGGCCGTCGACCTGAGCCCGAACTTCGCCCAGGGCCACTACTCCCTCGCGTTCGTGCAGGCCCAGTCCGGCGATCCGCTCGCTGCCATCGCCGCGGCGGATCGCTCGCGCGAGTTGAGCCCCTTCGACCCGCTGCTCTTCGGGATGCTCGGCGCGCGCGCCATCGCCCTGGTGCGCCTGGGCCGGTTCCAGGAAGCTGCGGAGGCCGCCGTGAAGGCTGCCGCCCGCCCCAACGCGCACGCCCACATCTTCGCGATCGCGGCGTTCAGCCTCGCACTCCACGGGGCCAGCGACGAGGCGCGCGCCCACGCCGCCGCGGCCCGAAGGATCATGCCCGGGTACGACCTCGCTCGCTTCCGCAACGCATTCCGGCTCGATCGGGACGGCGAGGCCCGCTTCGCGGAGGGCGCGAAGCGGCTCGGGATGGCGTGAGGCCCGGACGCCGTGCCGCCAGCGCGGTCTCGCGGCGGCCCGATCGATCCGGGAAACCGATGTCACTGAGCCGCGATTCGCGCACCGCTCGATGTGCAATTAGGTGGTGACCCCACAGGGATTCGAACCCTGGTTGCGGCCTTGAAAGGGCCGAGTCCTGGGCCTCTAGACGATGGGGTCGGGCCGCGATAACTACCCAAGGCCACGGCGCTTGTCAAAAGCGACGCGCCCCATCAATGAGCGGCGGCCTTCGTGGCCGGTGTCGCATGGCGCGGGCGGTAGGCGGTGCCGCGGACCCAATCCCAGAGGGGGAAGGTCACGCTCAGGTTGTGGGTGACCATGAGGCGCGTCGAGTGGTGCAGCGCGTGGTGGCGGCGCAGAGCCCGGATGACCGTCAGCCTCCCGAGGGGGCTCTCGGCCGGCAGGTGGTAGCAGAGGTGCAGCCACTCGTACGCCAGCACGTAGGCCGCCGCCGAGGCCACCCACAGCGCCGCCAGGTTGGCCTCGCCGGCGACCCGCAGCGCGATCGCCACCGGGAGAGCGAGGGCGCAGGCGATGAGGACCACCGGCGTCGGGAGCAGGACGAAGCGGAGCTCGCGCAGCTCGTGGATCGTCAGGTCGTCGCCCGAGAAGAGGCGGTGGTGCTGGGCGTGGGCCCGGTAGACCGCACCGAAGTAGCGGACGTGGCGGTGGAGCAGGCCCCGATGGAGGTGCCACTCGATGGCGTTCCCGGCGACCAGGAACGCCGGCACCAGTGCGACCTCCCAGGGCCGCGGGTCGCGCACCAGCGCGAGCGCTCCGGCGAGCACGGCGAGGCACAGCATCGCCTCGAGGAGGAGGTGCAGCCAGGGGGCGTAACTGCCTGGAATCCGGGAGACGAGCTCCCTGCGCAACTCTCGCCGGCCTGCGGCGGTCATGCCTCACTCCGGTGCCGGGCGCCAACCTTGCCCGCACCCTACCGATAGGCTTCCCGGCGAGGGCCGTCAACGCCCCAAGCTGACCATGCCGCGGCGCGCCAACGGTCGGGGAGGGCGACGGCGGCCTGTCAGCCGCCCGTGCTATCGAGGCGCCCACGTGGCGGGAGCGGCGGGAAGAAGGTGGGTCGAGTCGAGCCATGACGGCGCGGCGGCGGAGGCCCTGGCCCGGTCCCTCGGCCTGCACCCCCTCGCGGCCCGGGTCCTGGCCGCCCGCGGGCTCGCCGACCTCGATGCGGCCGAGCGCTTCCTGGTGCCCCGCCTCGCCGACCTCCCCGACCCCTTCCGGATGAAGGGGATGGAGGCCGCCGCCGCCCGCCTGCTCCGCGCCGTCGAGGAGCGGGAGCGAATCGCCTGCTACGGCGACTACGACGTCGACGGGGTGACCTCCACCGCGCTGCTCGCCGGCTTCCTGCGTGCGGCCGGCGCCGAGGTGGTCACCTACACCCCGCACCGGCTGGTGGAGGGGTACGGGCTCAACGCGACCGCGGTGGGCAGGCTCGCCGCAGACGGGGTGCGGCTCATCGTCACCCTCGACTGCGGCATCACCAGCGTGGAGGAGGTCCAGGCGGCGGCGCGCCTGGGCGTGGACACGGTGGTGGTGGACCACCACACCGTCCCGGTCGAGCTGCCGCCGGCGGCCGCCATCCTGAACCCCCACCAGCCGGGCTGCGACTACCCGTCGAAGCAGCTCGCCGCGGTGGGGGTGACCTTCGCGCTCGCCCTGGCGCTGCGCCGCCGGCTGCGCGAGCGCGGCCGCTGGAGCGACGCCCGGCCCGAGCCGAACCTGCGCGAGGCGCTCGACCTGGTGGCCCTGGGCACCATCGCCGACGTGGTGCCGCTCACCGGCGCCAACCGAATCCTGGTGCGCTGGGGCCTGGAGGAGCTGCGCCGCAGCCGCCGGCCCGGCCTGCGGGCCCTGAAGCGGGTGGCCGGCCTGGCCGAGGGTGCGCCGGTGGCGGCCGGCCAAGTGGGCTTCCGCCTCGCGCCCCGCATCAACGCCGCCGGGCGGCTCGACGACGCCGGGCGCGGGGTGCGCCTGCTCCTCTCCGAGGACGAGGCGGCGGCCGCGGCCCTGGCCGAGGAGCTCGACCGCGAGAACCGGGCCCGCCAGGAGATCGAGCGCCAGATGCTGGAGGAGGCGCTCGCCGACGCCGGCGCGGCGGTGGACCGCGGGGCGCGCGGGCTGGTGCTGCACCGCGAGGGGTGGCACCCCGGGGTGGTGGGCATCGTCGCGGCGCGGGTGGCCGAGCGCTTCCACCGCCCCTCGGTGCTGGTGGGGGTGCAGGGCGGCACGGGGAAGGGGAGCGGCCGCAGCATCGAGGGTTTCCACCTGCACGAGGCCCTGCAGGCCTGCGCCGGGCACCTGGAGCGCTTCGGCGGGCACCGGCACGCCGCCGGGCTCACCGTGGCCGCCGAGGCGCTGCCCGCCTTCCGCGAGGCCTTCGAGCGCCACGCCGCCGAGCGGCTCGCGCCGGAGGACCTGGTGCCGCGCTGCCGCATCGAGGGCTGGGTGGAGCCCGCCGGGATCGACGAGCGCGCCGCCGCCGATCTGGAGAAGCTCGCCCCCTTCGGCGCCGGCCACCCCGAGCCGCTCTTCGGCCTGCGCGCCCGCCCGGACCGCGCCCGCACGGTGGGGGCGGGGGGGGCGCACCTCAAGATGCGGATCCCGCCCGGCCTGGAGGCCATCGGCTTCTCCCTGGGAGAGCGGCTCGGGCTGTGCGGCAGCGAGGTGGAGGCCGCGGTGGCGCTCGGCTTCGACGAGTGGGACGGCAGCCGCCGCCTCCAGCTCCGCATCCGCGATCTGCGCGCGGCGCGGTAGGCCGCACCGGGGCCCGGCCGCGCGCCGGACCGGCGCCGGGAGCGCCCATCGCGACTCCTTGACGCACCGCGTTTTCGAGTGTTACCTGCCTGTCCACCTTCCGGGAGGCCCCGTGCCCCGTTTCATCTCCGAGCTCAAGCGAACCCACAGCTGCGGCGCGCTCACCAAGGCCGACATCGGCCGGGAGGTGGTGCTCTTCGGTTGGGTCCAGAACCGGCGCGACCACGGCGGAGCGGTCTTCATCGACCTGCGCGACCGGGAGGGCGTGACCCAGGTGGTGTTCGAGCAGGACGTGCGGCCCGAGGTGCACGACCTGGCCGGGCAGCTGCGCCTGGAGTGGTGCGTGGGCGTGCGGGGCAAGGTGGTCTCGCGCGGCGGCAACGTGAACCCGCGGCTGCGGACCGGCGAGATCGAGGTGCACGCCTCCGACCTGGAGGTCTTCAACCGCTGCGACCCGCCCCCGTTCCCCATCGAGGAGAAGCTCGACACCGCCGAGGAGAAGCGCCTGCAGTACCGCTACCTCGACCTGCGCCGGCCGCCGATGCAGCGGACCCTCATCACCCGGGCCCGCATGAACCACGTCACCCGCAGCTACTTCACCGAGAACGGCTTCCTCGAGCTCGAGACGCCCTTCATGGTGAAGTACACGCCCGGCGGCGCCCGCAACTTCCTCGTCCCCAGCCGCCTCAACCCGGGCAAGTTCTACGCGCTGGCCGAGAGCCCCCAGCTCTTCAAGCAGCTGTACATGATGGCGGGCTTCGACCGGTACTTCCAGATCGTGCGCTGCTTCCGCGACGAGGACCTCCGCCTCGACCGGCAGCCCGAGTTCACCCAGATCGACGTGGAGATGAGCTTCATCGACCAGGAGGACCTGTTCCAGGTGATGGAGGGCCTGGTGGCCCGCCTCTGGAAGGAGATCCTGGGGGTGGACCTGCCCCGGCCCTTCCCGCGCATGCCCTTCGACGAGTCGATGGACCGCTACGGCAACGACAAGCCGGACCTGCGCTTCGACCTGCCGCACGTGGTGCTCACCGACCTGGTGAAGCAGCACCAGGGGGGCGGCGTGCCCATGATGCAGGAGGCGGTGGCGGCGGGGGGGATCGTCAAGGCGCTGAGGCTCCCCGCCGACAAGGCCCTCTCCCGCACCGACCTCGAGAAGCTCGAGGAGTACGTGAAGGGCATGGGCGCCAAGGGCCTCGCGCGCGCCAAGATCGGGGACGGCGGCGAATGGGTGCAGTCGCCGCTCGCCAAGACCGTCACCCCGGCGCTGCGGCAGGCCGTCAACGACGCCTGCGGCGCCCAGTCGGGCGACCTCCTGCTGTTCCAGTTCGGCAAGGCCTCGACGGTGCACACGGTGATGGCCAACCTCCGGGTGCACCTCGCCAAGAAGCTGGGCCTCATCCCCGAGTACGGCTCGGGAGGGCAGTGGCGGCTCCTGT
>Ga0079037_100001468_pt1 | contig 12310 bp, 11 predicted proteins | sample Mud3Dept4metaG_FD_71479 | JGI IMG/M metagenome (GOLD analysis project Ga0079037, IMG submission 71479) | Freshwater wetland microbial communities from Ohio, USA, analyzing the effect of biotic and abiotic controls - Mud 3 Core 4 Depth 4 metaG | ecosystem: Environmental > Aquatic > Freshwater >... | reverse complement strand
ATGGGATGCATGACCAGCGAGCTCTGCACGCTCATGGCGCTGCGGTAGCCGGAGTCGACGCGCTCGACCTCGCGCGCCACCAGGCCATAGCAGACGTGGTTGAGGCCGGCGCAGCCGTAGCCTTCGATGGTGCTGCCGAGCAGGCCGAGCTCGCCCATCTCGTTCATGATGGTGCGGTCGAAGGTCTCGTGGCGCGCAGCCAGCAACACGCGCGTCTGCAGCCGGTCCTGACAGTATGCGGCGGCGGCGTCGCGCACGGCGCGCTCGTCGTCGCTCAGCTGGCTGTCGAAGAAGAAGGGGTCATCCCAGGTGAACTTGCTCGCCATGGCGTTGATCTCCGGATAATCCCCGCGAGTGTAAGGAGTCGCGCGCCATGGCGACGCAACGCGAACATCGCGTCGATGCAAGGAGCAAGCAGCGTGAATCAACAACTCATCACCCTCGGCGGCGGCTGCTTCTGGTGCCTGGAGGCGGTGTACGAACTCGTCGACGGCGTCGTCGCGGTGGAGAACGGCTACTGCAACGGCCACGTCGTGAACCCGAGCTACGAGCAGGTGTGCGGCGGCGGCACCGGGCATGTCGAGGTGGTGCGCGTGAGCTTCGACGCCGACCGCATCTCGCTGCGCGAGGTGCTCGAGATCTTCTTCCACATCCACGACCCGACGACTTCCAACCGCCAGGGCAACGACATCGGCACCCAGTACCGCAGCGGCATCTACCTGCACGATGCGGCCCAGGAAGCGGTCGCGCGCGAGGTGGTGGCCGAGGCCAACGCCGCGCTGCGCGGTCGCGTCGTCACCGAGGTGCTGCCGCTGGCCAACTATTCGCGCGCCGAGGACTACCACCAGCACTATTTCGCCAGGCACCCGAACCAGGGCTACTGCGCGATGGTCGTGGCGCCGAAGGTCGACAAGTTCCGGCGCACCTTCAAGGCGCGCGTGAAGGCCTGAAGGCCGGGTCAGAAGGGCACGAAGGCGCTGCCCGGATCGAGGTCGGGGAAGATCGAGTCGAGCCCGCGGCGCAGCAGGCGCCGGCGCTGGCGGTAGTCGGGGTCGGCACCGGCCAGTGCAGCGAAGACCGGCGCGCGCAGCAGCCAGAGGTCGACCGGTTCCTCCGCGCTGCGCACCTGGGCGTGCAACCAGGCCGCATCGGGCACGTCGGCCAGCGCCTGCATGAAGGTGAGCTTGAGCTCGACGAAGGCACGCCTCGCGGCCATCCGAGCACCGGGGTCGCCGGGGGCTCCTGCGCCCGGCGTGAAGTGGCGCGGCGCGGCGGCGTGCATCACAGCGGAGCGAACTGCGAGCGCGGTGCCCGTGTCGGGAAGTGGCGGTTCAGCAGCGCGAGCCGCGTTTCGGCCACGCTCTGGCTGTGCGCGATGCCGATGACGCGGTAGGTGTCGGCACGCAGGTGCCAGAGCTCGCGCAGCGAGCGCGTCTGGGTGACACGCCGGCGCAGGCGGAGGGCGTCGTCGCCGTCGATGTCGGCGAGCAGGGCGATGAATTCGTCGCGCACCGGGGGCAGGCGGTCGGGTGCGGGAGCGGCGTCCTCGGGCGCCGGCGCCAGCAGCCAGAACAGCGCCTGCTGCCAGCGGTCCCGGGGTTCATGGCGCAGTGCGGGCGGGCAGACCTCGGTGCGCAGGCTGCTGGTTGCGGCCAGGGTCGAACGGCGGCCCCAGCGCGGCAGGGTCAGAAGTTGCATGGACCTGATCATGTTCGTGATGTCGGACACACTCCGTAGTACTTGAGCACGATGGTGACGTTTCCAGTCGTTGCCGATGCCACGAATAGACGCGTCTTGGGCGCCCATTTCGGCACCGCGCCGCAGGTCTGTCCGGATGCCGGGGAGCCGCCGCACGCGCTACGCTTGCCTCTCCGGGATGCAGGCGGGGACGGCGTGGCGAAGCAGTGGCTGAAGCGGGTTGGTGGATCAGTGCTGTTGCTGCTGCTTGCGGCCGCGGGAGTGGCCCTCGGGTACACGTGGGCCGTGCTGCCACGCACCGCGGGGGAGATCGCGCTGGCCGGCGTGGCCGGCGAAGTGCGCATCGAGCGTGACGAACACGGCATTCCGCTGGTGCGCGCCGGCAGCGCGCACGATGCCTACTTCGGCCTCGGCGTCGCCCACGCGCAGGACCGGCTGTGGCAGATGGAGACCCATCGCCGCATCGGTGCCGGCCGGCTGGCCGAGGTCTTCGGCGAAGGTGCACTCGAGACCGACCGCTTCCTGCGCGCCCTCGGCGTGCGCCGCGCCGCGGCCGCGATATGGCGGCAGCTGGACGCCGGGTCGCGCGCCGCGCTCGAGGCCTATGCTGCCGGCGTCAACGCGGTGTTGCGCCAGGAGCTGCGCGCGCGGCCGCCGGAGTTCGTCATCCTCGGCATCGAACCCGAACCCTGGGATCCGGTGGACAGCCTGGCATGGGGTGTGATGATGGCCTGGGACCTTGGCGGCAACTGGAGCACCGAATTGCTGCGGCTGCGCCTGGCCCTGCAGATGCCGGTGGCGCGCATCAACCAGCTGCTGCCCGCCTACCCCGGCGAGACGCTGCCCGCCACCGCCGACTATGCGGCACTGTTCCGAAGCCTCAAGCTCGACGCTGGCACGGCCCGCACCGCCTGGCAGCGGCTGCCCGAGATCGCGCCGCCTTCGGGCGTCGAGGGTGTGGGATCGAACAACTGGGTGGTGGCCGGCTCGCACACGGCCACGGGCAGTCCGATGCTGGCCAACGATCCGCACCTCAAGCTGAGCGCGCCGGCCTTGTGGTATTTCGCCCGCCTCGAGGCGCCGGGGCTGAAGGTGGCGGGGGCGACGCTGCCCGGCCTGCCGGTGGTCGTGCTGGGGCAGAACGGGGCCATCGCCTGGGGCTTCACCAACACCGGTCCCGACGTGCAGGACCTGTACCTCGAGCAGGTCGATCCCGACGATGCCGGCCGTTACCGCACGCCCGAAGGCTGGGCCGCCTTCGAGAGCGGCGCCGAGGTGATCAAGGTCAAGGGCCGGCCCGACGTGCCATTCACCTGGCGGCGCACACGCCACGGCCCGGTGATCTCCGACGCCGGCACCGTGGCCGACGTGCTCGTCCCGGGCGCCAGGCCCGGCCACGTGCTGGCCATGCGCTGGACGGCACTCGATGCCGACGCCGACCCGGTCGGCACCGCCCTGGCGATGCAGAGGGCGCAGTCGGTGGCTGAATTCATCGCCGCCACACGCACGTTCGTGGCGCCGATGCAGAACATGGTCGTGGCCGGGCGCGACGGCCACATCGGCGTCGTCGCGCCCGGCCGCATCCCGGTGCGGGGGCCCGACAACGACCTCCACGGCCTGGTGCCGGCGCCGGGCTGGGAAGCCCGTTACGACTGGACCGGCTGGGTACCCGCCGAAGAGACGCCGCGCGAGACCGACCCCGAGCGCGGCTGGATCGCCACCGCCAACCAGCGCGTCACGGCGCCGGACTATCCGCACTACATCACCAGCGAATGGGCCTTGCCGTACCGGCAACAGCGCATCGAGCAGCTGCTGCGGGCGCGGTCCAGGCACACGATCGACGATCTGGCGGCGATGCAGGCCGACGAGAAATCTCTGGCTGCGCTGGCCTTGCTGCCCTGGCTGCGGCAGGCCGCGTCGGCGCATCCGCTGGCCGCGGCGGCACAGGCGCAGCTGCGGACCTTCGACGGCACGATGGCGGCCGACAGCGCCGCACCGCTGATCTTCTGGGCCTGGCAGCGCCAACTCGCGCGCGGCATCTTCCAGGACGATACCGGCGCGGCGCTGTGGGAGCGGTCGCTGGCCACGCGCACCTTCCAGGACGCACTGGAGGACGTGCTCGGCCGCGACGACACGAGCTGGTGCGACGACCGCGGGACGCCGCCGGCCGAGAGCTGTGCCGACCAGAGCGGGGCGGCGCTGAGCCGCGCGCTGGACGAACTGCAGGCGCGTTTCGGCAGCGACCTGTCGAAGTGGCAATGGGGTCAGGCCCACCAGGCGCGGTCCGAGCACCGGCCGTTCAGCCGCGTCAAGGCGCTGGCGCGCTGGTTCGAGCTGCGCGTGCCGGTGGGCGGCGACACCCACACCGTCAACGTGGGGCGCGTCGGCCTGCGTCCCGATGCCACCACCGGCGAGCTCTACCTGAACGAGCACGGCCCCAGCCTGCGCGCGCTGTACGACCTGGGCGACCCCGCGCAGTCGCGTTTCGTGCATTCGACGGGGCAGAGCGGCATCTTCCTCTCGCCGCTGTTCAGCAGCTTCGTGCAGCGCTGGGCAGCGGTGCAATTCGTGCCGGTGTGGCCGCGTGGCGCACCGGCGCAGGTGCTGGTCATCAGGCCTGGCACCTGATGCCGCGCTGCGGGCCGCTGCCTTGCGCTACACCGTGCCGTATTGCGCCTTGCGCGCTGCGGTGTAGGCCCACCACGGCCGCGGCTCGGCGCCGCGCATGAAGTCGACGGCGGCGATGAAGGTGTCGAGCACGCAGGGGTCCTGGCGCTTGCCGGTCACGCTGCACAGCCGCCGGTAAAGCGCGAAGGCATCGCCGGTCGCCAATTCACCCGGGTGGGTGATGCCGATCAGACGCAGGTCGGCGGCGATCGACGGGCCGATATTCGGCAGCTGCTCGAGCTGCTCGCATTCGGCCGCCGTGCGTGCCTTGCGGGGCGGCAGTGCGCGCGGCGGGCGCTGGGGGCCGGGTGGACGGTTCGGTGCGAGCATGGCGATGGGCATCACATCAGCATGGTGTTGCGAATCAGCCCGACGGCGATGCCCTCGAGCTCGAAGTCGGTGGCGTCGAGCGGCACCAGGATGGTCTTGAAGTCGGGGTTCTCGGCGATCAGCTCGATGCCGGCCTTGGTGCGGCGCAGCCGCTTGACGGTGACGTCGTCACCCAGCCGCGCCACCACGATCTGGCCATTCTTGGCATCCTTGGCCTTTTGCACGGCGAGCAGGTCGCCGTCCATGATGCCGGCATCGCGCATGCTCATGCCGCGCACCTTGAGCAGGTAATCGGGTCGGCGCGGGAACATCGACGCTTCCATCAGGAAGGTCTGGTCGATGTGCTCCTGCGCCAGGATCGGGCTGCCGGCAGCGACGCGGCCGACCAGGGGCAGGGTCAGCTGGGCCATCGCAGGCAGCGGCAGCTGGTATTGCTTGCCGTAGGGCGACAGCCGCGCCTCGTTGAGGGCGCGCAATGTGTCAGACTTCAAACGGATGCCGCGCGAGGTGCCGCCGACCAGTTCGATCACCCCCTTGCGGGCCAGCGCCTGCAGGTGTTCCTCGGCGGCGTTGGCCGATCTGAAGCCGAGTTCGGCCGCGATCTCGGCCCGTGTGGGCGGGGCGCCGCTGCGTTCGATCGCGCTCTGCACGAGATCCAGCACCTGCTGCTGCCGCGCGGTGAGCTTGGGGCTGTCTTCGATGACTGACATGGTCTTCCCGGCCTGGGTGTTTATCCAGTAGCTGTATTTTCATCCAGAAAGCGCTCAAATGCAAAATCCGGCAGGGTGGGTGGTGATCATCGGCACCGGCGGCACCATCGCCGGCACCGCGGCGCGCGCCGACGACCACGTGGGCTACCGCTCGGGCGCGCTGACCGCGCAGGACCTGCTGGCCTCGGTGCCGGCGCTCGCCGGCCAGCCCATCGAGGCGGAAACGCTGGCCCGGCTGGACAGTTCCGACATGGACCACGCCACCTGGGCGGTACTGCGCGACCGCGCCGCGGCACATCTGGCGCGGCCCGAGGTGGTGGGCGTGGTGGTGACGCATGGCACCGATACGCTGGAGGAGACCGCGTACTTCCTGCATCGCACGCTGGAGGCGCCCAAGGCGGTGGTGCTGACCGCCGCGATGCGCCCGGCCACGGCGCTGTCGGCCGACGGGCCGCAGAATCTGCTCGACGCGGTGACCGTGGCCCGCCTGGCCGGCGCCCGCGGCGTGCTGGCGGTGCTGGCCGGCCGTGTGCACGCCGGCGCCGAATTGCGCAAGCTGCATGGTTGGCGCGTCGATGCCTTCGGTTCGGGCGATGCCGGGCCCGTGGCCGTGGTGGAGGACGGCCAGGTGCGGCCGTTCCGCGATTGGCCCGAGGCGACGCTGCACCGCGCCGCACGGCGCTTGCCCGCGACGTCGGACTGGCCGGTGGTGGAGATCGTCACCAGCCACGCCGGCGCGCGCGCGCGCACGCTGGAGGTGCTGGTGGCTGCAGGGGCAGCGGGCATCGTGATCGCCGGCACCGGCAATGGCAGCGTGCACCGCGAACTTGCCGAGGCGGCCCGGCGCGCCATCGTCGCCGGCGTGCCCGTGCGCCGGGCTTCGCGCTGCCTGCTCGGCGGCGTGGTCGGCGAGCCAGCCGACGCGCTGCCTTCGACCGGCACCCTGACGCCGGTGCAGGCGCGCATCGAGCTGATGCTCGATCTGCTCGCCGCGACCTAGGCGTTGCTGCCGCGGCCGCGGACCGGCGCTTCGACGGTGGCGCGGTCCACGTCCGGCAACGACACCGCCCGTGCGATCGTCCGGCGTCTCGCAACGGCCTCCATGGCGCCGATGCAGCAGGCCGAAGGGACCGCCGCGCACAGCGGCTCGGGCCCGGTGCCCGGGCCGCCGTCGACGCCGCGTTCCTCGGGCGTCTCAGGCCCCGGCCTGAAGGGTCTCCAGTTCGGACTGCAGGTGCAGCCAGCGCTCCTCCAGCATCGCGGTCTCGGCCTGCACGTGGGCCAGCCGACGGCCGTATTCGGCGAAGTCGTCCGCCTGCGTGCCGGGCTGCGACAGCAGGGCTTCGACCTCGGATCTCTCGCGGCCCAGCCGTGCCAGGCGCTCGTCGATGCGCTGCAGTTCGACACGCAGCGGCCGTGTCGCCTCCGCCAGCCGGGCCCGAGACTGCTTGGCGCCCTTGCGGTCGTCGCGCGAGGCCGCCGGGGGCGCGGGCGGCGGCCGGCGCTGCTCCCGCGGCGCCGACGCCGGCGTGGTGGCGGTGGCCGGGGGTGAGGCGGCTGCCGTCGTCGGCGGGCGCGGCGGCTCCGGCGGCGGCAGGCCGCGCGCCGTGGCGCGCGAGACCTCCAGCAGCCACTTCTGGTAGTCGTCGAGGTCGCCGTCGAAGGGCAGCACGCCGCCGCGCGTGACGAGCCAGAATTCGTCGCAGGTCTCGCGCAGCAGGGCACGGTCGTGGCTGACCAGCATCACCGTGCCTTCGAATTCGTTGAGCGCCACCGACAGCGCCTCGCGCGTCGTCAGGTCGAGGTGGTTGGTCGGCTCGTCGAGCAGCAGCAGGTTGGGGCGCTGCCAGACCAGCATCGCCAGCACCAGGCGCGCCTTCTCGCCGCCGGAGAGCGATCCCACGGCCTGGTACGCCATCTCGCCGGTAAAGCGGAAGCGGCCGAGAAAGTCGCGCAGCTCCTGTTCGCGCGCCGGCGGGCCGACATCGCGTGCCAGCCGCACCATGTGCATCAGCGGGCCGTCGTCCAGGCTCAGCACGTCGAGCTCCTGCTGCGCGAAATAGCCGATCACCAGTCCCTTGCCGGCGGTCATCTGCCCGCCGAGCGGCGGCAGCGAACCGGCGATGGTCTTGACCAGCGTCGACTTGCCCTGGCCGTTGGCGCCCAGGATGCCGATGCGCTGGCCGGCGAGCACCGAGCGGTTGACGCCGCTGACGATCGGCGTGCTGCCGTAACCGCACACCAGGCCGTCGAACGACAGCATCGGGTTGGGCAGGCTGGCCGGCTCGCGGAACTCGAACTCGAAGTCGCTGGAGGTCAGCACCGGCGCCAGCTTCTCCATCCGTGCCAGCGCCTTGACGCGGCTCTGCGCCTGCTTGGCCTTGGTGGCCTTGGCCTTGAAGCGGTCGATGAACCGTTGCAGGTGGGCGATGCGCTCCTGCTGCTTGGCGTAGGAGGCGGCGGCCAGCGTCAGCCGCTCGGCGCGCATTTCCTCGAAGGCGCTGTAGTTGCCGCCGTAGCGCGTGAGCTGCGCTTCGTCGAGGTGCACGGTGACGCGCGTCACGGCGTCGAGAAATTCACGGTCGTGGCTGATGATCACCAGCAGGCCGTCGTAGCGCTTGAGCCAGGCCTCCAGCCAGACCAGGGCGTCGAGGTCCAGGTGGTTGGTCGGCTCGTCGAGGAGCAGCAATTCGGCCGGGCACATCAGTGCGCGCGCCAGCTGCAGCCGCATGCGCCAGCCGCCGGAGAAGCTGTTCACCGGCGCGTCGAGCTGCTCGGTGCGGAAGCCCAGTCCGAGCAGCAGCGATTCGGCGCGCGAGCGGGCGTCGAAGGCGCCGGCTTCGTCCAGCGCCAGGTGCGCATGGGCGATCTCGTGGCCGTCGCCGGAGGCCTCGGCAGCAGCCAGCGCGGCCTGCGCCCGCTGCAGCGGCAGGTCGCCCTGCAGCACGAAGTCGGCGGCGCCGTCCTCGGTCTCCGGCATCTCCTGCGCGACTTCGCCGATGCGCCAGCGCGGCGGGATCTCGACGTCGCCGGCATCGGCGTGCAGGCGACCCGCGAGCAGCGAGAACAGGCTCGACTTGCCGGCGCCGTTGCGACCGATGAGGCCAACCTTCTCGCCCGGCTGCAGCACGACACTGGCTGCCTGCAGCACGACCTTGACGCCGCGGCGCAGCGTGACGTTGCGCAGGGTGATCATTTGTCCATGGCGCCGACGCGCCACCGGCGACGCATGACTCCGGAGCCGCCCAGCGGACGCCGCGGATCCGGCTTGGCCGGTCCGCTGGCGTCGCCCCCCTGGGGGCGGGCGCCGAAGGCGCTGCGGGCGCGATTCACTTCAGTGCGCTGCGCTCGACGAGCAGCACCTGGTCGTCGCCGGCGCTCGTCGGCAGCCAGACCACGGGCAGGCTCGGAAAGGCGGCCTCGAAGTGGGTGCGTTCGTGGCCGATCTCCAGCACCAGCACGCCGCCGTCGCTCAGGTGCGCCGGCGCGCCGGCGAGCAGGCGGCGCACGAAGTCCATGCCGTCGATGCCACCGTCGACATTGCCGTCCAGCGCCAGCGACGGTTCGGCCCGGTATTCGGCGGGCAGCGCCGCCATCGCCGCGCGGTTCACATAGGGCGGATTGCACAGCACGAGGTCGTAGCGCCCCGGCGCGGCCGCCCAACCATCGCCCTGTGCCAGCGTGATGCGGCCGGCCAGGCCGTGCCGCTCCAGATTCTTCTGCGCCACCGCCAGCGCCCCGGCACTGATGTCGGTCGCCAGCACGCTGACATCGGGCCAGGCCATCGCGGCCAGCACGGCCAGGCTGCCGTTGCCGGTGCACAGGTCGAGCACGAGCCGGGTGTCGGCAGCCCGCCAGGCGTCGAGCGTGCCGTCGGCGATGAGTTCGGCGATCAGCGATCGCGGCACGATGACGCGTTCGTCGACGCAGAAGGGCACGCCCTGCAGCCAGGCCTCGCCGGTGAGGTAGGCGGCCGGGCGACGGCTGGCGATGCGCTCGCCGACCAGTGCGTCGACAGCGGACTGCGCGTCGGGCATCACGGGCTGACCGGCCACGTCGTCCAGTGCATCCAGCGGCAGTCCCAGCCGCCACAGCACCAGCCAAGCCGCTTCGTCGAAGGCATTCGTGGTGCCGTGACCGAAGGAAACACCGGACTCTTCGAGCCGCGCGCTCGAACGCTCGATCAGTTCGAGCACCGTCATCGCAGGAAATTCTCGAGCGTGTGCCGGTAGACGTTCTTCAGCGGTTCGATGGCCGCCACGTCGACCCACTCGTCGATCTTGTGGATGCTGTCGTTGACGACGCCGAATTCCATCACCTGCGGGCAGATGCGGGCGATGAAACGGCCGTCCGAGGTGCCGCCGGTGGTGGACAGCTCGGGCTGCACGCCGCAGACGGTGCCGATGGCCGCCACCAGCGCGTCGCCGAGCGTGCCGGCGGTGGTCAGGAAGGGCTCGCCGCATGGCCCCCATGCCAACTCGTGCGCCACGCCATGGCGATCGAGCACGCCCTGCAGGCGCGACTTCAGCGCTTCGGGCGTCGACTCGGTGCTGTAGCGGAAATTGAAGTCCAGCACCAGCTCGCCGGGGATGACGTTGGTGGCGCCGGTGCCGGCGTGGATATTGCTGACCTGCCAGCCCGTGGGCGGGAAGCAGTCGTTGCCCTCGTCCCAGCGCATCGCCACCAGTTCGGCCAGCGCCGGGGCCAGCAGGTGGGTTGGGTTGCGTGCCAGTTGCGGGTAGGCGATATGGCCCTGCACACCCTTGACGGTCAGGCGCCCCGACAGCGTGCCGCGACGGCCGTTCTTGACCATGTCGCCCAGCCGTTCCACCGATGTCGGCTCGCCGACGATGCAGGCGTCGAACCGCAAGCCGCGCTGCCGCAGCACGTCGACTACGTGCCGGGTGCCGTGCAGGGCCGGGCCTTCCTCGTCGCTGGTGATGAGCAAGGCGACGGTGCCGGCGTGGCCGGGGTCGGCAGCGACGAACTCCTGCGCCGCCACCGCCATGCAGGCGACGGCGGTCTTCATGTCGGCGGCACCGCGGCCGTAGAGGCGGCCGTCGCGATGCATCGGCACGAAGGGGTCGCTCGACCAGTGCTCCAGCGGGCCGGTGGGCACGACGTCGGTGTGCCCGGCCAGCACGACGACCGGACCGGGCCGGCCGCCGCGGTGCACGGCCCAGAGGTTGCTGACGCGCGCCTCGGGCGGGCCGGCGTCGAGGATCTCGCAATCGAAGCTGGCGCGCGTCAGTCCCTGCACCAGCAGTGCCTGGCAGCCGCCGTCGGCGGGGGTCACGGAACGGCAGGCGATGAGTGCCTCGGCCAGGCGCAGCGCGGCTGTCATCGCCCCGTCTGCCGTGCGCTCACTTCTTCGACCACGGCGGCGAAGGCGAAGCGGCCACACGCGGCTCGTCGGGGTGCACGTCGAGCGTGATCTCGGTGAAGGTCGCGGTCTCCGACTCTTCCTTCCGGGGCGTGACGCGCGACACCGGAGCCTGTTCGTTCTGCAGGCGCCACAACAGGTTGGTCGGCGAATCGGCGTGGGCCAGGCCTTCGTCGCGCGAGATGATGCCGTCGTTGATGAGCCGCGCCAGGTCGTGTTCGAAGGTCTGCGATCCTTCGGCCAGCGACTTCTCCACCGCCTCCTTGACGCCCGACAGGTCGCCCTTCTCGATCAGTTCGGCGATCAGTTTGGTGTTCAGCAGCACCTCGACCGCCGCCACGCGGCCGCCGGCATTGGCGCGCAGCAGGCGCTGCGAGACGATGGCGCGCAGGCCCGACGAGAGGTCCGACAGCAGGCTGGCGCGCGACTCCGGCGTGTAGAAGCTGAGGATGCGGCCGAGCGCGTGGTAGCTGTTGTTGGCGTGCAGCGTGGCCAGCACGAGGTGGCCCGACAGTGCGTACGAGATCGCCGAGGTCATCGTCTCGCGGTCGCGGATCTCGCCGATCAGGATGCAGTCGGGCGCCTGGCGCAGCGCATTCTTCAGCGCGATCTGCAGGCTCTGCGTGTCGCGGCCGACCTCGCGCTGGTTGACGATGCTCTTCTTGTTGTTGAACAGGAATTCGATCGGGTCCTCGATGGTCAGGATGTGCCCCGTCATCTGCTGGTTGCGCCACTCGATCATCGAGGCCAGCGTCGTGCTCTTGCCGGTGCCGGTGGCGCCGACCATCAGGATCAGGCCGCGCTTCTCCACCACCAGCTGCGACAGCAGCGGCGGCATGCCGAGCGACTCGAGCGTGGGGATCTCGAACGGGATGCAGCGGAAGACGGCGGCGATCGACCCGCGCTGCTTGAAGGCCGAGAGGCGGAAGCTGCCGATGCGCGGCAGGCTGATGCCGACGTTGAGCTCTCCGGTGTCGTCCAGCTCCTCCATCTGCTGGGGGGGCACCAGCTCGGCCAGCAGCTGGCGCGTCTGCTGGATGGTGAGCAGCTGGTCGGACAGCTGCATGATCTGGCCGCTGATCTTGATCAGGATCGGCGTATTGGCCGACATGTAGACGTCGGAGGCGTTCTTCTCCGCCATCAGGCGCAGCACGCGCTCGAGGTTGTTGGCCATGCCGGGGCTCCGTCTCGCCTTCAGGCGCGCAGCAGTTCGTTGATGGATGTCTTGGCGCGGGTCTGCGCGTCGACCTTCTTGACGATCACCGCGCAGTACAGGCTGTGGCTGCCGTCGGCCGCCGGCAGGCTGCCCGAGACGACCACCGAACCCGCCGGCACGCGGCCGTAGCTCACGCTGCCGGTGGCGCGGTCGTAGATCTTCGTGCTCTGGCCGATGAAGACGCCCATGCTGATGACGGAGTTCTCCTCGACGATGACACCCTCGACGACCTCGCTGCGCGCGCCGATGAAGCAGTTGTCCTCGATGATCGTCGGGTTGGCCTGCAGCGGCTCGAGCACGCCGCCG
>Ga0079037_100001467_pt1 | contig 12312 bp, 10 predicted proteins | sample Mud3Dept4metaG_FD_71479 | JGI IMG/M metagenome (GOLD analysis project Ga0079037, IMG submission 71479) | Freshwater wetland microbial communities from Ohio, USA, analyzing the effect of biotic and abiotic controls - Mud 3 Core 4 Depth 4 metaG | ecosystem: Environmental > Aquatic > Freshwater >... | reverse complement strand
TTTTGGTTGGCTCAGGCAGAGGCAGAGCTCGCACGGATGCTGTGACATGACGCTGGTCGGGGCGTCGGCCGGCGGGTGTCAGTCCTTCCGAAGCGTATACAGGAACTCGCGCAGGATTGCTCTCCGGAATGCATCCTCGTCCTCGAAACCGATGCTTCGGGCGTAGTCTTTGACGTCGGCCACGACTGGCCGGCCGAGGCGCGTTTCGAAGTACCACAGCACCAATTGGTCTTCCGTCAACCCGGAGTCTGCGAGAGCCGGGTTATGGAATCCAGACGACTCAAGGGTCCGCTGCTTGTCGCGGGCGCGGGCCAGGAGGGAGCCGTACTCGCCGATCTCGCGCAGATGGTCGGGAAGGTAACTCGCCGCCTCTCGGTCTGCGAGCCGCTCCAACCAGCGCAGTCGCGCCTCGTCACTCATCCATCGAGCAAGTTGATCACGATCGAGATTCTGCTCTTCGCGCCATCGCTCCACCTCCGCCGGTGCGGACAATCCGCGCTCGCGACGGAACGCGTCGGTCGCCGCGTCGAGCATCTCGGGGGTGACGGTTATCCCGAGTCGCCACGTCTCTTCCAGCGCCAGGAAGCGCAACAACGCGCCCTGACGGGCGCGAAGATACGCCGCCCCCTGGAGTCGGAGTTCGTCGAGCAGCCTTTCGAGCGTGACCGTTTCTGGAAGGCCGTCCCTTTCCATCTCGAGCTGTCCAGCGTAACGGCGGGCATGGTCCCACATGGCGGTGTACTCGAACGAATAGACGACGCGCTTCGGTTCAGGATCGTCGGCGAGCCGCTGGCGGATCGCCCGCAGCATGGCGAGGGCGTCGGCTCGCTTCTGGTTGACCTCGCCCCGGGGCAGCCACTCCCGAAACGCTCGGATCTCAGCCTCGGGCACTCCCTCCCTGGAAGCGCCCTCCAGGATCCTCGGGTAGCTCCGGTCCGGGTAGAAAAGGCACTTTCCGATCCGCTCTAGGGCCGCTTGCGTGACGGGGCCGATGACCCCAGCCTTCGCGGCGGCCGAGAGGGTGAAGCGGATGTTGACCATGGCCACCGAGAGAGGCCGGTAGCCGGTCTCGGCGGGGCCATGCGCGACCGCAACCTCGTCATCGTCCTCCAGTGTGCCGTCGCGATAGGCCTCGAAGATCGCGCCGATCCCCTCCATGCCGAAGGCGGCCAGCTCCACGGCGCGCAGGGTGCCCATACTGGCGCTGCCATACACGTGGATTCCCTGAGTCATCGCCCACAGGATCTCCTTGTGCCAAACGGCCGGGACGCACTCGAAGTACCCGTCGATGATGCCGATCGCCCTGGGACGCCTGAGGGTGGCGCGGTACACATCCCCCTGGGAGACCGGCGGCAGGTAGATGGCGTCCAGTTCGGCCCGGGCTTCCTCGGAGGACAATGTCGGTCCGGTGAAGACGTAGACGCTCACACCTGGCTCTCCAGGAGCGCCCGGGCCCGTGCGCCCAGCGCGTAACCCGGCACATGGTCTGAGCCCTCTAGGCCCGGAATCACCACGCGCACGACCGGAAGGCCGAACACCGGATTGGTCAGATCCACGACTATGACCTGCTTCACCCCAACCGAACGGAGGCGGTCCAGCTCCCAGGCGATGTCCCCGTCGAACGTTTCGGCGCTCCAGGTCGGAACATCCTGGAAGCTGCGCATCGGCGGCGCAGTCAGAAGCTGAGCCCGATATCGTCGTAGCGCATCCGGGTCACGGGTCCGCTCGTATCTGGAACGCACGGCGTCGTCCCGGGAACCGGCGATGTAGGTGAGTCGGCTCTGGGCCGCTTCGGTGAGCGCGCGGAGCAGGGCGATGTTGCGTGCCGGATGGGACCCCGTGCCTACGCTTGGATACAACAAGTGGAGTGGGTCCTCCCGGCGATCCATGACGACGCTCAGGAAGGACGGAATGCCCACGTCCGACGTGATCTCCCAGACCGCCACAGCCACCTCGGCCCGCTCGAACTTTTCCAAGGTCTCGCGGCAGCTGCCCTCGTCAACGGTGTCCAGGTCAATGCGGCTGCGTTGCTGCGCCTCCTTGTCCATCACATGCCACAGAGTGGTTGCGTCGCGCTCCACCACTTCGCAGATAGCATGGCTCATGGCCTCGAGGATATGGTTCCCCGAGGCCAAGCCGGTTGTGGTGAGGGTGAAGCACCCGCTCCCCGTGGGGAGCGGGTGGGTGTAGTTGGTGTGGACCAACTCGTAGGGGATCCATACCGGCTCGTCCTGGAGCAGGTCGCGTCCTTCGATCCACAGGATCCGCAGGTTGGGATGGAACAGGCTGCCAGTGATGCTTGGGAGCGCACCGACGTCGGCAACCAGGTGGGAGTATCGTAGCTCCTCGAAGCTGGCGAGCTTCAGGGGTAGCGTGATGTGCTCGGCATGGTACGTCTCGACCGCCTCCATCATGCCCGAGGCCTTTGCCAGGGCAAGATTCAGGCCCTTCCCCTGGGAAACCGCCAGAGACCGGGAGTTCGGCCGGCATACCATCACGACGGGAATGCCGATGCAATCCAGGCCGGTGACGTTGCCGATGCGGGTAATGCCCATCACCGGCATGAAGCGACATACCCGCTCCACCGTCTCCTCGGGGGCAAGGAGCCGATGCGTCCCGTCTCGAAAGACCTTGCGGGTTGGGGGATGGCTTTTGGAGCGGCCTCGGGTCGGTCGGCTCATGCGTCCTGCGACAGCGCCTCCTTCCGCCCCCGGGAGTTCGAACGCACCGTTCCGGCGAGACCCCGTGATGTTTCCGCGCCGCGATCGGCCTCAGGGCCGGACTCCAGGGCCACCCGTTACCTCACGACGGCAGCACGCCGTCCGAGGCGGACACGCTGTCGGAAGCCGACACCCCAGCGGCCTGGATGCAGGCACTGAATGCCTTGCGGAGACCGGATTCTATTTTTCTCTTCTCGTCTGGTGGGAGTCGATACTGTTCTAACGCGTTTTCAGTGATGAAATAGAGATTGCCGTCGGCTCCGCGGAAGAGAACTCCGCCCTCGTCAGTGGCCTTCGGCTTCGCTTTTGCCTTCGCCTTCTTCACCATGACCTCACTCTCCTTTCTGGTCGTTAGACCCTGAAGCCCGAGTTCGATCGACTCGTACGTCTGCGGCGCGCCAGGTGATCCGACAGCCGATCTCGCAATGAGCGTTCCTGAGGAACGGGCATGCTGTCACGCCGGCATCAGAGGGAAACGGCCGGAACGGCCAAAGTGATGCCTTCTATCACATCATCCAGGGCCGGGATGTGCATCACTGGCTCTGAGCTTCGCCAGAACCGCACCAGCCGCTTATCCACGCGGTTCTCGACCTGTGTGAGTACGACACTGCACTCGCGCTCGAACAGTGCTCGCGGGCCGGAGATGGAGAGGGTCAGGCCAACCGCCTCCACCTTGAATCCGCGGAGCGTCAACTCGCCCGTTGCGCGGGCGACGCTTCCCTCCGCCGGCCGATACGGCTCAACGTCCGTGAGCGCCATGCTCTCCGCCTCCAGTAGCGACCGTCCGCTTGCGGAGCGAAGATAGACCGTGGCCATCACGAAATCCGATGGTGTCATGTCGCCGCGGGGCACACCGCACCTCCTTACGTCGGGGCAGGGACCTAGAGTTTTTTCCAGGCAACGTTCTTGGTGCTGCGAACCAGATCCTTGAACCCGTTAGCGCTATGGATGTTCAGAAGATTAGGTGCGGGTCCCCCGGGGCTGTCGAGAATAGCAATGAGATGGGGGCGGACAGGGCCGGGCAGTTCTGCCGGCCAGACGAGGGGACCGACCACCCGGAACTCACCCGGAAAGAGATCGTAGATGTTAAGCTTCCCGATATTCTCCCACGACGCCGGCTTGCCAAGTGTCTTGGAGGAGGCAAGATATACCTCCGCCGTGACGTTGCCAGCCAACGTCCCGCGGTTTTGTATCCGGAGATAGACAAACTTCTCTCTTTCCCGCTCCCCGGCGTTGCATAGATTGCTTCGGTGCTTCGCGCTTTGGCCAAACACCAGCCGTGGATGCTCGACGGATTCGCGCTGCACGATGATGTCCGGGCTGGCCGAAAGGTCGTCAGCGATCACAGGTTCAGTCCCGTTGTCCTCGATCGTGTCCCGGAGGAACGGACGAAACGCACCCTCCCGAAGATACCTGAGTGCCGCCTCACCATCCATCAGGCCGAACCCGGTCGCCGGGTCCCAACCTGGGCGAGCGGCCTGGCGGGGGAACGAGAAGCCGGTCGCCACTTCGTATGCCGTGTTCTCCAGTATATTCTTTACGGCCATCGGGCGGATGCCTGGGTAGCGCTGCAACAGTAGCGCGGCCATTCCCGCAGCCTGCGGCGCCGCGGCGGAGGTGCCGCTGGCCACGCACCAGCCATCGTCCCTTTTCGTATTGTCGGCCTTGGGGAACACGTCCCACTTCTGCCTGGTGCCGACAGAACCAAATCCATCGTCCATCACGCTCCAGGGTTGGGTGGGGAGCATGATGAGGATCCCCTTGGGTTGTTCGCCGACCAAACCCACAACGTCTGGGACATGCCGGCTCAAATCGCTGTACAAGCAGCTTTCGAAGCTTGATGCATAATTTGAGGCCCGGAATCCGCCTCCCTTGAGAGGGTAGGCGCCACCCACGGAGATGACCATGGGGTGGCTAACCGAAATCTTGCGCGTATCCCCTCTCGTATCGTCAGCGGTGTCCTTGTTGCCGGCCGAGAAGACTACCACGGTGCCGTTTCTTACGGCATGGGTGATCTCCAGGAGCAGGGCCGGATCGGGAAAATGTTGAGTTGGATTCTCCGAATCGGACTCTGGCCTCAGCAGACCCCAACTGCAGGTGATGATCTGCGGGTTCTGGTACTGCTTTGCCAATTGGAGCCCCGCCAGTGGATAGGATATCTTGTCTGTATTCGCCTTGACGATGGAGAGGGTCGCACCGGGCGCCACGGCGAAGATGTTGGCCGCCTCCGCCGTGCCGTGCCCAACCTCGTCGGTGTTCACGTCGAGATCGCCCACCGCGCGGATGTCATCAATGGTATAGCCGTGTGCGGTGTAGTGCGGGTGCAGGCAACTGTAGACCACCTCGACCCTAGTGGCGGGTCCGGGCAACGCTTGGCCAAGGGTGATCTCCGTCCCTGCGAATGAGCCCCCCTCCCAGAAATTCGTTCCTTTGTGCCACGGGTCCGTGGCCAGCCACACGCCCTCCACGTTGCGGATCGGATGATCCACCGACACCTTCTTGGCGGCGGTGGACCTATGCTTCTCTGCCACCTGGTTGATGAAGCCCGTGTCCACCATGGAGATGCGGATCCCTTTGCCCGTGATGCCTCTGGCGTGTGCGGAAGCGACGTTGAGGCGGGCAGGGACGTCCTTCAACACCTTGAGGAAGGGGGATTTCGAAGGGTATTTCGGGTCGGGAATCGGCGGCGTGGCGTAATGAAAGTGGATCGCGGGCGTGGCGAAACGGATCGCCTCGGCGTGTGGTTGGATTCGGTCATGCATCATCCGCCCGCTTGATCTGTAGAAAGAAACTAGGCGAGACGCTTTGGCCGTCAGGGGAACCCTGACCCGGCACGGCTCGATCTTCACGCGGAATTCAGATTCGAAGAGCTCACGTGGGCCGGAAATTGACATCCCAACATCTGTCTTGGCGGCGATCGTAAATCCTTGCCGCTTGAAGAAGGTGAAGCATCGGTTCATGCTTCTGTCGGTAGGTCCGAATTCATGTAGTCGTTCGATCGATAGCTTGCGGATGTCGGCGATCATGGAAACCCTGCCCCGCGGCCTCAGGATGACGGACGCCATCACCAAGTCAGGCTCCTGTGGCATGGCTGCCCCCCATTTCCCAAAGAAAGGTGCCTTTCGCGCCGGAGAAACTGACGACGGTCTCGATTCTCCTTAGATAATGGTCGTCTTATGCTTTTGCTGGGTCAATTACGCAAATCCGCGACGGGATGAGCATGCGCCCGGAGACTAGGCGTTGTCAAGATGCCATCTTTTTTGGTTGCCGCTATGCGTTTGAACTTCTAACTGACGCAATGACCTGTTCCAACACTCCTCTAGGTGCACCTGCCGTTCAGGCGAACACCCGCGCCACGTATGTCCGCAGGTCGTCCTCGAAATTCCGCTCGAACCCGCCGCGGTACACGATCATCGACGCGATCTCGACGGCAAGCATGGCCGCGCGGTACTTGGGAGGGAGGTTCCGGACGCGCGAGCGGAAGTGCGCGCTCTCCCGGATCATCCTCGGCAGGTGCGCCAGCAGAGCGCGGCGGTAGAGCGGCTGGTTGCACAGATCCGGCCTCGACTGAAAGAAGTCGAAGAGCTGGGCGTAATGCCGATTGATCTCCACGCTGATGGCGTCGGAGATCTCGGTGAAGGTTGTCTTGCCTCGCGCCTCCCGATACCGCCGGAAGATCAACTCCGCCTCGTTGGCCGCCCGCTGCTCCAGGATCCCCAGGACATCGGCAACGTACGCCTCTTTGTGCGTCAGGAACTCCTTCTCGCTGAGGAGCAGGTTGGCGATGATCTCGTACGACGACGAGATGACGCCGCATTTGTTCGCGGACGCGTCCCGGATGACGACGATACCTTTCCCCTGCAAGAGCGCGCGGGCCTCGGGCGTCAGGAAGGAGTTCGCCCCCTCCACGATCACCCGGACGGTAGGGGTCCCGTCCGGACCGAAAAAGCGCTCCCAGTTGGACCGGTCCACGGTCTCGGGGCGACCGCCGGCGGGGATGAACAGGTCCGCGGGCACGGTGAAGAGGAGATCGGTGAACTCCTTGTGGAACTCGTCGAGGGTGACCCACGTTTCCTCCAGGCCGGACGCGGTCCGCTGGACGCGTTTGTAGAGTTCGCGCAGCCCCTCGGTTCGGCGGACGTTCCGGCAGAGGAGAAAGCCCCCGGGTGAAAGCCGGGCCGGATCGAAACCCTCGACGTCCTCCTTCAAGACGATCCGCGACAGCTCTCCGCGATCCAAGGCGTCGGGATCGACGACGGCCCCCGTCCCGTCGACGATGAGACGTATGGCTACGCGGGGGCACCGGTCCAGGAGGAGCCGCATGGAGTTCCCGGCAACGTCGCCGTTCGGCCCCCCCGTGAACTTGACGCTGAACGGGTCCTTGCGGATGTCGACGCCCGCCTCGCGCATGGCGATTTCGGCGAACGTCACCACGCCGGTGGACGTGACGCCGTACTGCTTGTGGTTGATGCCCACGACCTTGCTGGACATGATCCCGATACCGAGCACGTAGCCGCGCTTGACGGACAGCTCCGCGATGGTTTCGATCATCCGGTCGTGCATGTTCTCGTCGGGGCCAAGCTCGATGGCCTCGTCCTCGCCGTAGTAATCCACCACGCGCGGGTGCTTGACCTTGCCGTCCTGCGACACGAAGATGTCCAGGAACGCATTGACGAAGCCGTACTGGATCTTGTAGAGGAGCTGGTTGAGCTGCTCCTTGCCCCGGACATCCGGCGCGCGCAGGACGACGACCAGCTTGGAGCCGCCCTCGTAGATGTCCTTGTTCTTGAGGTGCTGCGTGTGGGCGAGGACGTAGTTCTCGCGAAAAAGGGTGTTGGCCACGGTGACGTAATCGTCCCGCGTCTGGGTGATGATCGTCCGCCAGCCGCCCCGGGCGATGTCGGAAAAGCCGATGTGGTAGCCCACGCCGTGTCGACCGTGAAAGTAGGTCACCCGGAAGGGTCGCTCCGGCGGCAGGTCGGCCGTGAAGTCCGGCCCGAGATCGTCGAGATACGCCGGGTCGAGGCGGAAGGCGAGGGCGTGCTTTTCGGGCACGAAGAAGTTCGTCTTGAGGGTGCGATGGATGAAGTGGAGCGTCGTGCGAAAGATAGAGCGGCGAAACGCGTCGAGCTGTTTGTGGCCGGTGTTGTAGGCGGCGACCTCGCGTTCGGCCTCGGCACGCTCGGCCGCGTAGCGCGCCTCGCGGTTCGGGAGATCGGGGTCGAAGCGGACTTCGAAAAGGCGGACCAGCTTCAGGGCGATCTCCGGGTGGGAATGGAACGCCCGAATGACATCCTCCAGCGTGTACCGATGCGGTTGGTTGTGGGCGAGGCTCGTGTGGCAGAAGCCGATGAAGGCGTTGATGAGAGACGCCTCTTCTCCCGTCAGGAGGCGCTGGACGACGAAGTCGCGGTACGTGGCCGATTCGCTGGACAGGATCTGGGTGTTGTACAGTTCACGCTGGAGCTGCGAGAAGAGGTCGGAGCTTCTCTCCACCAGTCCGCCGTCCCGGCGGATGACATAGAAGCTGCCGAGGAAATACGGATGCACGCCGGTGGAGATCGTGAGGGCGTAGCACCGCCGCACCCCGAGGTTCAGGCGGTTGAAGACCTCGATGACCTGCGCGAGGTAGCCTCGATGCGGTGGATTCCCTACCGCGAAGAGCACGCGGGTTTCCTGGGGCGCCTCCGGACCTGATGCCCCCACATCCAGAAATATCCCGCCGTGAGCGCGCGCCTGATGGAACAGCCAGAGGATCTGAGCCACGCGCCGCGCCGGAGAGACGCGCACGTACCGCTCGTTGTTGCGCCAGAGCAGGCGCAGCAGCTTCTCGCACTCCTGCGTGGCGATCGGCGGATAGTTCGCCTTCAGGGCCGCGAGCGCCTCGCGCCGGATGCGCGGCGGAATGGTGGCGCCGGTCGCGGCCGCCACATCCGCGTCCGCTTTCCGGTCGAACTCGAATCGCTGGATCTCCAGCGGGTGCTCGGTGCCGGGCACGGGCGCGTCGGAGTGAGCCATCTCGGCATATGAAGCCTCGCGGTCCTGATTCCGTTCGAGGGTCTCGTAGATCGAGCCGGGGACGTCCAGGCGCGCGAGAATGAGCTCCTTCTCCTGTTCGACGAGGATCAGGTGGCGGTTTCGCCGGAGCGAGTGCAGGTTGGTCGCCAGCCCCGCCAACGCCTCTTGCTCGTCCCGCATGGTGACGAAGAAATACGGCGGCATGTGCTCGCGCAGCCAGCGGAGGTTGCCCGTCGCCGCGCGGGTGGTGACCCGGATGGCTTTCTCAAGGGAGCGGTCCGGATGGAGATCGCTGTTCGGGCGCATGGCTCACCTCGCCTTTTTTCCGTTCCATCGGCCAAGTCTACCAGAAGCTAGTGCGCTGCGGTATAGCCCTGTTTCTCGACGAATTGCCCGAGCGTCCAGTACGCGTGCCCGCCGTACGCGAGCGGGTTGGCTTTGCCGAGGTCGATTTCACCCCGGGAGTCGAGAATTCCCTCATCGACCTGCACCGCAACGACCTTGCCGAGGAACAGTTCGTGCGTGCCAAGGTGCAGCGCCTGGATCACCTGGCACTCGATACTGAGCGGGCATTCCTTGATCATGGCGGTGTGGATGACCTGAGTGGGGACGGCCGTCAGGCCCATCGCCTTGAATTTGTCCTCCGAATGACCGGACACCGTCCCGCACCAGTCCACGACGCGGACCATCTCTGCCGTCGGGACGTTGACCGCGAACTCGCCGGACTCCTTGACGAGTCGATGAGAAAAGCGCGAAGGGCGAATGCTGACGCCGATGATCGGCGGCTCGGAGCAGAGCGTTCCCACCCACGCCAGGGTGATGATGTTTGGCTTGTCCAGGGGCCCACACGTGATCAGGCTTGGCGGCAGTGGGTAGAGGTACGTCCCGGGTTTCCTTGAGACCTTGGCCATGCGAGCCTCCTCTCTAGCGGTTGTGCCTTCCACGCTCCGGCCAGTTCACCAGCGCCATCCCAGCCGCAACGAGCCCGCCGCCGATCAACAGTTTCACGGTGAGCGGTTCGTGGAGCAGCAAGCCCCCAAGCAGGACGCCGAAGATCGGCGTGAAGAAGGTGAACGCGGAGACGTTGCTCACCGGATAGGCCTGGATGAGCCAGAACCAGGCCAGGTAACTGGCAAACGCTACGATGATTCCCTGATATGCGATCGAGCCGACGACGAGCGGGGAGAGTTCCGTGATCTGCCGCGATTCCAGCAGCAAGGTCATCGCCGACAGTTGCACCGCTGAGAATCCCAGCTGATAGAAAAGCATCTGGGAGGGCGTCATGGACGTCCGCACGATCCGTTTGAGGTAGAGGGATGTCGCCGCCCAGAGAAATCCCGCCGTGAGGCTCAGCAGGTCGCCAAGCAACTGGAGCCGGGTAGGGGACTGCAGGCTGTCCCAGAACGTGGCCAGCACGCCGGCGAAGGCCAGGAGAAGACCGATGCTCTTGCGCGGCGTCATCGGCTCGGCCGGCAGAAGCCAGTGGGCACCGAGCGCGACGAAAAGGGGGGCGGTGTAGAGGAAGATCACCGCGTGCGAGGCAGTGGTGTAGTACAGACCGAGATACACAAAAACGAACTCGGTGCCGAAAAGCAGGCCGATGGCCAGGCCATGAACAAGCGTGCGGTCCCGGTGAATCAACGGCAGCCTGCGCGCCCGCGCCCACAGGGCAACCAGGGAGGCGGCAATGATGGACCGAACGGCTGCCTGGAAGATGGGGCTCACGCCCGTGCTGGCCGCCTTGATGGAAACCTGCGACAGTCCCCAGAGGAAGCAGAGCGTCACGACCGTGGCCACCGCCCGGCCATCCAGGGATCTTTTTGTCGTCTGCAGCGAAAGGATTTACGCCTCCGGCTCAACGGATAAGGCGGCCTCCAACTGCCGAATCAATTGCGGAAGGTCGTCGGTCACTGTGTCCCAAAGGATGCCCAGGTCCACCTGATCGTAACCGTGGATGAGTTTGTTCCGCATCCCGACCACATCCTCCCACGGAATCGAAGTGTGTCTCGCCTGCATGTCTTTGGAAACCCGCGCTGCTGCCTCGCCGATGATCTCGACAAGACGGACGAGTCCGAGTTGGAGGAGGCGAGTGTTGGCGAGATCGCCGCGCGTCTTGCCGTGAAGCAATGTCACAGCTTCGCGGGCGTGATCGAGCATGTGCCGAAGGCGAATGAGGTCACTATGCCGCGACATAGTGCGTCTCCGCGTCCCGCAATACCTCGTTTCGGAAGTACGGACTTAAGAAGCCTTCGGTGTTGAGGTCTACCGATCGACCGAGCAATGCGGAAAGCTCCCGCTGTATCCCTGCGAGTCGAATAAGACCCACAGGACGGACCGGTTCGAATTCAACCAGAACATCGACGTCGCTATCAGGTCGGAAATCCTCGCGGAGCACTGATCCAAAAAGGGCCAGTTTCCGGATGTGATGCTTTTGACAGAACGCTGAGATTTGATCTTGCGGGAGATCGATCCGCGCCCGACTCATCGTCTGACCTCTTCGCTCATCGACCGTGCAGCGTCCGGTTCATCAGCAACGTGGAGTGATTGTTCGTGTCCTTTAGCCGCTTTGCGTGTCCGGGCAAAAGATGGCCCAGGGGTGGGGCCAAGTCAAGCTAAAACGAGCGCCAGGGACGCCAGGCGTGGACCGTCATCTCGTTCATGCGATACGGTCAGTCGGTGGAAGGCTCGTAGAAGGCCCGGCGATTGCGGAAGTCTTCGGTGTCCGGGGGTTCCTCGGCGGGCGCGCGCCGTTTGAGGTCCGCGTAGATCTTGCAGGCCAGCGGGTCAACGGCGGCTTCCACGGCCGGCGTCAGCCCCTCGGCGATGGTGCAGGTGTCGGCGGCCTCGACGGCGAGGATCTCTATTTCCGTCGGCATGCCAATGCCCATCCGCTCGGCCAGCTGGAAGGCCACCCCGATGCTCAGCTCGTGGACGTTGACGAGGCGGGTGCTCCCCGCGACATCCTCCAGGCCAAGCCGGTGCACGCGGCCCGGCTGAGGATCCGGAAGGGTGAGGCAGTCCACCAGGATCGCGCGGCCGTAGTCCCGAAGGAGGTCGATCAGCTCGAATCCCGCGCGGGTGCTTGCCAGGACGTCCACACCGGGAATCGGCTCGGCCGTCAGCAGCTTGCGGAGAGCGGAGACGACGGCCAAGCCGACTGCGTCATCCGAGAGGACGGGGTTTCCCAAACCCAGGACCACGGTGCGTCGGCTGGTCGACGTGAAATTCGACGACGTCTCGATGCCGGGCACCTCGGAGTGATTCACCGCCCGAGTTCCCGGATGAGGAGACCGGCCGCGTCGCGGATCGAGACCGTCAGCGGCATCTGTCCGGGCAGCGAGTGGGTCGCACACCCGTGACAGGGGTCGTATGCCCTGAAGGCCATCTCGATCATGTTGAGCAGGCCGTCGTCCACCTTCCCGCCGTGGATGAGCGCCTTGGCGCTCTTCTCTACCCCCATGGCCATGCGCGCGGAGTTCCCCTGGGTGGCCACGATGAGGTTGGCTTTCCGGATGAGTCCCTGCTCGTCGGTTTCGTAGTGGTGAATCAGCGTGCCGCGCGGGGCCTCCACCAC
>Ga0079037_100001466_pt1 | contig 12315 bp, 10 predicted proteins | sample Mud3Dept4metaG_FD_71479 | JGI IMG/M metagenome (GOLD analysis project Ga0079037, IMG submission 71479) | Freshwater wetland microbial communities from Ohio, USA, analyzing the effect of biotic and abiotic controls - Mud 3 Core 4 Depth 4 metaG | ecosystem: Environmental > Aquatic > Freshwater >... | reverse complement strand
CAGGCCGAGAGAAAACTCGCGAGGAGCGAAACAAGTCTCAAAAAAGCACAGGAGGTCGCCTCCACCGGAAGCTTCGGCATCGACATTAGGAATAGGAGGGTTAACTGGTCTGCGGGAGCCAACGAGATTTTCGGCCTGCCGCCCGATTCCGCGCTGAGTTATGAATCATTGTTACAGGTCATCCACCCGATTGATCGAGAAATAGTGAAGGTGAAATGGGGCGCCGCCCTGGAAGGCGAGCCGTTCGACCTGGAATATCGCATCCTGGCAGGCGAGAGGGAGAAATGGATCCGGGCGACGCTTCAAGTGGAATTCGACAAGTGCGGCAAGGCGGTTTCCGCCACAGGCATCGTGCAGGATATCAACCGTCGAAGGATGGCTGAAGAGCTGACGACGGGACTGCGCCAGCAGTTGGCCCATGTGTTGCGTGTTTACACGGTAAACGAAATAGGTCAGAACCTCGCCCATGAGATCAGCCAGCCGCTTATGGCCATCTCCACCAATGTGATGGCCGCAACAAGCCTGTTGAGCCTCAAAAACCCCGATCTCGAAGAGGTGCGGGCAGCGCTTGACGATGTCGTTAAGGACAGCCAGCGAGCCCAAAAAGTGGTCGAGCGCATTCGCAACCTTGTCAGAAACAACCAGCCAGAGTATATCGATGTCGACCTGAACCGTGTGGCCGGGGACACCCTTGAAGTGGTCCGCGCCGATGCGAGGGCAAAGGGGATTGCATTACGCCTTGACCTCGAATCCGACTTGCCCTTAGTGAAAGGGGATCCGGTGCAGCTTCAACAAGTGGTTCTCAACTTGACCATAAACGCATTCGAGGCCATGGACGATGACCAGGCGGATAGGCGGCTGCTGACAGTCAAGACCGCCAGGGGAGGAGACGGCACGGTTAGTCTTTCGGTGTCGGATACCGGCAGGGGAGTCGGTCATCAAGCGACAGGTCGGATTTTTGAGCCTTTTTTCACGACCAAACCTCAGGGGCTGGGGCTGGGGCTTGCCATCGGCCGGACCATTGCCGAGGCCCACGGGGGCACGCTGGACGCCGTCCCCAATTCCGACAAAGGTGCGACGTTCCGTCTCCGGCTGCCGGTTCCCGCCGGCGGCATGCGGTTTGCGCTTCAGGAGGCATAGAGCCATGTCCAGCGCCGAATGTGCCGAGGTTATCGTCATTGACGATGACATTCGGATTCAGAATGCGCTTAAAAGGCTTCTCCCGGCCCTAGGTTTCAACGTCCGGGTGTTTTCCAGTGCCAAGGAATTCCTCGAAAACATAGATGGGGAATTGCCGGTCGGTTGCCTTCTGTTAGACATCGAGATGCCGGGTATGAACGGAATTGAGTTGCAGGCCCTGCTGCTTCAACGCGGGATCGATATCCCCGTCGTTTTCATGACCGGCCGCGCAACGGTCTCGCGGAGCGTTCAGGCGATGAAACAGGGAGCCGTGGATTTTTTGGAAAAACCCGTCGACGGTCAAACCCTGATCGACGTCATCCGCAATGCTGTCGGGCGCAGCCGCAAGCATTTTTTAGAAAAGCAGGAGTGCCTGGACCTGGACCAGCGCTTCCAATCGCTTTCAGCTCGCGAGAGAGATGTTTTACGGCTGGTCGCCAAGGGGCTCCTGAACAAGCAGATTGCGGCCGAACTCAACATCGCTGAGGTGACCGTCAAATTGCATCGCGCACGGGTAATGGAAAAGATGCAGGCGAACTCCCTGGCCGAACTGATCGGTATGACGGCCAAAATGAAACTCCCTCCGTGTTCTGCGCCTATCCGTTGATCTCGGACTGAAAGCCCCCTCCACTATACCAAAGTATAGTTGACAGCCCGCCTCCGGGTTCCATATTAGAGGCGGTCATTGATTTCAGTTCGCGGAAGAACAGAAATGCCCCTCATGGCCATTGCTTCCGGAAACCAAATTTAACCGTCAAAAAGGAGAGAGCAAAATGAAAAAGGGGAACTTGATTTTGGTAGCTGCGTTGATTGCAGCGGCAGTCCTGGGATTGAACACTGCAGGCATCACGGCGGAAATCATTTATCAAGATGACATCGTCACGAACGTCGTCACCAAGGACGTCTTGGTCCGCACGGCGGACAATGTGATCGTCCTGGTGGATGCATCCAGTTCGATGGACTTCAGCCATCGCAAGTTCAAAAAAACCAACTACGAGCTGGAAAAAGAGGCCCTCGGCGCCGGATACTCGCGCCTGCCGGATCTCGGCTACAATGTCGGCATTTACACCTTCAGCCCCGCCTGGAAAGAGATCTACCCGGTGCAGAAATTCGACGCGGCCAAGGTTGCCGATGCCATGAAGCAGCTGCCTCCCAAAGCGTCAGGGAGGACGCCGCTGGTGGCGGGTCTCGAAAAGCTGGAAGGTGTGCTGAAGGGTCTGTCGGGGAAGACCATTGTTTACATTTTTAGTGACGGCGGCTGGGAAAAAGCGGCCGGCAAAAAAGACCCCGGCGACAAGACGGCGGAACTCGCCCGCAAGTACAACGTGTGCTTCATCGTGATCACCTACGCCGAGGATCCGGACGGTGTGAAGCGGGTCAAGGACATGGGCAAGGCCAATGCCTGCTCGCGGGTGATCCCCTTCGATTCCTACATCACCAACCCCTACTACGCCATCGGCTCCTTGTACTACACGAAGTCCGAGACGTCGGTCGAGACCCTATCCGAGAAGAAGATCAAGGGGATCAAGATCGGCAACATCAATTTTGACTACGACAAGTTCGAGCTCAAGCCGCAGGAGAAGGACGAACTCAATCAGTTGGGTAAATTCTTACAGGACAACCCGAAGGCTTTCGTTGCCCTGCAGGGCTTCTGCGACAACAGGGGGACGCCGGAATACAATATGAAGCTCTCCCGTGAGCGGGCCGAGGCGGTGACGGACTACTTGATGAAGAACTTCAAACTAGATTCCGGCCGCGTGGCGACCATGTGGTACGGCGAGGGCAACCCGGTGGCCAGCAATGACACTGCTGAAGGCCGGGCCAAGAACCGCCGTGTGGAAGTTGCGGTCTCCGGGCTGTAATCATATCTTCAACCACTAACAATGCCGGGGGCTGATGATGAATTTGCTGATTCCAAGGCCCCCGGGTTTTTGTGGGAGCCAGGTTCGACGTATGAAAACTTCTCTGGCGGTGTCCACATTTATTTTGTCTGTAATATTATCAATAAGTTACGGCCCAACCGTTGGTACTGCTTCGGCAGCAGGCCCTTCGTTCGACTGCAGCAAAACTCAGAAAGGCAGCATCGAAGAGATGATCTGCAAGGATGAGGCCTTGTCCGCGCTAGACCGCAAGATGGCCACGGTTTATGCCGAAGCTTCCAAAAAAGCGGTCAACGAACATCCGCCCGTGCTCAAACCAGAGCAGCGTGGTTGGGTCAAAGGGCGCAACGACTGCTGGAAAAGCAAAGACAAGCGCAAATGCGTCGAGGAGAACTACCGGCTTCGCATCGCCGAGTTGCAGGCGCGGTATCGCTTGGTGCAGGCAAAAGGACCGACCACCTATGCTTGCAATGGCGATCCGAGAAATGAGGTAGTCGTCAGCTTTTTCCAAACTGATCCGCCGACGCTGATCGCCGAGCGCGGCGACCAGGTCTCGCTCATGTACCTTCAGCCGTCCGGCAGCGGTTCGAAGTACCAGGGCCGAAACGAATCTCTGTGGGAACACCAAGGCGAAGCCTCGATTGTCTGGGGGTACGGCAGTCCGGAAATGCGCTGCTCACGGAAGCCATAGAAAACCCATAAAAAGGAGGGGTTCCAATGGAGGGGGTATCGCTTATCGGATTTCTGGTTGTCGGACTAATTGCAGGCTGGCTCGGCGGCAAGATTATGCGCGGAGGGGGCTTCGGGTTCTTCGGTAATCTTATTGTGGGGGTGGTCGGCGCGTTTCTGGGAGGGATTCTTTTCAACGCGCTGGGCATCACTGCGTTCGGTTTTGTGGGAGCCCTCGTGACCGCCACTGTCGGAGCTGTCGTGCTTCTGTTTATCGTCGGGCTGATTAAGCGAGGCTGATTCGGCAGGGCCGTGCCGGTGATCTTTTTTAGCGCAGCCGGTTTGTTATAGGCTAAACAAGCGGTTTTTTTGACTAATTCAAATCTGGATATGCGGCAACATCCGAATGTACCTTTTATGGCATTTTAGTAAAATTGCGTTAACGTGAAGGAGATTTTTATGTCAAGGTTAATGAGAATCACATCCGTGATGCTGGTTCTGGCTTTGTGCCTTCTGACGGTTGCTTGCGAGAACCTTAGCCAGGAAAACTACAACAAGATCAAAGTGGGGATGAGCCTTCAAGAGGTGGAGAAGCTCCTCGGATCCAGCCCCACCTGCGACTCGGCGGTGGGCATGAAAAACTGCACCTGGGGGACCGCTGACAAATACATCAAGGTCCAGTTTGTCGCCGACAAGGTAGCGCTGCACTCCGCAAAGGGACTTAAGTGATTCTTCTTTCGGTTGCTGCATTTTTATCACAGCAAGCAGTCAAGATCGGAAAAATACCCTTTCACCATTTATTTCAGTAAACGAAAATGGAGGTGACCCATGAAAAGCAAAAACTATTGCCGTTCGTTTGTCAATCGAAAGAGCATCGCGCTTCTGGCTGCTGTCGTCCTGATGGTAAGCGCAGGCGTCGATGTGGCATTGGCCAAGACCGCCCAGGAAATCAATGCCAGCGTCAACGCCAGCCTGGACAGGTTCTACAAGCAGGTAAAAGGCGGAAAGGAACTTGCCGGAAAGGCCAAGGGGGTCCTGGTGCTGCCGGGAGTAGTCAAGGCCGGGCTGATTGTCGGCGCAGAGTATGGCGAGGGTGCCCTGCGCGTTGGAGGCAAGACGGTCTCCTACTACAATCTTGCCGCTGGATCGGTCGGGTTTCAAATTGGCGGGGAGGCCAAGGACATCATCATGATGTTCATGACGGATGCCGCGTTGAAGCAATTCCAAGCCAGCAAGGGCTGGGAGGTCGGGGTTGACGGTAACGTCGCCCTCGTCAACATCGGCGGCGGTGAACGCGCAGATTTCACCAAGATGAACGATCCGATCATCGCCTTTGTCTTCGACGTCAAGGGCTTGATGGCCGACATCTCGCTCAAGGGCGCCAAGTTAACCAAAGTAGAAAAGAAATAGCGGTAACAATAGACCATCCCTGCCGAATGTGGCGGGGATGGTCTTTTAGCCAGGGAGTTCACTTAGAAAGAGTTCATAAAAGCGCCTCCCATTTTTTCAGCACTTTGGCCCTCGCCATCACTCTGATCATAGTCGGATACCGCCTCTACCAAAAACAGAGGCAACGCAGATCGGTTTTCATGGAAGAGCTTCAAGGCCGTCTGTTCATTGACCGGCAAGCAGCGACTCCTCGACGAATCGCGCGATGGCTTCGAGCAGGACTTCCCTGGGGAAGGCATTGCGTGTGACGAGGGCGTCGGCCAGCGTTGGGTGTTCTCTGTTGAAAGGCATGGCTACCGCCCAGTGATCGGCGTTGAGATACCCTAAGAGTGCTCCACCCGGAACGAGGGCGTCATGGAACACGACCTGGCTGTCGTTGCGCGGGTCCACCAGCGCCAGTTGGTCGTAGCTCGAACGCAAAATCAGGGAGATGTCCCCGTGCTGCGCAAACGCGGCGAGGGAGTAGAATTTCACGGAGGCTGGTGGCCGGTTTGCGGCAAGCCAGGCCAGGCGCTCCGAGCGGCGCAGGCTTTGGAAGGCTTCTCCCTCCCCGGGCGGGCATTTGCCGGCGAAGAGTGTATCCGCCAGTTTTTCGAAGAACTTCGGCACGCCATCAGCAATCGGCGTCCCGCTCACAACGCCGGCCAGGGTGACCACGGCTGCGGTGCGTTCGGCGAGGTCAGGGAATCGGCCCAATGCTTCCAGGACATCGGACGCTCCCTTGGAGTAGCCGATGAAGACGAGCTTCTCGTCGGCCGGTCGCCCCATGCGTTCAACGGCGTCGCGTATCTGTCGGGCATTGTGTGCACTGTCGGTCAGTCCGCCGACCATCACCAGATCGGTCTTGAAACCCATGGCCTCCACATGCGGTCGGGCATCCGAAAAGGGCTTGATGAAGCCCGAGACGCATTCCTCCATGAGGCCAGGGACGATGACGAACCGGATGGGCAGCCGTGCGTTTCCCAGGTGGACGGGCTTTCCCGCCGCGCCTGGTTCATCGTTCAACCGGTGCAGAGCTTGGTCGCACGGCCGATCGTCCGGAAATTGTGCGCCGTGATCCTTTTGGACGACGCAGAATATTTCTCTGAAACGCGCACGTTGATCGGATATGCCGGCGTAGCCGATGGGAACCAGGGCTAAAGGTGGTGTCTGGAGATCATAATTGAGCATGGGGGAGGGCGTACAGCCGGCCCCAAGAAGAGAAAACCAAACCGATGTCACGCCGATGGACAGCACCCGTGTTAACCAGCTACGGGAAAGGCGTCGCAGGGTTATTTGAATTGAAAAGTGCTGCTTTAAAAAGCCGGTTGGAGATGGGCGCATCCTGGCACCTTTCACGTTAGAAAAGTGAGCGGCAGGCATTGCTCCTTGACAAAAGATCCCTACATTAATTCGCCAAACGAGGCAAGACTCCATCACAGCAATATGGAGCCCATTCAATATACAAAACGAATTCCGCTGAAGCTGAAAATGACTCGTTGCGCCTCTGAAAAAGTGCGGACCGCGTGCCGCATGCTGATCGTGACGGTATTAGTCTCCGGCAACGCCTTGGGCGCCATGATTTCTACCGAAAGATCCATGAATCCCTACCCGCGGAAGAAACAAGTACCGACCTTTACGTCGGCCAATCTGGCGCCGCCATACCTGGAGCACGCATATTTCGAGGGCCATGATATCTTTCCGTTTCAGGCCGATGCGGCGTCCTTCAACCTGGCCAACGCCTGGTGGCTGGCGGAAGCCTCAACCTTGGCGTATGCAGATGAAGCGTTTGCCGCAGAAAGGTTCAAGAAGGCCGGATTTGATGAGGTCAGGTTTTTTGACAAGCGCTCCACGCAGTGCTTCGTGGCCAGCAACCGGGAGTTCGCGGTGGTCGCCTTCAGGGGCAGCGAGGTCTGGAGGCGCAGGGGGGCGAACGACGGTCACGACCTCGCGGCGGATTTCACAACCAATGCGAATTTCTGGCTTGTCGACTGGGCGCACGGCGCCAAGGTCCATCGGGGGTTCAAAAATGCGCTCGATGAAGTCTGGGAAGATCTTTTTCCCTTCCTTGCGGTGCTGCAGCGCCGGGGATGCAAAATATGGATGACCGGTCACAGCCTCGGGGCGGCCCTGGCGACGCTGGCCGCAGACCGGTACGGAGAGGTCCAAGGCGTCTACACGTTCGGCTCCCCCCGGGTGGGCAACCGCCGGTTCAAGGAAGGTTTCTCGATACGGACCTACCGGTTCGTCAGCGGCAACGACATCGTGGCGCGATTGCCTCCGCCGGGCTTTTATGCGCATGTGGGCGAGCCCAGATTTATTGATTATGAAGGAAGTATTCGAGACCGGCCAACCGGAAGCGCCCCTGCTTTTTCCCCCTGCGGGGGGGAATGCGGAGAGAAGATTTCCCTTGAAAAAAATAATCTGCCGAAAACCCCCGTTTTCGTGCCGGATGCCGTCATAGACCATGTTCCCTTGCTGTATGCTATCTTGATTTGGAACAATCTTGTTGACGTTCGCCATAGCGCGGAATAGAGGGAGACTTGCGGTGGGTGGCCGGAGACCAGGTGCTCACCGACCAGCCGGCGCTGAACTTCTGGTGGCGGGTTCAGGACTTGATCTTCATGCTGTTTCCAAAGAATCTGTACTGAAAGGCCATCCAGCCAGCTCGATTGGCTGTACCGTTTAATCCATGCCCACGGTCGCGTCCACGCGGAAAAAATCGCGGCCGCGACGACGATCCTCGGTGGTTCCCGGCCGTTTGTCCTCCGGGGTCATGTCGAAGTCGTCCTTGGCCGCGATCGCCGCGCGGCAGGTCATGTACGCTTTGGCCCTCAGGTCCTGGATGTCGTCCCACTGCTCGCCGACCGTGGAGGCGAATAAGGCCTTCTTGCGATACGACTCGATGGACGCCGGGAGGTCGTTGTGCTGCATCGTGAGGAGGGCGGCGGCACAGCTCTTCACGGAACCGGCCACGCAAAAGCTCGGGACTACGACCTCTTCCAGCTCCGGCACCTGCCCGCCCAGATCCCCGTGCGTGCTCATGATGACGTCCAGAAGGCCATCGATGTAGCTGTGGGCATGCTCATACAGGTTCAGGCGAGCCGCACCCGAAATCCCTTCGAAACTTGAAAACGCCCAGTCGACAAGGGTTCCCCGCGAATCGCGTTGCGCTTTGACAATGGCTTGGTCTCGGCGGGCGATTTTTTCGATGGGCACATCCACCTCGGTGCACGTCTGCTGCACCCAGGCATCGAGGATCTCCTGGTCGCTGCGTGGAGGCGATTGGAGCATGGGCATCAAGTCCGCGCTGACCTTGATCCGTTTGGCTGCGGGATCGTAGGCAAAGGCGATCCGCCGGTAGGCGATCGGCCAGTCGGCGAGTGAACTGACGTTGAGTTCGAGCAGGCTTCTATTGCCGGGACGGTGCATCGCCCACCAGCCCTCGTGCGTGTGGGCGGAAATGTAAACCAAGGGGTTGTCCACCCGCTCCATTATTTTAGCCAGCCGGTTGCGAGAACCCACATCGAGCTGGCGCCAGCTGTGGTGACCTGCGAATATCACGATTTCACCGGCGCGCTGCGCTTCCTGGACATACGCTTCGATAATCCGCGCCTGGCCGTCGAGAAGCCGCCCCGTATCTCCCGGACTGTTGCCGGCGAGCATGTTGAGAACGCCGATCGCCACGCTGAGTTGGCTGGTATCGATGCCCACGATGGTCACTCGCCGCGGTGCGTCCGGTTCGGGCGGCACACGAAGCTTCTGGACGATAAACGAGGTGGCGTAGTTGCGCCCGAACACAAGATTAGCGTCGACCTTCTCGACAAAACCATCCTGGTCCGGGTTGACCCAAGCTAATTGAATATCCTTTAGGTCTTTGGTTCGTTGGGGCGACTTCAACCCGAAATGAGAGTGGGGCCCGGTGGCCAGGAACTCAATGTATTTCTGAAGGAACATGCGCTTGTTCAAGGCCGGGCCTTTCCCATCGGAGCTGGGCGGGGCATCGTCGGCTTCGGAGGTTTGACGGCAACCGCGCTGCCACTCGAGCACATCCCCGTTCAAGTAATCGGTGAGCAGGTCGTGGTTGAAAATCCCGAATAGCAGCCCGTCGTGGTTGCCCGGCAATATCACCTTGGCCTGTTCGCCCGTGTCAAAGATCCTGCGCATCCGGTGCCACTCGGACTGGCAGGACATGTCCACCACGTCGCCGAGATGCAGCAGCGGCATGTCGGGATGCTTTTGGATGGCCCATTCCAGAAACCTCCGGCCGAAAAGAGGCTGCTCGGGCGGACGCTGGGCGACTTCGACATAGGCGTCGACCGCGCCGTCCTCCTGGTGCAGCGGAAAGCCCGTAGCATTGTGTTCTTGAGTGTCGCCGACGGCAATAATCGGCCGGGTCAGGGGGATATAGCGGCCAGGAAGATCGGCCGTGACCCGCCCGGGTGGGGTCGCACAACCGACCATCGTCAAAACGAATGAACAAATGCTCACGAAGAGGCATAGCCGGAGTTTCATAGGGGGTCCCTTCTGCACTGAAAGCTTTCGATTTCTTCGGGCGATGGAGGTAAATTATATGTCGCTTTTCAATTGCAGAGCTTGTCTTAAGTAATTTCAAGAGTTTTTGAACGTTTTGACGAGGGAATATAACGACGACAGCAGAATTATCAATATGGGTGCGGATGAATCCCATGATGGATTATTTTGCCGGCTTCCAGAACCTCCCTTCAAGGTTGTGGACAAAAAATTCCGGATGGTTATAGTGACAGAAAAATTCGAAAGTGGATAGACGGCCATATGTGGCTTAGAACCCAACCATTTAAAAATTGAGGCCTCAGCAGGCAACTGGTATGACCCCAAGGAGGAGATGGATGAAAGAAACTCTATGCGCTCTCCTTATGTCGGTCCTCGCGGTTTCATTTGCCCAGGCCCAAACCCTGCAGCTGAAGCTTGCGCACTATGCGGCAGAGAATCACCCGGGAAACCTTGCGGGCAAGATGTTTGCTGAGGGTGTCGAGAGACGTACGCAAGGGAAGATCAAGATCGTCCTTTACCCCGATAACACGATGGGGTCGCCGCCCGCCGTACTGGAGAAGAGCATTCGGGGTTCCGTTGATATGGCCCTGCCGACTCAGGGGCAGCTCGGCTTGCACATAAAGAAGTTCAACTGCGTGATGCTGCCGTTTATTTTCGAAAGCTATGAGCAGGCGGACAGGGTGCTTGACGGCCCCTTCCCTGATTGGATCGCCCCGGACCTTGAGAAGATCGGGCTTGTCTTTCTTTCGAACTGGGAGTGGGGATTCCGAAACCTCACCAACAACAAAAGGGCGGTAAACACCGCCAGCGACGTCAGAGGCCTGATGGTGAGGACCCCACCCGGACTGCCCTACCGCGCGGCCATGGAAGCGCTGGGAGCCGTGGTCGCAACGGTGGATTTCAACGATCTGCAGAAAGCGCTCAAAGAGGGTGTGATCGACGCAGAGGAAAACCCCGTCGCGGTGATTTATTCGAACCGGATCTTTGACATCCACAAACACCTGGCAATGACCGGGCACAACTACAACTCAATGGTTCATGTAATCAACAAAGCGGCCTGGGGCAAACTCACCCCGGAGCAGCAATACATCCTACGGGAAGAGAGTATTGCAGCCGGCAGCTGGATGCGAAAGGCCGTACGGGATTCCGAGACCGAACAGATTGGAAAGATGAAGCAGGCGGGGGTCCAGGTGACCTACCCGGACCGGGCGAGGTTCAAGGCGCTCATGAAATCCGCCTATGATCGGATGAAGTCCTCAGCCGGTGAGGAGAATATCACGGAGTTTGTTAAAATGGTGGAAACGGCGAAGTGAGCGGCATTGTCAAACATAGGGGGATGCAGAGCATTTCGCCAATGAGGCCAAGGGGCGTTTTCAGATATTCCGATTAAAGGATATCCACCAGCCATGAAAAGGTATTGTCGCTATTTGATCGGTTTTGCAGTGGTCGCGGCGCTGCTTGGCTGTGTGAAGAAAAACAGTGTGCCGCCTACTGCCCATGATCACTCCGTCAAACCCTCCATGCCGCCGCTGGCAGCCCTCAGCAACAGCAGCCGTCCGGCCTCCGTGTTTGGACCGCCACAGGAATTCGCCGGGAGCCCACTTGGCGAAGCGGTCTCGGGGCGCCTTTTCACTGCCCACGGCCCCAATTCAAATCGGTTCGCTTTGCTGAAAAACGGCGACCAGTCATTTGCCGTTCGTGTGCAACTGCTTGAGGCGGCTGAAAAATCCATTCGAATTCAGGCATTGATTTTTTCCGGCGACGAATCCGGGTTGCATATCGCCGAAATATTGAAAAAGAAAAAAGCGGAAGGCCTTGATGTCCGAGTGATCGTGGATGCCGCTGCGAATCTCGGCTGGCAGACCCAATGGATGTATTTCGACTTGAAGCAGCACGGAATCGAGGTCCAGGGCTACGAATCCCTTTACCTGGAGTGGATCAACGAGGTGCCGATCCCTTTTCTTTCGCCCGCCAAGGACCCCGAAGCGCCGAACCACCGCTACCATGAGAAACTGTGGATCGTGGATGGGGAGACGGATCGAGGGGCTGCTGTGGTCGGAGGTCTGAACATCGCCAACGAGTATTTTCGGGTGGATGCTTCGGATCCCGGCCGCTTCTGGCGGGATCAGGACGTGATCGTCAAGGGGAGCATCGTTGCGGACATGGTCACGGCCTTCGACCGCAATTTCGACCACTTCCTCGAAATCAAAGAAAGCCGGGGAGGCCTTAACACCGATATTTACTGGCAATCGACACGGGAATTTCTGGATAAATTCGGCAAACTGACCGTTTCCTACACGACCCGGGCCGACCTGGTTGAACGAGTGAAACGTCTGTCGCGGATGAAACCCGCTTTGAATTACGAAGACGCGCGCAGTAGGTTTTTTCACAACCGCCCGCGGCTGGGCGAGTCCTACATACAGCAGGCCTATCGGAGGTTGATCGACCATGCCGAGCGGGAGATTATCATCTGCAACGCTTACTTGATCCCGTCAGCCGATTTTATCGCCGCGGTCAGAGATGCGGCAATTCGGGGCGTCCGCGTCGTTATCCTCACAAACAGCCCTGATACGAATGATTTGCCTGAGCTGACCATGGTCGGGCGCAGCTATTACAAGAAAATATT
>Ga0079037_100001464_pt1 | contig 12319 bp, 13 predicted proteins | sample Mud3Dept4metaG_FD_71479 | JGI IMG/M metagenome (GOLD analysis project Ga0079037, IMG submission 71479) | Freshwater wetland microbial communities from Ohio, USA, analyzing the effect of biotic and abiotic controls - Mud 3 Core 4 Depth 4 metaG | ecosystem: Environmental > Aquatic > Freshwater >... | reverse complement strand
GTGAGAATTCGTGAAATTATTCGTGGCTTTATCTGCAGACCATTGACTGTTTCGAGCCGGTTAGACAGTTACGGCATTGAAAACCAGACCGCTCGCCTCCGGGAAAGCCCGGCATGCGGAAGCGCGCTCCCTGCCCTCTCGCTCCGGTCGTCCCCCGCCGGATTTCAATACGGGGAAATGTGAACTCCAGTTGCCGAGCAGCCTGGCACCTTGTATAGTGACGCGGAGCGTTCGAGCGTTTGGCGCGTTGCCCGGGAGGTAAACGCGCGGATCAAATAGTCCCAGATAGCATGACATTGACCCGGACATGCATCCAATAAAGAAACAAACCGGCGCAGGTTCCGAGACCCCGCCTTTTACCTGGGTTGCGGATGCCGAAGGATTCCGGAAAATGCTCGATGTTCTGGAACCCGCCGACAGGTTGGCGCTCGACATTGAAGCGGACAGCCTGTACCACTATTTCGAAAAAGTCTGTCTGATCCAGGCCTCGTCCGAAGGGGGAACCTTCGTCCTGGATCCTCTGGCCGTCAGGGATTTGGATCCGCTCGGCCGCATCCTGGAAGATCCTGCCGTGGAAAAAGTGCTTCACGCAGCCACCTATGACATATATTGCCTGAGCCGTGGTTACGGGTTTTCATTCCGGAACATATTCGACACTCACATAGCCGCCCAATTCCTGGGCCACGAGCAGCTGGGACTGGATGCACTGCTCGAGCATGTCCTGGGAATCACCCACTCCAAGCGGCGCCAGCGGGATGACTGGTCGCACCGTCCGCTCGCAGCCGAGCAGCTGGCATATGCCGCCATGGACACCCATTATCTCCTGAAACTGCGGGACGAACTCGAACAGCAGTTGCGCGCCGCGGGGCGCCTGGCCTGGGCGCTGGAGGAATTCAGTGCCCTGTGCGGTCAGGCACCTCCGGAGAGAGAGTTCGATCCACAGGGATTCCGCCGGATCAAGGGCAGCAGGGAGCTTTCACTGCTGCAGCTCTCCGTTTTGCGGAACCTGTATCTGCTTCGCGACCGGCTCGCCCGCGAACTCGACGTTCCTCCTTTCAAGGTCATGAACAACACGGTATTGATGGACCTCACGCGCCATCCGCCCCGCTCTCCGGGCGAGATGTTCAAGCGCCCCGGGATCTCCTTCCGCGTTGCGCGCAAATATGCCAAGGAGATCTGCAGGACCATCGAATCGGCCCGGTCAGAGGATCCTGCGCCGCTTGCGCTGCCGGCGCGCTCTCCGGGAAAAGCTCCTTCCCGGGAGGCAAGGGTGCGCCTGGAGGCACTGCGGCGCTGGCGTCGCGCCAAAGCGGAAGCTTACGGCCTGCACGTCGGTGTCCTGTTCCCGGGGACGCTGTTGGAAGCCCTGGCTTCCATACCCCCCGCCGACCTGGGAGGAATGGAGAGAGTCATCGGCATGCGCTCCTGGCGTTCCAGGGAATTCGGCACCGAGATTCTCGGTCTTCTTCAGTCGCACCGTCAGGAATGAAGCCACGTCGCGCACGGCCCCGTGATCGGCAGGCCGGAATTCCACTCACGTCTCGTAAACCGCCGACCTTCGCTGGTACAATAGCCGCATGATCAAGACCGTGCGGAGCAAAGCACGCTGGCTGTACCACCCCATCACCGTTTTCCTCGTGATGCAGATTCTATGGATTCTGCTGATGGCGGTCTGGATCCAATGGTATGTCGTCAAATACGCTCAACTGCGCCAGATGGCGGAGCAGCTCACACTCCAAACTGAAGTGGAGCGGCTGGGCTGGCTTCCCGTAGTGGAGGGAGGAATCCTGCTTGCGCTGATCCTGGCGGGGGCGACGGTGATTTTCGTTTACTGGAGCAAACAGCATCGCCTGAACCTCATGCAGCGCGCGTTCGTGTCGAATGTCACACACGAACTGAAATCGCCCGTTGCCTCCATCCAGCTGGCACTCGAAACCATGGCACTGCGCCGGCTATCCCCCGAGCAGACGCACTCGTTTCTTTCCATGATGCTCGATGACACCGAACGCCTGACCACCCTGATCGACCGCATTCTCGGTGCGGCGCGCATCGAAAAAAAACGCGCGCGTTCCCAGAAGCCCCCGGTCAGCATGCGTCATTTCGTGGAGGAAATACTGGGTCAGGACCGCCACCTCTTCGAAAAGGACGGCCACCGGGTCGTTCTGGAAGGCGGAGGTGACGCGCGCGTCTCCATCGATCGGGAGAGCATGCGCATGATCCTGGGAAACCTGATCGATAATGCAGCCCGCTACTCCCCGCGGGGCTCCACGATCCGGTTGCGGTTGCACCGCGACCTGCGCCATTGCCGCCTGGACGTGAGCGACAGCGGCATCGGCATCGCGCGCAGGGATCTCAAGAATATCTTCAAGATCTTCTGGCGTGGCGGGGGAACCAATACAGCAGGGACGGGGCTGGGGCTGTACATCGTCCGGCATATAGTAAGAGACCACAACGGGAAGGTCTGGGCGTCCAGCCCCGGCCCGGGACGCGGCTCCACCTTCAGCGTGAGTCTCCCGCGGGCGCGCCGCTACTGGGGCGTTTCGGCCCGCAGAAGCCTGCGGCCCTCCCGACAACGCCACTGAGGAGGTCGCATGGCTGAAGCAGCCTGTCCCGATCGTCCGCTCGTCCTCCTGGTTGAAGATGAGATCAACCTTGCCCGCTCGCTGCACTTCAACCTGGAGCAGGAAGGATACCGCGTGCGCGCGACACCGAGCGGAAGGGAAGCGCTGCAGTGGCTGACCGCGGAGCAGTTTGACCTGATCGTTCTAGACATCATGATTGAGGAGATGGATGGTTTCGAAGTGGCCCGCCGGGTGCGCCAACGGGATCAGAAACTCCCGATCCTGATGCTAACCGCCCGCACCGCGGAAGCCGACCGCGTTCACGGGCTGGAAATTGGCGCGGATGATTATCTGGTCAAGCCGTTTCACCTGCGCGAACTCCTGCTGCGCGTTCGCCGCATGCTGCAGCGGAGCTGCTGGTACGCCGACCGCTCCGAACCGGAGCGTGTGCTTCACTTCGCCGGCTTCGTCGTGAACCTGGATCAGCTGACAGCCACACGCGCCGGCAGCAAACTGCATTTGACATCCCTGGAGACCCGCCTGCTCGAGGTGCTGAGTTCGCAGCCGGACCGGGTGGTCTCACGCGCCGAACTCCTGGAGCAAGTCTGGGGGTACCACTCCGACATCGAAACCCGCACAGTGGACAATTTCATCGTGCGCCTGCGCAAATACTTCGAACCGGAGCCGGACCGGCCCCGCTTCATCGTCAGCGTGCGAGGTCAGGGCTATATGTACAGGAAGGGGTGATCCGGCAACTCCCGATCCGCCGCCGGGAAGGCACCGGACGCCTGCGGCCCGGGCGGACCCAGATGCGGATTATGACGGGAAGTCCATGATTCAGGAGGCGGATCTGCCGGCGGAATTCGGGGGGCTCAGCGCCTCACTCCCAGGCGTGCGGGACGTACCCTGACGGCTTCGCTCCGTGCCTTCGGCCGTGCGATGTGGCACCGCACCTCCTCGCTGGCACCATTTCTACATGCCACGTACACATCCAGCGCAAGCCCGAGTACATACCCCGCCCTCCTCAACCTTCGGCAATAATCGGCGTCGGCACGCCCGGCATCGGATTCAAGCACGGGTCCGACCTCCTCGACCGCCCTGCGGGCGAACACAGAGCAGGAGAATGACAGAGTCCCGTCAATCAGGATGCCGGTGCGATGAAAATGGTACTGCAGGATTCGATTGCGCTCCTGGGTGTCGCGGGTAAAAAAACATGGGATTTCGGGAACCAGCCTGGCGCGTACCCGCTCCACACTCTGCCATCCCTGACTGCCGGACCGCAGAGGACCGACCGCCGCGATGCGCGGATGAGTGTCCAGGAATGCCACCATGCTTTCGAGCCAGCCTTGCGCCAGTTCGATCCCGTTGTCCAGAAAGACCAGGTACGGGTTCGATCCCGCCTGAATCCCCTTGTTGAGGGCAGAGCTCCGTCCGCGGCTCACCCGGTTCCGCAGAATCGTGATGTCTCTCGTGTAGATCTTGGCGAGATCCACCGTCTCATCTGTGGAAGCATCGTCGATGACGTAGATGTGAAACTGATAATCAGTGTGCCGGTAAATGCTCTCCAGCAACGCCCTGGTTTCGACGTAACAATTCCTCACCGGGATGATGATGTCAGCCGCACCCTGCTGCGATCCCTTCTGCATGGCTTAATCCTGTTCCCTCGAATGCCAGCAAAGATTGGGGTACAAAAATACATATCGGCCACAAGCAGAAAATCTGAACCTTTTGGTGGCGCTTTTCGGCAGGGGAGAACACATCGCTGAGGAATCACCGGCAGGCCGAACCGCGGACAAGACACGCCCCGGGTGCCGGACCCGATGAGAATGCCCAGGATGGGAGAAGAGGGCTCACGAAAAGACGGAGTTAGAAAACGCAGCCGCTGCGGAGGCTTTCCACGTGCCGGCCCGTGTGCGCCATCACCCCCGAGGACGCCTCGCCCAGCAGGGCATGAAGCGCCTGGTGCAAACGCCGCTCGCAGTGCAGGAGGATGCGGGTTACCTCGTTCGAAGACATCTGTCGAGACCTGGCGACCTCTTCCACGGAACGCCCCTGATAGTGGACATCAATGAAAACCTGACGCGGCAGCGCCGGCCAGGATTTCAGACATCCCAGAATCGCACGCGATATTGATTCCCTCGAAGGCTCGACTCTCAGACTGTCGCTTGCCATAACGTTTTCCCCGCATTGTCTTGCACTAGTCACTCTGTCTTGTAATACTTCCTTAGACGCTCTTTTGTTCGAAAAAGTTTTCTCATGCTTTTGAAAGGTTCTCCGATGTGATTAGTATGAAGCTGCGGGGGGACCTATGCAGACATGCAACTTTGAAAAGCTTGTGATGTTTCTCGACAAGCAGCTGGATCTGGACGGCAAGCTGGATGTGCTGGATCACCTGGATCAATGTGAGATCTGCCGCGACGCCATCTACCACATCTCGCGCGACCGGGACGCGGACCTTTTCGTTTATCGCCCCTGCAAGACTGAAAAAGTCGTATCCGGTTGATGTGGGGACTTCAGGGAAGCTTTCCGTCGGGACGGGGTGCGTAATAGCCCTTGCGGGTGCGGATGCGCACGCCCGGCACATTGCATCGAAGCTCCACTTTGCGGAACTTGCCGTCTTTCTTCTGGTTCGACGACTGGTAGGCGAGGCTGTATTGGCCTTTGAGGTCCTCACCGATCGCCCGAAATGAGTCCCGGATCTCCTCCAGGTTTGAGCTCGGGGAAAAAAATCTTCCCCCGGTATCTTCAGCAAACTTCTTCAGCACGCCGAAGTTCGCGGAATAGTCCCCTCTCACTCCGATTCCATAAATCAGCACGTCGTTACGCTGCGCCACCTCGATCGCTTCTTTCTCCGCGACTCTGCTGGAGGTATCCGTGCCATCTGTAATGACGACGATCACCTTGCGTCCTGTTTCCGGTTTGAGCTTCTCTTCCACGGCCAGGAAAACCGCGTCGTAGAGTGAGGTGCTGTTCCCTGCCCTGAGCGTTTCCAGGGCTGCGGCCAGGCGCTCCTGATCGTCGGTAAAGTCCTGGACGAGATTCACATCCGAATCAAACTGGATAACGAGGGCAAGATCCATGTTTTTCCGCAGCACCTGCCTGAAGAATTCCGCGGCAGTCTGCTTCTCATATTCCAGCCGGTTCTTCACGCTGCCGCTGGTATCGATGAGAAGCGCGATGGTAAGTGGTACTTCGGATCCCTGGGTCCAGTCGCTGAAGTGCAAGACCTGTTGAGGCTTGCCGTCCTCGAACACCAGGAAGTCTCCCGGGTTGAGACCGGCAACGGGCTTGCCGTCGCGGCCCGATGCAGTGAAGATGACATTGACCAGGGCCACTTCAGCCCTGATGGTTGTCTGAGGCCGCTGGGCGGTTTCCGGAGGCTTCTGAGCGAATGTCGACAGGGACATTCCGGCCGTCAGAAGCCAAATGCAGAATCTCGAAGCCATTGTATCCATTCGCAGCCTGTGTTTCCCATTCATTGTGCCGCGAACGGGCGGCGATTGCCAATTCTTTGCCAAAAAAAGGTCAGGGAGCGGGGCAGGCGGCCCGCGCTTCGCGGAAGCTACAGCGCGGGAAACGGAATCAGGGAGGAGCCGCCGGAGCACCTCGTGCCGGCGCTCTGGATTTCCAGGCTCACTGGAACTGTGGGTGCTGACGGCCGGATCGGAGCGTTCTTCCCGCTGCGATTACCCCCTTGACGCCGGCATCTATGCCTTATCCCCTTCCCTGAGGAACAGAATGCGCGAGCAGCTGTCGCAAACATGGATTTCATCCGTGCGGAGCAGCTCGGCATACACCTGCGGACGAATTCGGACATGGCAGGCCGAGCAAAGCTCGTTTTTAGCCTCCGCCAAAGCGATCCCTTTGCGCGCGTCTGCGATCCGGTGATAGCGCCCCAGAAGATCCGCGCCAATGATGGCTTCCAAATCGGTTTTCACCTGTCCCAGCCTGGCCACTTCGGACTCCATCCGGGGAGCAGCGTCTTCCGCATTCTTGATTTCCCGGTCGAGTTCTTCCTTTCGGGTTGCGAGGGCTCTGTCCGAGTCTGCCAGGTCCCCTTCCATCGCTTCCATTTGCTCCATGACATCCAGGATCCCATCTTCGGCGACGCGTATCTGCTCCTCGCCTGACTCGATTTCATGAAGCATGACGGTGTACTCCCGGTTAGTCTTCACCGTCATCAGCTGATCTTTAAGGCGAGAGAGCTTCGTGCGCATCATGTCCACGTCACTCTCACGGGCGCGACGCTGCTTTGCCAGGTCCTGATTCAGCCCCACGCGCGCCTGATGGGCCTGGATCAGCCGCACCAACTCCTCATGCAACGTGCGGACCTTATCTGGAACCTCGGAGATATGTTTTTTCAGACTGGCGATTTTTTGGTCTATATCTTGCAGGCTGATCAAGTTGCGGAGATCGGCATTCACCTGCAAGCCCCCTCCGCAATCTGACGCGTGGCGGAAGAGGCCCTTCCCAGCTGCCCAGGGCCTGCCTGACCACCAGGGTATTTCTGACGGGATCGCGACAGCATTTGTATCAACATCGTCAATGGGAATGGTACTATACTCGACTCCCCTCTTGCTGTCAACGCATGGCAGGCCGGGAGCGGCGCTTCAGAAGATGATATGCATGGTCGCAGCGCATACAGCAGGATTCCCAGGCTGTCCGGAGCCGCGACCGTCAGGGATCGGGGGGGTATGCCGGCGGATCGGAACTGCCGCCTCCTGACGGAAGCGGCTCCGGATGACGCGTGCGGAGTCGTCTGGCGTACAATCCGCTCCGCAGCCGTCTAAACCGCAGTATTCCGGGGACAAGGCCGACATGCGAGCCGTCATTCAAAGGGTCGACAGGGGCCGCGTGAAGGTGGGAGACTCGGAGATCGCCAGCATCGGCAGGGGAATCCTCGCGCTCGTGGCCTTCGGACGGGAGGATTCCGCGCACGATCTTGAGTGGATGGCAAGAAAGATCGTGGAACTCCGGATCTTCGATGACGAGGCCGGGCGCCTGAACCTGGGCCTGCTGGACATCGGCGGGCAACTCCTTGTAGTCTCCCAGTTCACACTATACGGGGACTGCCGCAAAGGCCGGCGGCCCTCCTATTCCGACGCGGCTCCTCCCTCAGCGGCACAAGCCCTTTATGAAGACTTTGTCAGCATTGCCCGAACGTGGATTCCGGACGTGCAGTGCGGCCGGTTTCAGGCGGAGATGGAAGTGGAATTGGTCAACTCAGGGCCTGTAACCCTAATCCTCGACAGCCGCTGGCCCTCTGCTTTCCGGTCACGCAACTCTATCTGAATCACAACTCCAAATGCGCGCCACAAAAGTCACAAATCACATGAATCGGGGCGGGAGTTGCGCAAGATCCGTAATCCGTCGCCGGCTTTTCGGCAATTGTCATTCTGGATTCTTTCGGGTAACCTCCTTTTCTACTCAAGGGAGGCCCATTGATCGAGAGAGCGCAAAACCTGCTCATCGACGCCGACGACACGCTCTGGGAAAACAACATCTACTACGAGCGTGTGATTCGGGAGGTTCTGGCGCTGCTGGAGAAGACCGGCGCGGATGCAAGCCGCTTCAGAGCCGTCCTGGATGAAACCGAACGGCAACGGATCCCGTTCAGCGGCTACGGCACCGTGAACTTTACCCGTTCACTGGTAGATACATTCCGGAGATTCCTGCCCGCCGATGCCGACCCGGTGCTTCCGGAGAAGGTGGAACAGCTTTCCCTGGCAATCCTCCGTCATCCCGTTGAAATCTTCCCGGAGGTTCCGGAGACACTCGAATATCTGTCGGGCCGCCACATGTTGTACCTGGTCACGAAGGGAGACCTGCAAGAACAGGAACGCAAGATCAGCGACTCAAACCTGCGCGGCTATTTTCTCGGCGTCGAAATCCTGGCTGAAAAGAACTCCCAGGCGTATTCGATGCTTCTCGAACGTCTTCGTTTGAATCCAATCCGAACCTGGATGATCGGCAACAGCCCGCGCTCGGACATCAATCCCGCCCTGGCAGCGGGCATGAGCGCGGTCTTCATTCCCCACGAACATACCTGGACGCTCGAGAATGAAGAGTCCATGAGCCACCCGGGCCTGATCGAACTGCATGCATTCTCTGATCTCCGGCGTCGTTTTTAGCAGGTGAGGTCGGGCACAGTGACCGGATGGAAGCCGGTCTCGCATCAAAGTGCCTCCTCATGCCCGATAAGGCAGGATTGCCCATCCATCGGCACTCTCTGCAGCCGGAGAGACGAAGCGTGCTTGATTCCTGTACCGGAACATGCATAACATTGGTGCCGGTGCCGGCAAAGTAGGTGTCCGGCACCTGGAACGCTCCTTCCGATTCCCGGTGAGACATGTTCTCGTTTTTATTGCGAGTCCTTGCCGTTCTCTGGGGGCTGTGGATGCTGCTCCGGGCCTTCCGCATCGTTCTGGCCAGGACCGGCAAGTCTTCGCCACCGGCCTCCGATCCCGAGCAGCCGCAAAAAATGGTGAAGGATCCCTGCTGCGGCATGTACATGGATCCCAGGCTGGCGCTCCGGGTGAAACAGGGGGACGGTGATTTGTTCTTCTGCTCCGAGGAATGCCGGCGGAAACATCTCGACCGCCCGGCGTAAGATGATACCGATGGTTTTCAGGCGGCTCTGGCAGGTCATGCCTCCCCGCGGGGGACGTGCAATGCGATTTCCCTCTTGAATTGGAGCCGATCGCTCTTATAATGGCCGGGGAAATCAGGTCTTTGTTGGACAGCTTTTTGCGATTGCTTTGGATGTTGTCCCGGTGAATAACATATCTTCCAGGAAGCACTGCCGTTTCTCTGAGGAAATCATTCAGGATTGCCTCCTGATCATGGAATCAGGGAGTGTCGAAGAACTCTTCGAGATCATTCCCCGTTTGGGTGTCCTGCGTGATCCCCGGTTCATATCCCCTCTGATCACCATGCTGGCTCAAGCCGACGTCAAGCGCTGCGAGTTTGCCGCATATGCGATGGGAGCCATGGGTAATCAGGAGTTCCTGGATTATCTCAAGAAGGCATTCCTGAAAGCCCAGAAGGTAAAAGGATTCGGATCGCAGGAATTCCTTATTGCCGTGATCGAGGCGATCGGAGCGATCGGCGACGATGCTGCCGTTGAGTTTTTCCTGCCGATCTTAAAGAGCAGCGACGCGCCTTCGCAGTTGCGCATGCTGAAATGGATCGTGGAATCGCTGGGCGCAATTGCCCAGCAGGGCGGAACCCGATCGCTTGAGGCGCTGGTGGAACTGACCGGACATCGCAATCAGGAAATCCGCGCGCAGGCGCTGGCGGAGTTGTCGGTGGCCTTCTGGCACAGACCGAATGAGATCTCGGAAATGATCCTCGACAGGATCTATGAGCTCACGAAGGATCGAACTCCGATGGTGGCGGAAGCTTCCTGGGCGGCTTTGCAGAGCCTGGCGGATGTTGGCTGCCGGCGTGCGGAGAGTTTTTTCAGGAGTTAGCGCCTCAGATCTGAATCATACCCTGCCTGATGAAGGATCTCACCAGCCATGCAAAGGATCGGGCGGACCCGTTCATGCGCTCCGCCCAACCCTTTTCCAGCCTGCAATCACTTCTTCAGAGTAGCGATGAGCTGTTTGGCGACTTCGAGGTTGGTGGGATCCTTGCCGATGGAGAGGTATTTCTGGAGCATCTGCAAGGCTTCACCGATGGTGCCGGGATCCCCGGACAGGCAGAGGCCCAGCTGATAGTAGGCCTCAGCATAACTGGCATCCGCCTTGATCGCCTGCCGGAAAGCCTCAGCCGCATCTTTCGCCTGCCCGCTGTTCACCATGGTGGCGCCGAGATTGTAGAAATTCTGGGCAGCCGCGCCCGGGTCGAGCGACGCCGCCTTCTGGAAAGCCGCCTTGGATTCCTCCGTCTTGCCCATTTTCCCAAGGACGACGCCCTGGTTCGTCACCAGTGCGGCATCGTCCGGTTTCAAGGCGATGGCTTTCTGATACGTGTCCAGCGCTTCCTGGTTCTGCCCGTTCTTGAAGTACGCGTCGGCGAGATTCGCGAGCACATAAACTTCGTCGGGAGCCTTCTCGAGTGCTTTGTTGAACTCGACAATCGCCTCTGCATATTTGCCCTGTCCGGACAGCGCCAGACCAGCCTCAAAGGCAGCCTTGATTTCGCCCGCCATCTTGCCGCGCTCTTTCTGCTTCTCCATCTCTTTCCTGAGCTTCTCCTGCTCTTCCGGGGTCAGTTCGAAGGCGAGCTTCTGGTTCGGATCTCCCGGGGTCAAGGTGATGTTGACGGCGGTGTAGGAAAGCCCGGGCTGGACATTCGCCTGGAAACCCGGAGAGTAACCATCTGCACGAGCCACCACGTTATAAGTCCCAGTCGGGATGTTCATGTAAATCCACTCACCCTTTTTGTCCGTCTTGGTGGTCAACTCCCGCTTGCTGCCGACTCCAAGAATCTGGATCTTGCAGTTCACGACGGTTTCGCCTTTGTCGTTGGTGACTTTTCCTCCCAGAATGCGATTCTGGGAGAAAGCGGCCACCGAAAACGTGAGACCAAAGACCAGGGGTAGAATCAGAAACAGGCCAAACCTACGAAAAAGGCTGCACATATTACCTCCTTGCATCGCCTACATATGAGAACTAGGGGCCTACAATTCTTCAGGGCTGCATTGTATGACCTGCCTGGACGGCGTGTCAACAAACTAAGCCCCGGGCTCCCATGGATTTTCCTGTGTTTCCTTGCATCCACTCATGAAGATGGATCGCGGTGCAGAAAGTTTCGAAGATCCGCCATGTTGCGCGTCACAGGAGCGGGCGGCAGGCTGCGGAGGAAGTACTTCCCGTAGCTTCTCGTTGCAATCCGCTTGTCGAGCAGGGCCAGGATGCCTCGATCCGCCCGGTTGCGTATCAGCCTACCCAATCCCTGCTTCAGGAGAATAATGGCTTCAGGGATCTGATATTCATAAAATGCATTGCTGCCGCTTTCATTCAGGTGCCTGATGCGCGCCGCAACCAGCGGGTCGCTCGGAACGGAGAACGGGAGCTTGTCGATGATGACGCAACTCAATTGCTCTCCCTGCACGTCCACGCCCTGCCAGAAACTGGAGGTGGCGAACAGAACCGCATGAGGAGTGCTTCGGAATTTCTCCAGCAGGCCGCTCTTGCTCCCCTCCCCCTGCATAAACAGAGGGTATGGCAATCGTGACCGCAGCACGCCGTATATGGTTTCCATCTGGGATATGCTTGTGAACAGGACGAATGCACAGCCCCGGCTCGCCTCGAGAATCCTCTCGATCTCGTCGCAGGCACAGGCCGCCCACCCTTCCTCACGCGGTTCAGGTATATCCATCGGCACATAAAAAACCGCCTGCTCTTTGAAATCGAAATGCGAATCCACGATCAATTCGCGGCACTCCCGCAGGCCGAGCCGGGAGCGGATGAAATCAAAGGTGCCGCCGGTCGACAGTGTCGCCGAAGTCAAAACCACGGTATTCACCTCCCCGAACAGGCGGTCTGCCAGGATCGAAGACACCCGGATCGGGGAGGCCCACAGGAAGACGCCCTTGCCGCGCACATCATACCAGTAGACATGTTCGGTAGAGGCGGATTCCAGAATCGCGACCAGTTCATCATGCAGTTCTTGGCACCGCCGCTGGAGCGAATCGACCGCATCGCTCTGAACCGGCATGCCCTCCAGGGCGGATCCCACCGTCGTAAGGAGGGTGAGGAGCCTTCGATACGGGTCGGCCGGAACCGTTCCAGATTGGGGACCGCGGCGCA
>Ga0079037_100001463_pt1 | contig 12319 bp, 7 predicted proteins | sample Mud3Dept4metaG_FD_71479 | JGI IMG/M metagenome (GOLD analysis project Ga0079037, IMG submission 71479) | Freshwater wetland microbial communities from Ohio, USA, analyzing the effect of biotic and abiotic controls - Mud 3 Core 4 Depth 4 metaG | ecosystem: Environmental > Aquatic > Freshwater >... | reverse complement strand
GGCTGCCGAAGTTGGCCTCGGCCACGCCTCGTTCCGGCCCAAGCACGACCGGGGCCACCATGCGCAGGCGGCCGTCGGCCACCGCCTGCAGGTCGCGCCGCTCGACGACGGCCAGGCCGCGGTTCGTGGAGACCCACAGGCGGCCTCGCCCGTCGTCGAGGAGCCGCGACACGGAATTGTCCGGTAGCCCGTGCTCGACGGTGAGCCGCGCCACGCGGCCGTCTCGCAGTCGACCAACTCCGCCGCCGTAACTGCCGATCCAGACCGTGCCATCGGCCTCCGCCAGGACGTCGCGCACGAGACCGCGGGGCACGTGCTGCTCGGGGCCGAACTGCCGCACCGCGTCCCGGCCAACGCGGAACACTGCACCATCGCCGCCGACCCACAGATCACCGTCGGGGCCGATCGACGCGGACATGAGCGGTGCCGGCAAGGAGAGCTCACGCGACACTCGGCCCTCCGTCGAGACGAGGCGCACGAGGCCCGTTCGCGAGATCGCCCACAGCAATCCGTCGTGGGTTGCCACGACCGGCCCCTCGGCGGGCGGGAGGTCAACGAGGACACGCCGCACGTCGGGGCCGGGCCGGCGGACGAGAAAGAGGCGGCGGCTCGCGCGCGCCCACACGCGACCGTCGCGGTCGGCTCCGAGCGAGATGCCGCACGGTTCGCCGACGAGACCCTCGGGATCGGTCCGGTCCCGGAGCGTGACCGACGTGACGAGGCCCGAGGAGCCCAGGTGGAAGAGACCGCGGCAGCCGCTGGCGACGAAGGCGCCCCCCTCGCCGTCCGGCGCGAGGGCCGTGACCGCACCAAATCCCGACGCCGCACCGAACCGCCGGGTGGCGGGACGATGGACGCGATAGAGACCGCCGCCGTCGGTCCCGACCCAGAGGTTGTTCCGGCGATCGCGGGTCAAGGCCCGGACCTGCACGCCGCCGGGCAGCGACAGGGTCACGGGACCGCGCTGCCAGGAACCGTCAGGCCGACGATCCAGCCGGAGGACGTCCCGACCCGACGCGATCCACACGGTGCCGGCCCCCGCCGATACAACGGCGGTCACCTGTGCATCGAGAGGCGGCCGCACGTCGGCGCGCTCGAACCGCCCATCGACGACCCGGGCCAGTCCCCGACCCAGACCCAGCCACACGCCGCCGCCTGCGCGCGGAAACACGTCGGGATCGGCATTCGGCAGCCTCACCCTCGCCACGGAGGAACCCGCGGCGAGCCTCACCAGCTGATGACCCCAGGACACCCACGTCTCTCCAGCGTCGGTCGCCGAGAACGCGTGCAGAACCCCTCCGGAACCCGAGGGCGGGAGTATCCGTCGCCAGGCTCGCGATCCGTTGGTCGTCCACACGCTGCCGTCCACCGCCTTGCAGTAGATGTGGCCGACGCTCTCGGCAAACAGCGAGATCGCATCGACCGACACGCCCGGGGGCGGTACGAGCGGGCGGGGCCGGCCGCCATCGACGCGCCCGAGATGTCCCTGCTGTGTCAGGAACCACAGCGCGTCGTCGCCGGCGATGGCCAGGGAGACGATCCGGTTGGCCGGGAGGCCTTCGTCGGACGCGATGTCCAAGACGTGGAACGCGTGGCCGTCGAAGCGCGCGAGCCCGCCGAAGGTGGCCAGCCAGAGCTCGCCGTTGGCGAGCTGGACGATGTCGTTGACGGTGTTCTGGGGCAGGCCTTGGGCAGTCGTCCAGCGGGTAACCAAGTAGTCGTCGGCCTGGTGCTCGTCCTCGATAGGTGCCGGGGCGATCTGGGCGAGTGCCGGACCGACGAGGACCAGCCACGCGAGCGCCGCGACTCGGGCCACCGCGTGACGCGCGCGGCCGGGCGGGCGCCCTGCCCAGTCGGCGGCGGAGGCTGGCGAAGTCGGCGTCGGCAACGACCGGAGCGGGAGAGTCCGCACTGGCGTGCAGGCAGTCTACCGTGGCGCCGTTCGGCTGTCATGCGATGGCACACCCCCGAAACCACCGCCACGCCCGTCGTGTCGTCGGGGAGCGGATGGGTTACCTGGTCGACGTGCCCTCGGTCCGGCGCCGGTGTAAGATCGCCGGCGCAATGACCAAGCGCCTCCTCGCAAGCTCGCTGTTGTTCGTCCTCGCGCTGGCCCCGCTCGGGGCGCAGCCCACCCCCGGCAAGGAGGAGCTGAAGCTGAAGCTCCCAAAGCCGATGTTCATCGGCACGCCCACCAACCTCCGGAGCCCGAATCTCGAGGTGATCACGGGCAAGGCGCGCGGCCCGTTCTACGTGCCGAAGGGCACGGTGCTCGTGTCGGGCAAGAAGAAGGTGACCTCGAGCGACATGCAACCGGTGATCGGCGAGCTCGAGATGATCAGCGACGGCGAGAAGTCGGGCGGTGATGGCTTCTTCGTCGAGCTCGGGCCGGGCCCCCAGTGGGTGCAGATCGACCTCGGCGCGAGCTACGCGCTCCACGCCATCCTCGCGTGGCACTACCACAGCCAGGCGCGCATCTACCGCGACGTCATCGTCCAGGTGTCCAACGACGCGGCGTTCAAGACCGGCGTCTCCACGATCTTCAACAACGACCACGACAACTCCTCGAAGATGGGCGCCGGGAAGGAGAAGGAGTACATCGAGGTCGCCGAGGGCCGCCTGTTCGACCCGAAGGGCGCGGTGGGCCGCTACCTCCGGCTCTACTCGAACGGGAACACGACCAACGACCTGAACCACTACGTCGAAGTCGAGGTGTTCGGCACGCCCGCCAAATGACACGCGCGGGCGTCGTGGCCGCCGTGGCGGTCGCCCTCGCGGCGGGCCTCGCGCTGCGCGGGGCCCGCCTCGGCGCACGCCCGATGCACCACGACGAGGCGAACCAGGCGGTCAAGTTCGGCATCCTGCTCGAGCGCGGCGAGTACCGCTACGACGCCCACGACCATCACGGCCCCACGCTCTACTACTTGTCGCTGCCGGCCGCGTGGCTGCGCGGACGCCACACGCTGGCGTCCCTCGACGAGACGACCGTCCGCAGTGTCACCGTCGCGTTCGGCGCGGTGACGATCCTGCTGCTGCCGCTGCTCGCGGAGGGGCTCGGCCGCACGGCTGTCGCGGCCGCCGCCCTGCTGATGGCCGTCTCGCCCGCGATGGTCTATTACTCCCGGATGTACATCCAGGAGCCGCTGTTTGCCGCCTTCACGCTGGCGTTCGTGATCGGGTTGGGGCGCGTGGCCACGGGCGGTGGACGGGGCTGGCTGGCGCTGACCAGCGTGGCCGCGGGCCTCGCCGTCGCCACCAAGGAGACCTCGGTCATCGTGCTGCCCGGCGCACTGGCGGCCGGTGCGGTCGCGCGGTGGTCGCTCGGTCCCGACCGCCCGCCGCTTCCGCTGTCCGACCGGCGATGGCGGCTGGCGGCCCTTGCCAGCCTCGCCGTGGGCGCGGCCCTCGCGGCGCTGTTCTTCTCGTCGTTCCTGTCGGCCCCGGCCGGCGTGCTCGAGCCGTTTCGCTCGCTTGCGACGTATCTCGATCGCGGCATCGACCCCGCGAGCCACCGGCACCCGTGGCACTACTACCTCGGCCTGCTCTCCTGGTCGTCCTCCGGCGGGCTGCGGCTGAGCGAAGGGCTCGTGCTCGCGCTAGCGCTCGCCGGCGCGACGATGAGTCGGGGTCGGAGCTCATTTCACTTTCTGCCATATCAGAAACTGCGATCAGCTCCGACCCCGCTGTCTTCCGAGCGCACATTCTGGGCACGGTACCTGACCGGCTACGCCGTGATCACCACGGCGGCCTTCTCGGCCATCACCTACAAGACGCCGTGGAACCTGCTCCCCTTCTACGTGGGCCTGCTCGCCCTCGCCGGCGTCGGGTTCTCGGCGCTCGTCGACACGTCCTCGTCGCGTCTCGTGCGAGCCGCACTCTGGGCGGGCCTCGTCATCGGGTCGGCGCACCTCGGCTGGCAGGCGTGGCGCGCGTCGGTGACCTACGGAGCGGATCCGCGCAACCCGTACGCCTACGTGCACACCGTGCCCGACGCCGTGCGCATGGCGACGCGCATCAACGAACTGGCCGCCGAGCATCCCGACGGGACAGGCATGCAGGTGTCGGTGATCGCACCGACCTACGAACAGTGGCCGCTTCCCTGGTACCTGCGGGCGATGCCGAACGTGGGCTACTGGACCGCGCCGGGCGACCCGCTGGCCCTCGAGGCGCCGGTGCTCGTGGCCTCCCTCGACGACACCGCCGCCCTCGACGCCGCCCTCGGCGATCGCTACGTCGCGACGCTCTATGGCCTGCGGCCGGAGGTGTTCCTCGCGCTGCACGTCGAGCGCGGGCTCTGGGAGCGCTCCGTGGGACGGGACGTGCGCTAATCCCGGACCTCACTGTGGTTGGCGACGCTCGCTCCGGCCGCGCGGTCTGACCGCGGCGAACCTCCACACACCGCGCCGTGGATGACGGCACAGTCTCGTGACGCGGCCAGCGTTCTCACGAGCCGCGCCTGACTGTTTTCCCGCCCGCTTTCCGCCATCGTTCATAGGGGCACGATTCGGCCGGCATGGGTCGGTCGGCGCCTGTGTCCGCGTTGATCCGCAACGGGCGGAGGAGGGGCCGTCATGAGAGAGTGGCTGAAGCTCGTCTTTGTCGCGGCGTTCACCATGCTGCTGGTCGTGCCGATGGCGGCCTACGGCCAGGACGGCACCGACCGCCCGTTCAAGGCACGTTTCGAGGGGGCGGTCACCTATGAGTGGCCTGGCGAGTGGCCGTCGGGATGCACGATGGTGACGACGGTGTCCCATGCCACGGGCCAGGTCACGCACCTCGGGCTGGCCGTGCTCGTCTCGTCGCACTGTCCGGCAGAGCCGACGTACGCCGGTGACGGCAGGATGGTGCTCACCGCGGCGAACGGCGACGAGCTGTATGGCACCTACGACTACGTTCCGGGGCCGCCGACGCCGATCCCTGTCACCTGGACGGGCGGCACCGGCCGATTCGAGGGCGTATCAGGGTCGGCGCTCATGACGTGGAGGGTGGTGCAGCAGTTCATCCCCGGCTGCAACCCGGTTCCCAACCCGTTCCCCTGCTATGACTTCTTCGTCCCCTGGCCCTGGACGGCGACGCTCGAGGGCACGATCAGCTATTGAGCGGGGCCCTGCACCCAGTTGATCCCGGGGGCGGGCGCCCCCGGGCTCCATCTCCTATTGCTTTTCCTGCTGCTTCTTCTGCAGGTTCACGCAGCGCGGATCGGTCGGCGGCGGCGGGTCCTGCTTCTTCTTGAAGCGACCGAGCAGCCGGCCGCCGGGAATGGCGTCGGCGACCGATGGCTTGCTGGCCTGCTGGGCCGCGAGCTGCGCGCAGTACTCCTCGTCGGACAGCTCCGCGTTCGGCGCGGTGTTCGCCCCCGTGCCGCCCGACATGGCCCCGAAGTCCATCACTCCCTCGGGCGAGACCATGTCCATGCGCACCGACTTGAAGCTGACGCGGGCGAACCACTCCTGGTCCCACGGCACCTTCGGGTCCGGTGGGCGGGACGGATGGAGGAAGGTTGCCTCGTCGCCGAAGGCGGTGAACATCAGCATCGACCCGTTCTTCGTCGCCTTCACCACCTCGACCGGTACCGTGCAGCTGGTGGTGGACGGGGGCAGGACGGCATCGAGGTCGATCAGCCGCTTCACCTCGGCCGGCGTCAGGTGTTCCATCTGGATGAACGTCGCCGGCCGCCCGGCCGACGACCACATCACGAGGTTGGCCGACTCGTCGTCCACCTTCTCGGGCGCCATCACGCCCAGTGAGTAGCCGGTGGCCCGCGCCACGGCGTTCCAGGTCAGGGCGAGGGCACCCGAGGCCTGCACGACCGCAGACGTGTAGCGCACCGGCTCCATGAAGGTCTTGTCGTCGGGCAGCGTGAAGTCGATCTTCGGGGTGTAGGTCCCCGCGATGAGGTGCTGGCCGGCGAGCGTGGACCCGAGCGGGAAGTCGGCCTCGAGGTCTCGATTCCGCTTCTTGCGGTCCCCGTGCGGCCAGTCGCCGTAGGTCTTCGAGTTGGCCACCGTCGGCGTGCGCACCGCGCGCGCCTCGACGGCCGCCTGGAGCGCCTGCAGCTCCGGGTCGTTCTCGCCCCGCATCAACTTGTCGAACGTCAGGACGACGGGCTGGCCCGGACCGGCCTTCTCACCGCAGCCCCAGTAGAAGGTGATCTGGCCCTTCGGGGCCTTGTACGCGGCGGTCCCCACCTCGTCCTTGCCGGGTTGCGGGGTCTCCAGGTAGATCGGCTTGTTGACCCGCGCGCCGGCCGGGAACGTGTGGAACGCCTCGGGCTCGCCGGTCGGGGCCAGCGTGGTGCCAAGCCGCAACTCGATCATCTGGCCGGCCGACGGCAGGCCCGACGTGGCCATCTTCATCAGGCTGCCCATCGAGGGACGCCCGCCACTGGCCATGCCCCCCATCGCCAGCACGCCGCCTCCCGTGGTGGCGCCCATCCAGTAGCGGGACTCCGGCGGCAGGACCTGTTGCTCCTTCGCCGTCTTCGACTCGTCCCGGGGGACCTGCGCCAGGCCCGAGGTGCCGACCAGCCCCACGACGACCAACACTCCTGCCGCGACGTGACACGCCCGCATGATCACTCCTCCCGACGTGGACGGCATGACTGTACACGATCGGCGCGGGGCAGGGTTGCCGCGATGGTCCTGACCGTTCGCGCCTCTACTGGACGGGCACGCCGGGCCAGCCGATCGCGCTGGACGAGCTGAGGTCCCAGGACGGCGGCACCGGACGCTTCGCGTTCGCCCACGGCACCGGCATGGTGTACGTCAACGCCCCGGAGAAGACGACCCTGTTCGAAGGAACGTTGCGGTACGGCCGGAAGGAGAAGTAGGTCGCTATCGAGCGGAGGCCGGGGCTGCGGCCGCGGCGCGACGCGGCCCGTCGGGGCGGCGTAGAATCGTCGGCAGCCCGCCCCCCAGGGCAAGGAGCCGACGTGCCGGAGCCCGCGCCCGCCGACGTGACGTCCCTGCTCGTCGCCTGGAGCGAGGGCGACGAGGCGGCGCTCGCGCGGCTGGTGCCGCAGGTCTACGCGGAACTGCACCGGCTCGCGCACCACTACATGCGCGCCGAGCGGCCGGGCCACACGCTCCAGACCACCGCCCTCGTCAACGAGGCCTACCTGCGGCTGGTCGACACCAAACGCATCCGTTGGGAGAGCCGCGCGCACTTCCTCGGGGTGGCGGCCCAGGCGATGCGGCGCATCCTCGTGGACGCGGCGCGTGGACACGGCGCGCTGAAGCGGGGCGGGGCCGCGCTCCACGTGTCGCTGAACGGGGTGGCGGTGCCGGCGCCGGAACGCGACGACGCCCTGGTGGCGCTCGACGAGGCGCTCACCGCGCTCGCCGCCGTGGACGCGCGCAAGAGCCGCGTGGTGGAGCTGCGCTACTTCGGCGGCCTCACCGTGGCCGAGACCGCGGCCGTCCTGCACGTCTCGCCCGAGACGGTGCAGCGCGACTGGCATGTGGCGAAGGCCTGGCTGCTCCGCGAACTGTCGGGAGGCACCCCCCCGCCATGACCGGCGAACGCTGGCAGCAGATCGAGCACGTGTACCTCGCCGCCCTGGCGTGCGAGGCGACCGCGCGCGGGGCGTTGCTGGACGAGGCGTGCGCCGGCGACCCGGCGCTGCGTCACGAGGTGGAGACGCTGCTGACACAGGAGCCGCACGTCGACGGCTTCCTCGCATCGCGTTCCTGGGAGCCCGCCCGGGACGCCAACGCGTGCGAGGGCGCCAGCCACCCGGCCGCCCGCCCGGACGCGGCCCCGGGGGCCGCGCCGGCCGAGGTCACGCCCACCGCGCCACCCGTGGACGCGACCGGCCTGTTCGCGGGCCGCTACCGCATCCTGCGGCTGCTCGGCCGAGGGGGCATGGGTGTGGTCTACCAGGCGGAGGACGTCCGCCTGATGCGCCACGTCGCGCTGAAGTTCCTCGGCGCGGAGCTCGCGGCGGTGCCGCAGGCGCGGTCGCGGTTCCTGCGCGAGGCGCAGGCGGCCGCCGCCCTCGACGACCCGCACGTGTGCACGGTCTACGAGGCCGGCGAGGACCAGGACCGCGCGTACATCGCCATGGCGTTCGTCGACGGCCCGACGCTCAAGGACCGGATCGCGGCGGGCCCGCTGGACATCGACGAGGCGGTGGCGATCGCGCGCGACCTGGCCGCGGGGCTCGCCGCGGCGCACGGCCACGGCGTCGTCCACCGCGACATCAAGCCCGGCAACGTGCTGCTCGTGGGGGGCCGGGTGGCGCGCATCACCGATTTCGGCCTGGCGCGCATGGAGGGTGCCGAGTCGGCCCACACCGCGGGCACGGGAGGTACCCCGGCCTACATGTCGCCAGAGCAGGTGCAGGGCCTGCCAATCGACCACCGCACCGACATCTGGTCGCTCGGCTGCGTGCTGCACGAGATGCTGACGGGGCGCGCGCCCTTCGCGACCGCCAGCGGCCACGCCGACGTGTTCGCGATCGTCCACGGGCCGCCGCCGCCCGTGGCCGCCGCGCGGCCCGACGTGCCCGCCGCGCTCGCGGCCATCGTGGACCGCTGCCTCCAGCCCGAGCTCCGCCGCCGCTACCAGCGCGCCGCGGACCTCCTCGCCGACCTCGCGGCGCTGCGCAGCGGCGCGGCGGCGGCGGGCGCAGGGCCGGCCGTGCGGCGCTCACGTGACGAGGTGCCGTCCATCGCGATCCTGCCGTTCAGCGACATGAGCCCGGACCGGTCGCAGGAGTACTTCGCCGAGGGCATGGCCGAGGAGATCATCCACGCGCTCGCTCGCATCGAGGGCATCCGCGTCACCGCGCGCACCTCATCGTTCGCACTGAAGGACAAGGGCCTCGACGTCCGGGAGATCGGCCGGGTGCTCAACGTCGGCGCGGTGCTCGAGGGGAGCGTGCGGGCCGCCGGGACCCGCCTCCGGATCACCGCGCAACTCGTGAACGTGGACGATGGGTTCCACGTGTGGTCGGAGCGGTTCGACCGGGAGATGGGCGACGTGTTCGCCGTCCAGGACGAGATCACCGCGTCCATCGTCGAGCGACTCGCCGTGGCGCTGCAGGTTCACGAGCGGGCGGCGCTGCGTCGGCGCGCGCCAGTGGACCCCGAGGCCTACACCCTGTTCCTGAAGGGGCAGTACCTCAGCCACCGCCTCACGCCCGACACCGCCCAGTCGGCGTTGCGCTTCTTCGACAAGGCCATCGCAAAGGACCCGGGCTTTGCGCTCGCCCACGCCAGGGTCGGGGCGGTCTGGGGTGACGTGGCCGTCTTCAACCTGGCGCCACCCCACGTGGCGTGGCCGAAGGCCCGCATGGCCGCCGACCGCGCGCTCGCGTTGGACCCCAACCTGCCCGAGGCGCTCGCCGTCAACGGGGGCATGGCGCTGTGGTACGAGTGGGAGTGGACGGCCGCGGAAGCCGACTACGCGCGCGCCCTCGCCCTGAACCCCGGCGACGCACTGACCCGCGGCCGCTGCGCGTGGGTGCTGCTGAACCGGTGCCGGTTCGAGGAGGCCGGCGCCGCCATGCGCCAGGCGCTCGCCGCCGATCCGCTCTCGCCGATGCTGTACGGGCTCGCGGTCGGGCTGCACGCCGCGTGCGGGCGCAACGACGAGGCGATTGCCGATTTCCATCGGGTGCTCGAATTGGCCCCGACCTTCAGCCTGCCCTACTTCCACGCGGCCGTGGCCTACCACTCGCAGGGACGGTTCGACGAAGCGCTCGGGGTGCTCGACGCCGGATCCCGCCAGGGGCTGCGGGTCTTCTGGTCCGACTGCATCCGCGGCATCGTGTTCGCGAAACAGGGACGGCGCGACGCCGCGCAGGCCGTGCTCGACGACATGATCGCGAGCCGGCAGCGCGCTGTCGTCGCGCCCGCCTCGATCGCGTGGGTGGCGGCGTGCCTGGGGGATTTCGAGGGGGCGTTCGCCTGGCTCGACCGCGCGTACGCGGAGCGAGACGCGCTGATGGCGTGCGTGCACGTCTACACCGAGCTCTTCGTGCCGGCCCTCGCCCGTGACCCGCGCTTCCGCGCGGTGCTCGAGCGCATGAACCTCACCGACGTCGCGCCGTGAACGGGCAGACCGCCATCGTGACGTCCACCGCCGACCCGTCCTTGGAAGAAGACCGCCTGCACCATCTGCGCCCTCGAGATACAGGCCGGGACGCGCGCACGCCGGATTCCTGAGACTGGCCTCGCTCGACTGGATTGCCACGCTGCCTCGGTGTCATCGTCGCGCACCGCCACGGCCGGGACCGATCACCTTCGGCGGCCCGTCGGGCGACGCGCACCCTTCGCGACGCACGAGGACGCAGGCTTCTCTGTCACGGCCCTTGTCAGCCCGCCGGGCGCCGATGGGGAGAATCGCAGCCGGCGCGCCCTCCGTGGCTGCGCCGGCCGCCGATCGCATCACCTGCGGTCGCTGTCCGCTCAGCGGAGGACCGACCGCACGGCGTCTGGCACCATCATGCCCGCGGCCTTCTGCCGCTTCGAGGCGGCGGCCGCGGCGCGCGTTGGCGCGGCGGTGAAGTCGATGAACGGCACGGAGTCCTGCTCGCACACCGTGCCCTCTGGTGGCAGGGCGCCGTTCACGAGGTAGTCCGACACGGCCTGGTCGGCGCAGGCCGACAGGAACAGCGTGGTGTGTCCCCACCCGTTGACCGAGACGAGCCGGGAGTTGCCAATCAGGCCATTGACCGCCACCGCGCCCTCGTAGCGGGTCGCAGGATCGAAGTAGGTGTTGAGCACGAGCACCGGCGCCGCCGTGCTGGGCGTGAAGGGTCCCGTGAATCTGCTGGCCTGGCCGCCGTGCCAGGTGGCGCACACGCTGGAGATCCAGGTCCACAGCGGCCGGAAGTACTCCTCGCCGGCCACCGGCATCGCCGCCAGCGCGGACCAGGCCTCGTAGGTGTCGGGGTTGTCGGAATCGGCGCACGCCACGCCCGGGAACGCCTCGGCGTAGTTGGGGTATCGCGGCGCGCCCCGCTTGGTGATGAAGCCCGCGTCGCGCCAGAACGCGTGCAGCCGGGCGCCCCGCTCCGCGGCCGTCGTCGCAAGCGACTCGAGGCCGGCGAGGAAGTTCGCGAAACTCGGCCACGAGAACGGGTTGTACATCGCGCCGAGCGCGTTCGACACCAGGTTGGCGTAGGTGAACACCACCGTACCGCCATCGGCAGTGGTGATCACCACGGGCTCCGCCTGGAGCCGCGCGGCCAGGTCCGCGAAGCGCTGCTCGGCGTCGGGCGCGAAGGCGCAGGTGCCGGTGTCGCACAGGCGGAAGAACTCGCCGAGTGTCGCCCGCGCGCCCTGCGCGGACTTCAGGCGCGTGGAGAACGGCACGTTGCCGCCATCACCCGGCACCCCCGTGGACCACGCGATCGGATCCAGGATGCCGTCGATGACGAGCGCGCGGAACCGGGTGGGGAACAGGCTTGCGTAGGTGACCCCGAGGTACGATCCGTACGAGTACCCCACGTAGTTGAGCGCCTCGTCGCCCACGGCCTGCCGCAGCAGGTCGAGATCGCGTGCCACGTCGGCGGTGGACATGTGATCCTCGATGCGTCCGGCCCGTTGATCACACGCTTCGACGAGGTAGCGATCGGTGGCCTCCCAGATGGCCTCCTCCTCGCCGGAGGTCGGGAACGGGAACGGCGCGAACCACCACTGGCGGGTCGTGCCGAAGCAGCGCAGCGCGGTGCTGCGGTAGACGCCCCGCGGATCGAAGCCCACCATGTCGAAGCGCGCCCGGACCTCGTTCGAGTAGAGGTACGGACCCAACTGGAGGACGAAGTCCACGCCGGACCCGCCCGGTCCGCCCGGGTTGAAGAACAGCGAGCCGATGCGCCGGGCCGGATCAGTGGCCGGCAGCCGGACCACGGCGATGGAGATGGCGGCACCGCGCGGCGCCGCGTGATCGAGGGGGACCTGCACCGTGGTGCACTCGAAGGGGAAGCCCGTGCTGCGATAGCAGGGACTCCAGTTGGCTCTCGGCACCGGCGGCGCGGCGGTCGCAGGCAGCGCGGCGAGGCCGATGGCGGCCGCGACGATGCCGAGCACCACGAGCTGCCAGCGTCGCCGGGCCAAGGGCAGACGATAGGTCATAGGGCGCCTCCTCTCCTTACGGTCCTCCACTGCGGGAACAAACCGACCCACTGGACGCGCGGCCAGGCGTTCGCATGCTGACGGCCGCACGGCGGCGGGCGGGGACCTCGCGCAACGGCCTGGAGGCGGGCGATGCCGCGGGCCCGCTGCGCCCGTGCGCGCGGCGGCGAGGGGAGCCGGGGTGGCGTTCATGCCGAGCCTGACGCTGGGGGCTCTGGCGGCCCGCGGGATCCGGG
>Ga0079037_100001462_pt1 | contig 12321 bp, 9 predicted proteins | sample Mud3Dept4metaG_FD_71479 | JGI IMG/M metagenome (GOLD analysis project Ga0079037, IMG submission 71479) | Freshwater wetland microbial communities from Ohio, USA, analyzing the effect of biotic and abiotic controls - Mud 3 Core 4 Depth 4 metaG | ecosystem: Environmental > Aquatic > Freshwater >... | reverse complement strand
ATCCCCCTTGGGGATGGCCGTGGTTTTCATAGCCATCACGTCGGAGCCGGCGTTGGGCTCGGTGATGGCAAAGCAGCTGATGAATTCCGTGGAGACCAGCTTGGGGATGTATTTCTTTTTCTGCTCTTCGGTTCCGTAGCGGTAGATGGAGAGGGCGGGGCCGAAGGTCTGCATGTTGAAGGTGACCCGGAGAGAGGCGCTGGCTCGGGCAATCTCCTCGGTGATGATCGACCCGGCCAGGAACCCCATTCCATTGCCGCCGTATTTCTCGGGGACCAGGGTTCCATAGAAGCCCAAGTCTCCCATTTTCCTGATCACTTCCCGGGGGAAGTAGTTTTCATTCTCCCATTTATCCGCGAAAGGGATGATTTCCTTCTCGGCGAAATCACGGGCCGTTTCGCGAATGGCCTGCAGTTCCTCGCTCAGCTTGAAATCCATGTTTTCCTCCTAAGAAAAATCACAGGTCTCAGGTCCCAAGGGGCCATTTTGAGAATTCGGACCCCGGGTGTCGATTCCTACGCGTTCGGCGGGAGCCTTGCGCCTTCTGACCTTCGACTTGTGAGTTGAAGCTTATAACCTTATTCGATAATCGCCAGAACCATATCGGTTTCGCAGGTCTGGCCAACGGAAACCTTGATTTCCTTCACCACACCGGAGGCGGGAGCCACAATGGGCATCTCCATTTTCATGGCTTCCAGGACGGCGATTTCATCATCTTCTTTGACCTGGTCTCCGACTTTCACCTTGATGTCCACGATCTTTCCCACCATGGGAGCAGTTACGTTATGAGCCATACAGAATCTCCTTTCCGTTTCCTTTTCTTTTTGATTTTAAACCGCAGGAAGCTCAACCCTAGGGTTTGCTTATCGGTTTTTCCGCCGAGGAACTTTCAGGAAGGAACATCTCGAACGGACAATCCACCTATAACCCATGGTTTTTATTTTGTCAATATGAATACTGATTCAAAATTCCGGATGCCTGCGGGACGTCCATCGGCCGACGTCGGCGGGGAAAAAGAAGTTGACTTTTCCCCGGGGGGGGATCAATATTTACAGGGCATAAAAATCCGCCCGGGTCGCCGCTGTTTCCACCTCTCTACGGAAGGAACGAATTCCCGCGATGATGCGCTTCCAGGGAATCCAGAAATTCGCCAGGAGGCTGAACCTTGGGGTGGCTTACTTTGTCCCCCACTCCTTCCTCTTTGTCATTCTGCTCACCTTTCTGGTATATTTTTCAGGAATCCTGGTTACGTACCAAGGCCCATTCAATATGGTGCAATTCTGGGTCCAGGGAGTTTGGGATCTTCTTTCTTTTTCCATGCAAATGGTCCTCCTGGTCGCCGCGGGGTTCAGCGTGGCCAGCGCCCCTTTCAGCCAAAGGGCCCTTCGTTTTCTGGCTGCCTTTCCCTCCTCTCCGCGGAGGGGGGTCGTCTTCCTCACTGCTTTTACCGCGCTCTGCTCTCTGCTGCATTGGGGACTGGGGATCATCGCCGGAGCTTTCCTTGCCAGGGAAATGGGCAGGAGGGTTCCGGGGGTCGATTATCCCCTTCTGGTGGCCGGCGCGTTTATAGGGATGGGGACCGGAAACCTGGGGCTCTTCGCCTCTGACCCTCTGGTGATTCGCAAGGCGGCCCCTTTCCTGGAGAGGGCCATGGGTTCAGCCTCTATCCTGGAAACCACCTGGAATCCAGCGAACCTCCTGGGATTCGTTGTTGGATTGGCCGGGGTGATGGCCATGCTGGGAATTCTCTCGCCTGAAGAGAAGGAAGCGACGCCTCCCGATAAAGGCCTATTGGAACGGTTTGAAAGGGAAGAACGGGCCGAGCAAGTGACCATCGCTTCAGAGCGGGAAGTTCATCGGAAAGGGAATTTGGCCTTCGGCGTATGGCTCGAGCACAGCCGCTGGCCGGCATGGCTCATCTCCATCATGGGCTTTTCTTACATCGTTTTCTGGTTCTACGGGCAAGGCTTTGTTTTGAACCTGAATATCCTGATTTTTATTCTGTTTACGCTGGCCCTTTCCCTTCACGACACCCCCATGCATTTTCTCAGGTCCCTGGAAAGCTCGGCCCGGGCCGCTCACGGGATCATCGTCCAGTTTCCGTTCTATGCAGGCACCCAGGGCATGCTGGCTTCTTCCGGATTGGCGGCCCTGGGGACGGCTTGGGTTCTCTCGGCGGCCGGTCCGGCCACTTACCCCACCCTGATTTTTCTCCATGCGGTGTTGCTCAATCTCTTTGCCCCAATATCCGGGGGCGTCTGGGAGGTCCAGGGGCCCCTGATGGCCAAAGCCGCTCAGAGCCTGGATCTGTACCTTCCAAGGGTCATCCAGGCCTTTTCCTCGGGAGAAATGACGGGCAACGTGGTTCACCCCTTTTGGACGATTCCCCTGATGGGGATCTGCGGACTGTCGCTGCGGGATATCATGGGGTACTGCCTGATCAGCTTTACCATCCTTTCGGCCATATGGATTTTATGCGTCAACCTTTTGCCGGTTTAGCCCCTCCGGCTAATCTTCCAGGTCCGCTTGCGTGGTCAAGAGTAAAACCGATCGACCACAGGCCGTAACTTTCTCTTCAGGAGGGTTTTGATGTCTCCATGGACCAGTCGTGACCGAATCCGAGCGGCCATGAAGAGGACCCATGCGGATCGGGTTCCCATCGGTTTAATCCTCGGCCCCTTCCGGGCCAGGATGCTGGGGTGTTCTCCCAAGGAGTACTTCCAAGATGGCAGGAAACTCGCTGATTCCACCCTGGTCTGCCATGAGCAGTTCGGGCACGACAGCGTGGAGGTTACCTGGGACATTATGCTGGAAGCGGAAACGGTCGGGGCGAAGCTGGAATTTCCGGAGGATGGAGTTCCGCAGGCCCGAAAATACATCCTTTCCGAGAAAAAGGCCTTGTCCTCTCTCCGCCTTCCCAGGGGCGATTCCAGCGGCAGGTATCCTCTCTATCTTGAGGCCTGCCGGGCGGTAAGAAACTCCCTTCCGGAGGTCGCTCTATCCGGAACGGTAACCGGGCCCTGGACCACTGCCGCAGGCTTACGGGGAGCCCAGGAATTGATCTATGACACGGTGGATGAACCGGCTTTTGTGGAGGAACTTCTCCGGTTTACGACCGAGGCAACCCAAATCCTGGGGTCCAGGGTGCTGGAATGCGGTCTCGCCCTGACCATGGGCGAGGCGGCTTCATCCTGCAGCCTGATCTCCCCGGCCCTCTACCGGAGGTTCATCAAGCCCTGCCATCAAGAGATCGTGCGCTTCTTCCGGGAGAAGAAGGCGGGCCTTTCCCTTCATATCTGCGGGTATATCGACCCCATCCTGGAAGACCTGATGGACCTGGGGATCGTGGCCCTGAGCCTGGACAGCCCTTCGTCCCTGAAAAGAATGGTGGAGATTTCGCAAAAACGGATCGCCCTGGTGGGCAATGTGGCGACTTCTCTTTTTGTCAGCGGAACCCGGGAGGAGATGGAGCATGCGGTCCGGGAATGCTTACAGGCCGCGGCTCCCGGGGGCGCCTTCATTCTCTCCTCCGGATGCGAACTTCCCTATAACGCCACCCTGGAGCGGGCGCGGTTTTTTATCGAAGCGGCCAAGAAGGAGGGAGGGTCGGAAAATTTTTCGGTCAAATAGTCGAAGGGGATCAGGGCCGGTTAAGCCTTTTCTCATCATCCAAGAGACCTTCAATTCAACATAGCCTCCATGAAGACTCGACTACCTGATTCACAGACTGCCGCCCCTGAGGCCGATGACTTCATCCGCTGCGGCTCTCCGACTCCCGAATTTTTCCTTGACAATCAGAATCCCCATTCTATAATTTCACTAAATTTCCCTCTCGCAAATTCAAGCAGCGGGTGAAACATGTACACCTGGTTTTACGGTTTTTCCGAAGAGCCTTTCAGCGTCAGCCCCGACCCTGCCTTTTTCTATTTGACCCAAACCCATCAAAGCGCCCTGGATGAGATGGCCCGGGCCATTCACGAGAGAAAAGGATTTGCCCTGATCCTGGGAGAGTTGGGAAGCGGAAAGACCACCCTGATTCACCATTTCCTGAACACGATCGATCCGAAAACCCTGGTCGCGGCGATCTTTCACCCGCCCGGAACGATCGAAGAGCTGGTGGAAGAAATTCTCCAGAACCTCGGGATGCCCCCCGGACCGAAGGACAAAGACTCCCTGGTCCGGGAGCTGAACGATTACCTTCGCCGCCTTTCTCCGGACGAAGCGCTGGCTCTGATCATCGACGAAGCCCATGAATTAAGCCCGGAGATCATCGAAGACCTGCGCCTTCTTCCGACCCCCGAGAACATCAGCTCCCGAAAGCTCCAGGTCCTCCTGGTGGGCCAGCCGGAATTGAAAGGGGTCCTGAAATCCGAAAGCCTCAGGGACCTCCTGGAGACCATCGAGGTTCAGGGAGAGATCCGCCCCCTGAGCGAGGAAGAAAGCCGGCTCTACATCTCCCACCGACTGCAGAAGGCGGGGAGCGAGACCCGTAGAGTCTTCACTCCCGATGCTTTGGACCTGATCTGCCAGTACGCCCAGGGGAATCCCCGGAGGCTGAATACCCTCTGCGACAACTCCTTTTTGATCGGTTACGGTCTTTCCAAGAAAGTGGTCGACTCCGCCATCGTTGCCGAGGTTCTTGAGGACTTGGATATTGTGGGCGAGGAAGAGCGAATCGCCCTGAAATCGGAGGAAGTCCGCACGCCCAAAAGGCGGCCTCAAGGCATCAAGAGCTCCCTCTTCCGCAAGCTGGCATACTCGCTGCTGGCCCTGGGCGGGGTGGGGGCCATCATCCTGCTGGGGAGGATGTACCTGAAGGGTCCGGAAGACCCGGTCTCTACCCGGTTTCCGATCCAGCTGCCGGCATCCAAGGAAATAAGAGCCCCGGAACCGAAGCCCGACCTGGTGGCCAAAATCCCCTCTCAGCCGGAGGGCGAGAAAAAACCTCCCGCCGGGGTTCCAGAGCCTTCTTCTCCCCCAATCGCTGAAAAGAAAACCGCCCTGCCTGTGCCCGTAACGGAAACAAAGCCTGCGGCCCCCCTCCCCGTTAAGGGGATCAAGCCGGCCCCGGCGAAACCAGAATCTCCGCCGGTTGCCGGGGAACAGAAACCATCACCCAAGCCCGAACCCAGGCTTGCAGTCACCAAGCCCGTTCCCACGCAACCTCCCGTGCCCGGTGCCAAAGAAGACCCGGCGGCAAAAAAAATAGTCGCGATAAAAGGAAAAGACTCCCTTTATTCCATCGCCCTTCAGAATTACGGCATTGCCAATACTTCCATCGTAGACAAAATTTTGGAAGCCAATCCCAAGATCGGCGACCCCAACAAACTCGCGAACCAGCAGAGCGTCCGCCTGCCGGATATCCGGGAAGAATCCTTACTCATCCCGCTTGCCGACGGGACCTGCCAGGTCCGACTCGGGACCTTCATGAAGGCCGAATATGCGGCTTTCCTGAAAGCAGAGCCTTCTTTGCGGGGAAAAACCGTGGAGGTCCTTCCCAGGAAATTAGCCTCGGGGGAAACCTGGTATCGGGCGGTAGCAGGAAAGTTCAACACCCGGGAAGAGGGGCTGAAGGTCATTCAAGAGCTAAAAGGAAAAGGCTTGTCCCCCTATTTCCCGGGATTCAGAACGAAAAAATAGTCCCCGGGCATTGGCTGCAAGTTATCCGAAGAACGGAAATCCAGGAACTTATTTCTTTCAGCCCCGGCCGATAGACCCAACTCTTTTGGATTCAGCCGCTCTTCCGTCCATTGTTCTCAATCCCGCTGGTTCTAAGCCCTGTGATTGCTTTCCTAATTTTCAAGGCCAGGCCATTGCCCCCTTAAGAAAAGGAAAGGAGCGACAAAAGCATTCCGAGCCGGCTGAACAATAGCAAAAAAGAAGAGAATCAACGGACAAGAAACAATACCTAGGGGATCGGGGGCAGAGAAGACCGGAAAAAGGGGATGAAAAAACGCCCGAAGCGAGGGAGGAGAGGACAAGACTTCCTGACCCAACAACCCAGGAATTGGGCAAAGGATGACCCAAATAATGGGAGTCCTGATCCAGCGGCTCGGCGCAGGGCCGGAAGGTTCCCACCAGGAAGGGAGAAGAGGTAACGTCGAAGAAAAAGGGATAGAAGACTGGATGCGTGGAATGAAAAGCCTTGGAAGATGAATTTCAATAACCATCGCCATACATGCAAAAAAATCGAGGGTATGTAGGGGAAAAGGGATAAAGTCAAGGATAGGCAATAAAAGAACAAGGAAGGTCCTCCTTTGCAAGAAATTCTTGGGCGGTGATTGGTGTCATCGAGGCCCCGGATTTTTCGGGCAGCCTGCAAGAATATTTTTGGATCCCTGCCCATTCCTGGGAACTGCCCGGCAGGGTGGAGAGCAATTCGTATGCCAGTGGACAACGCCCGTCCCTCGGGGTAATGCCTTATAATAATTTATTTTTTCCAGTTAGGAGAGTGACGGAATCTTCTGGGGATTACAATAATGGGAGATGGAGAGCCGAAAATGAACATCAAGGTCTTTTGACCTTGCCATGATCCAGCCTACCCGCTTTACCGCCCGAAAATCATGGAGCCGATTCCCCCAGGCCGGGGTGTTTCATGACTTTATGACTAAGTGACTTGACACAGCGACCCCGATTTCTTACATTGGAAAAAAGGAAATGCCAACCAAGTTTCATCACCCCATCCGGCATGGTTTCCTACTGAAGGAACAGACCCTAGAAACCCTGCCAATTTTTTGAACCATTTACCGAACCGGTTGAAAAGGAGAACTGGCACGAATGAATCATCTTCGGGAAGTGGTGGGAGGAGTGTACCTCGTCGGTTCCCCCGAGTTGACCGTTCCGGAGGATTGCTGCGTCTATCTTCTGGACCTGGGGGACCTGGTTTTGATCGACGCCGGCGCAGGAAGGAGCGTGCCCGCCATCCTGGAGAATATCGCCTCTCTGGGACTTGGCCAAAAGACCCTTGCCGCCGTGGTTGCCACCCATTGCCACATCGACCACATCGGGGGGATTCCCGAAATCCGTAAAAGGACCGGATGTCAGATCCTCGCCCATTCCTTGGATGCCCCGGCCATGGAGAAGGGAGACCCGGTGAAGACCGCCGCCGATTGGTACCGGAAGACCTTTCCTCCCACAGCTGTCGACATCAAATTGAATGAAGTGCGGGAGGTCCTGAAGTTCGAAAAAGGAGAGGTCCTTTGCCTTCACACTCCCGGTCACACTCCGGGATCGATTTCCATCATTCTGGACCGGGAGGGTAAAAGGGTCCTCTTCGGCCAGGATATCCACGGACCCTTTTCGGACTCCTTTGGCTCGGACATGGCGGCATGGAAAAAATCCATGGGAATTCTCCTGGGGTTGAAGGCCGATATCCTCTGTGAAGGCCACTTCGGGGTCATCCAGCCCGAGAAAGAGGTCCAGCGGTACATTCAAGGTTACCTGGATATGTATAAAAAAGAAAATTCATTGCTGAAATAATTTCATCCTGGTAAACCCCCGGCTCTGCCCAAGAACTTTTTATGGTTTAACAAATCCGGGATTCTTCAGTTATGGCCCGGGCGCAAGGAGCTTCCGGGTGAAAAGCATCGGCCGGGCTGGCCTTCTTCCTGGAGGCTTCGACTGGCTTCCGCAGAATGCGGCGGGCCGAAGGGGCGACCGGCCGGTCGCCCCTTCCCGGAGAGAAGATTTCTCCTGGGGGGTTCGGAGGGTTGGCCCGCCCGGGCCATGAAACGCAAGCAGCCTCATGATTTTTGCCCGGAAGCTCCTTGCGTCCGGGCCCGGCACCCAACCGAGGGGCATCTTCAGGTGGCGTGCCTCCGGCTCTGCCGGATATCATGGCTCGCAACTCTATATGAGCAGGAAGCGTTCGGGGATTGTGACCCTAATAACCGACTTTGGATGGGCGGGAGAATACGTGGGGGCCCTGAAAGGGGCTGTCCTCCGCGTGAACCCGAATTGCCGCGTCGTCGACCTGACTCACCAGGTTGAACCTCAAAACCTTCTACAGGCTGCTTTCATACTGGAGAACACCTACCCATTCTTTCCCCCGGAAACGGTCCACCTGGTGGTCGTGGACCCCGGAGTAGGCACCCGGCGGAAGGCGGTAGTCGTCAAAAAGGAAGGACATCTTTTCGTGGGCCCGGACAACGGGGTCCTCGCTGGAATTATGGGCGGGAAAGAATCGGTCTTGGGCTATGAAATCAAGGAAAGGAAATATTTCCTTTCTCAGGTGAGCGACTCGTTTCATGGCCGGGACATCTTCGCCCCCGTGGCAGGCCAGTTATCCCTGGGCCTGGACCCCTCGAGGCTCGGCCCGCGGGTTCGGGGTCTGACCACTCTTGAAATCCCCCGGCCTCGAAGGGTCAAAGGAGGATTGGCGGCCCGCATCCTCTGGGCCGATTCTTTCGGAAACCTGATTACCAATCTGGCCCGCCGGGAATACGGCCGGGAATTGGACACTCGTCCCTTTCGAATCAAGGGAAAGGGCTGGAAGATCGACCGGGTCCATCGGACCTACGGCGAGGGGCGCCCCGGAGGTCCCATCGCCCTATTCGGGAGCGGGGGATTTTTGGAAATTTCCGTAAACCGGGGAAATGCCCTCAATACCCTGGGCCTGAAACCCGGAGACCCGATTCTCCTCCTATGGCGCTGAGAATCTTGAAAACCATTTCCTCTTTGGGGATCCCTTTCTTTGTGCTTCTGATCGCTCTTCTTTTCTCCGGGACCGGACTTCCGGCGGCGCCATCCCCCCGTGAGCAATTCGAGCAAGGGATCTGGCTCTATAAAAAGGGAGAATACGCCCAGGCCCTGAAAATCTTCCAAAGTTTAGAAGAAACCGCCAAGGAGGCTTCTTTAACCGCCGACCTGGCCCTTATGCAGGGGCAGGCCTTTCGGGGAATGCAGAATTGGCCGGAGGCGGCCCAGGTTTTCTCCCGGGCAGCCGAGAGCCATCCGCTGCTTGGCGACTACGCCCTCTTCTCCCAGGCGGAAGCCTTACAGAAGATGGGCGAAGGAGAGAAGAGCCTGACCGCTTTCCTCCGCCTGGTTGACCTTTACCCCCAGAGCCTTCTGGCTTTCCCGGCTCGTTTGCGGGCCGCGGAAATCCACTTTCAATCCGGGAATTTTCAGAAGGCGGCCGATATTTGCGAACAAATTCTGAAAGGGAATCGCCGGAAGGATACCCCCGCCCAGGCCTGGTTCCTTCTGGGGCAGTCCCGCGAAGGGTTGAACCAGTACCCGGAAGCGATCCGGGCCTACCAGGAAACCTGGCTGAAATACCCCCTTCACGGGGCGGCAAAGAAAGCCCGCGCTCGATGGGATTCCCTGGTCCAGGAGAAGAAGGCCGCGCTGAAAAAGATTCCCCCGGAAGCGCTCTTCAACCGGGCCCTCCAATTTTATCAAGCCCACCAGTATGAAACCGCCCTCAAGGAAATGAATCGGATCGAAGGTTTCCCAGCCCAGGCTTATCCTTCCTTTTATGCCGGGGAACCGTGGGTGGATGACCTCTACTACCACCGGGGAATGAGCCACTTCCGGCTGAAACAGTTTTCGAAGGCGGTGGAAAACCTGGACCTCGTGGTCCGCTCTTCGAAGAATGAAGGAATGGCCGAGAAGAGCCTCTTCTCGCTCTTCCAGACCTTGGTTCGCAGCGGCCGAAGGGAAGAGGCACTGAGGGTTCATGATTTGTTACAAGCCTCCTACCCCCGGAGTTCCTTCCTGCCTCAAGCCCTGTACCTGAAAGCCAGCCTGTATGAAGACCGGGGGGAACCCGATAAGGCGGTTTCTTTCTACCTGGGCGTAGCTGACCAGTTCCCCCAGAGCTCTTTCCGTTTTCCGGCCCTGTGGAACGCGGGGTGGCTCCGGTACCAGAAAAAGGACTGGACTGCAGCCCTTGAGGCGTGGGAACGGTTGAAGAAGGCAGACCCCCCTTTCCGTTGGATGGAAAAGGCGCTGTATTGGAGGGGAAAAGCGCTGGAAAAGACCGGCCGGATGGAAGAAGCAAAGGGTCATTACCAGGAACTTCAAAGGGAGTATCCGGCCTCCTATTACAGTCAGCTGGTCTCGTCCCGGGGACTCGGGCCCCGGGCTTCTCGGGGACCCTTTCCGATTTTTCAGGACAAGCCTCCATTCTCCGGCTGGGAAATAAAAACCAACTCTCCCGGGGCAAAGTCGGTTCATCTGGAAAAGGGCAGACTCCTGGCCCGACTCGCTCTGACGTCCTGGGCCATCGACGAGCTGGAGGCGGCGGAGGAAGAGGGAGGGGGCCTGGAGGAGATGTGGATTGAGGTCTCCCGTCTCTACCGGGAAAGCGAGGAATATTACCGGTCCAATCTCCTGGTCCGGAGGAAGTTCGCTCTTAAGCCTCTTTCCAGCCGTTCTTCCGAGAAAGAAAGGACTCTCTACCTGCTCGCCTACCCTCCGGGGAATTCCTCCCTGGTCAATCGCCATGCTCAGGCGTTCAACCTGGACCCTGCCCTCCTTTCCGCCGTCATCCTGGAGGAGAGCCGGTTTCAGGTCCAGGCGGTCTCTCCCGCAGGGGCCCGGGGTTTGATGCAGGTCATGCCGCAGACCGGTAGGCAGATCGCCAGGGAACTGAAGGTCCGCCCTTTCTCGGAGGACCAGCTTTACGACCCGGCGGTCAACATCCGTCTGGGAAGCTGGTATTTCGCCAGAATGCTGGAGGAGTTCGAAGGAAAGGTCCATCTGGCCCTGGCGGCGTACAACGCCGGGCCCGGCGCAGTCCGGAAATGGTTGGCTGCGGCCCCGTCCTCGGCCGAGGATGAGTTCGTGGAGAACATTCCTTACACGGAGACCCGGAATTACGTCATCCGGGTCATCGGCAGCGCCCAGGTCTACCGGCTGCTTTACTGGCCGCAGCCCGATAGGCCGGCCCAGCGTTGATTCACCTTGAGGGGCACCCCCTGCCGCTCGTGGCCCGCCAGGTAGTTCATCGGGTTGACCGAGTCCCACGCCGCCCGCTTCATGGAAATCAGGTGAGATATGGTAAAGGTGTGACGCAGGACGGCGGCTGCGCCTTCCCAGCCGATCTGCGACCAGGCATACCCTGCTTTATAGAGCTCGGTGAACTCCCGGTAGAAATCGGCCAGCTTCAGCTTGGTGGGGAGAACGGCGTGGACGTAATCGAAGAGCTCGTAATTGGTGGTGACCAGCTTTTCCTTGACCCGGGCGAAGAGGTCCGTCCCCGGAAGGGGGGTCAAAATGGTCAGGGAGGGAGAATACAGCTTCCGGTCCAGGATATACTGGCGCAGACGTTGAAAATCCTGCGTCTGGAAGGAAGGATCGATGATAAAGGCGGCGATGACCTCCATTCCATGGGCCCGGAGGACCTTGAGGGCTTCCTCGTTGTTCTGCACCGTGTTATGCTTGTTCAACTGGCTCAGGGCCTCTTCGTCGATTTTTTCAAAACCGATGAAGACCTTCCAGAATCCTGCTTTTCGCAGGAGGGGGATGACTTCGGGGTGGCGGACGATGGCGTCGCTCCGGGCCTGAAAGGTAAACCGCTTTTTCATTCTGCTGTCGATCAGGAGCTGGGCGATCCGCTTGGCCCGGGGCACGCTCTGGAGAAAGTTGTCGTCCGCCAGGAAGATGTATTTTTCCGGAATGGTCTTCACTTCTTCGAGGACCCGTTCGGGGCTTTTCATCCGGCATTTTCCGTTGAAGAATTTCCACACACTGCAAAAATCGCAGCGGTAGGCGCACCCGCGGGCGGTCTCCATGATGGAAAAGGGCTTCTGAAATCCGAGGTAATAGTGTTTGCGGTAGTGCCGGGTCAGGTTCCGGGCGGGAATGGGGATTTCATCCAGATTTTCCACCATGGGCCGGTTCGGGGTGTAAAAGGCGGCGGAGGGGGCGTTGACCACCATGCCGGGAAGGGTTTTCGGGTCCCGTCCCTCCTCGCAGGCCCGGACCAGTTCGCGGATGGCTGCTTCGCCTTCCCCCACCACGACTCCGTCGATATCCGAGCAGTAAAAGTCCTCCGGGGAGAGGGAAGCATGATGACCCCCTACGAAAACAGGAACCCCCGGGTTCCATTTTTTGATGGCGGTGGCCATCTCCCGCGCCTGGTAGACGTCGATGGTGAAAGAGCAGTTGATGCCGCAGAAATCGGGCTGGAATTCCTCCAGGACCCGGGGCAGGCGATTCTCGATGCGCAGGTCCAGAATCTTTACGTTGTGCTCGGGCAGGTTCGCGGCGATGGACTCCAGTCCCAGCGGTTCCACCACGGCCAGGCTGCGGAATCCCAAGCCCCGTTCCTGCGAGGGCTGCATGAGAAGAATTTTCATCTTTTCGCTTCCTCAG
>Ga0079037_100001461_pt1 | contig 12323 bp, 7 predicted proteins | sample Mud3Dept4metaG_FD_71479 | JGI IMG/M metagenome (GOLD analysis project Ga0079037, IMG submission 71479) | Freshwater wetland microbial communities from Ohio, USA, analyzing the effect of biotic and abiotic controls - Mud 3 Core 4 Depth 4 metaG | ecosystem: Environmental > Aquatic > Freshwater >... | reverse complement strand
AACCAGACGGGCCGTGGTAAACCATCCCCTTTGATAAAGGGCGTGTGCAATACGATGGAGCCAGATCGCATGGAGACCCGGATAACAGAGGAAAACCTCCACCGCGTTTTTCGCCGCAGGGTCTCTGTCTTTAATGGTTCGGATGTCTTCTTTTAAATGCTCCCACATAGAAACTCTCGCTTCCAATGAGCCTAGGAAAAGCCCACCTAAACTCAAATTTTAACCCAGAGACTCCATTAAATCCAATACCTTTATTAATAAAATCTTGTTGGAACCGTATCCACCCGCAATCTTTAGGAAGCGGTTGAAACAAAGGGGGTGAATAAGATTGGGTCAGCCGCCGAGAGGATTTTCGAATACAACGAGGTGGTAGATTTTTGCTCGAACTGCTTTCCGCAGTTGAGGCAGGATTTTGCGTCTTACCTGCTTTCGGACTGAAGCCAAGGGCATTTCATCCGTTGGTCCCTCTATCTCAAAATACAACGAGATAGATAATCTGCAAGAGACTTGCAGAGACTCTTGTCAGCGTTTATACAATGGTTAGGCAATAATTATATTTTCTCCATCTTCAAGAGGGTTTCCGCTGCAAAGATGCCGGACATCGCAGCGGGAGCTACGCCGAACCCCGGATGTGTGGTCTGTCCTGCTTGATATAATCCGGGTATCTGAGAAGTGTGAGGAAATTGTGCAGCACCTGTGTATTGATACATACGAGCCTGAAAATCTTTTGGGCTTATCACCCTTTTCACGGCAATATCGATAGCATGTAGGCGAGACAGCGCATTGAGTGCCGATTCAACCGTTTTCCCCGTTTTCTGCTCATCCCAATAATCATCAGGTACTCCCTGTCTTATGGCAGGAAACATTTCAATGACGCTTCCCTTTTTTGGGGCTAAGTTTGGCATCGTCACAGTTGGGACGAAGTAAACGAACCATTTCACTTCATCCTTTTTAGAGATGAAATACTTCGCCTGCTCGTTCATCATCGGGAGAACACTATTATAATGACCGCAAGCGTCGATCACGTTGGATAATCCGAGTTGAATCGACAGCAAGTTGTGCAACAAGGGAGCCCTATTCAACTTTCGTCTCATTCCACCCGGCAAATCCTTAACGTTGAGGAGTGAACCGAATGTTGCCATACCGCTGGCGGTCGAAATGACCGCATCAACCTCGACCAGACCTTGCCCATCAATTTTCAACGCACAAACTCGTCCATTTTTGACGACGATTTTTTGAACCTTTGAATTAAGAAATATTTCGCCACCATTCTTCATTAAGGATTGACTCAGCGCTTCAGGTATTTTTCCCATACCGCCCTCAGGCAGGCAGAATCCCTCACTTAGGATGGCAATAACTTCCAATATCAATATAACTGGCATCTCCTGAGGCGGCATGCCAGTAAATAGCAACATCGGTCCAGTCATTGCGGCGCGGACCGCGTCGTCGCTGAAGAGCAAATTTAACTCTGACGCAACTGTCCCGTGAAGCTTAAGAACATGAGGCAATAATTTCGGAATGAGCCGGGAAGCCGAATAGGAATGTGTTAAAATGTCATCTTCAAAGAGCCGGAGAACGGGCTCCCATTTCTCCCGAATGTGCTTAAGTTCTCGTCGCAGCCGGAAAGGATCTGTCTTTCCAGCCTTTTTCTTGACACTCACCTTGAATTTGTCGCCGATAGACACAACTGTCCCATCAGGCAAGGTCGTCCGGTGAGATGTTATTTTTCGCAATGGCAGGATTGAACGGCGATTAAGGCCAACCTTGTCGAAAACATGATCAAGTATTCCTGGAAGAGCCAGGTAGACAGCTCCATCGTTAAAAGTATAATCCCCTATTTTTGAGGTTGCACAGAGGCCACCAAGCTTATCATTGGCCTCAAACAGTTTCACCCTCACCCCTTGTCGGGAGAGCAGTCCGCCTGCCGATAGCCCCGACACACCACCGCCGATAATTGCTACAGTTCTAATCTTACCCAAAGAGCCCCTTATTATTCTTGCTCTGTTTACGCCTTATAATATATATTTAAACGTTATTATTCAATTGGTTCTTCAAAGAAGAAATTTTTAGGAAGCAATAAATTACAACATCTGATGGCCTGACCCAAATCTTCCGATGCAGATGGAACAATTGTAAGAGGCAATTGTGAATTTCTAATGTTTCCCTATTTAGGACGGAAAATAATTAGACCTTCACGGTCTTAGTGTAATTGTCAATGTCGTTGTCATTGATCCGCAGGGTTGCAATTATAGAGTATGTCCCGCCCTTCGAGGCCGAGTTTCATTAGCTCTACAACATCACCTTTATCCCAGCAATTTTACCTTTTCGCACTATATTGATGAGAACATTTGATTGACGGATGGTGGTCAAATCGGGAACGGGACTCCCTAAGGTGCCTAACATGGCGATGATGTAGCAATTGCCGCCTGCAGGGACCAACCTGCTAGGCCAAATAAGAGGGCCGGCTACCCTGAATTCGCCTGGTGTCAGGTTCTGAAAGTTCAATTGGCCTATCTTTTTCCAGTGGGCTGATTTGGAAAACATGTTGGGGTCGGTGAAATAGACCATAGCAGTGCAATCTCCAGTCAATGTACCCCGATTTTGAACGCGCAGGTAAATATAGTTGTTATGACCGCTTTTCACCTTATTGCATAGATCAAAACAGTGTTTGACCGTTTGTCCCAACTCATCCTGAGGAACACCGACCTGCTTGCTGCGCACGATGATATCAGGGCTAGCCCATGGGCGGAGGTCGGCTACCACACCTATTCTCCTTTTGTTTTCAAGACCATTGCGAATGAAGGGACTGAACTGGTTTTTGTATAAATAATTGACAGCCTTCTGACCATCGACCAGACCAAAGCCGGTAGCCTTGTCCCAACCAGCAACTGCAGGATCACCAGAGGCGCTTACCCCCCCGACGATATCCCGAGCAGAATTCTCCAGGATATTTTTCACAGACATGGGAGACAAGCCCGGGTACTTCTGGAGCAACAAAGCAGCCACTCCCGCCGCCTGTGGAGTTGCGGCGGAGGTGCCACTGGTGACAACCCAGCCATCGTCTGGTTGTAAGTTATCACCATCAGGATAAGGCCGATTGGGATTACTGAAGATACAGTCCAAGATGCAATTTTGTTGAGTAGGCAACATGATGAGGGCCGCCGGGAGATCGTCCTCCCCAACCAAACCTACAACATCAGGGCAGTGCCTTTGAGGGTTTGTATAAATAACACTGTCATAACTGTTTGCGAAGCTTGATGCCCGGAATCCTCCACCATCATTAGGGTCAATAGGGAAGGCACCGCCAACTGAAATTAAATCAGGGTTTGTAATCGTCTTTCCATCTGCAGAATTCTCATCACACCCTTTATTGCCTGCGGCAAATACCACGATAATGCCTCTTGCTACAGCATCGACCGCCTGATGCGTAACCGCGTTCTGATCAGCAGTGGAGAAAACGCCCCAGCTGCAAGTAATAATATGAGGGTTTTGGTTTTGAACCGCAGACATAAAGCCAGCGAGTGGAAAGCTTCTGAAGAGTTGGTCACCGGCAGGGTACCCTTCACATTTTACAAACGAGAAGGTACAGCCAGGTGCGATCGCGAGAACATTGGCTGCCATGGCGGTTCCGTGGCCGTATTCGTCCGTATTGACGTCCAACCCAATGGTGTCGGGTGGATTGATATCATCTATGTTCCGAATATCATTTATGTTATAGTTCTGGGATAGGTAGTGGGGGTGAAGACTACTATAGACCACTTCAACATTTGTCGCTACTCCAGGGAGTGGGGTTCCTAAAGTAATCGTATTGCCCGCAAAATGGCCGCCAGTATAGTAGTTCCTAGTATGGTTAGGATCCCACACTTCCTGAACGTCCCGTACTGGGTGGTCAACAGTCACATAATTGGCATCCGTAAAGACATGTTTTTCCTTATTGCGCGTGACAAAGCCACCGTCAACCATGGACACGCGAACGCCTGCACCCGTTATGCCTGCTCCGTGCAATGAATTAACCTTGAGCAGAATGGGGATATCGTTGAGCACGTTCAAATAATAATACGGTGGGTTAGGTACAGGCGGATTGGCGGAGTGGAAAAACACAGCAGGGCTCGATAGATGAACAGATTCCGCAAACTTCTCTAATTTTGTGTTTATCATGAACTCTTTACTCGATTCATAAAACGCAAGCTTTCGATAAGGCCTGTCTTTCTCTTTGAGCCCAATTTCCTTACGACGAATTTTGACCTTAAATTCCGATTCGAAGAGTTTTTTTGGCCCGGAAAAAGAAACACCTACCGCAGTCCGGGCTACAATTTTGAACCCTGCTTGAGTTAATATTTTGACCACCTGATCCACGTAATCGGGTTTCGGACGAAAATCGTTTATCGTGCTTAGGGATAGTTTACGAATATCCTTATGTACAGAGAGCCCCTGCTTGCTTGTCTTCATTGTCACATAGGCCACTAATGTTTCATTTTCATTTCCCATGATAGACCCCTCCCTGAAACCCATTTGAACAGAAAGTATTCAATGCTCTGTTCACCTATCACCACCTTCAGCCCCAGGTCCTCGCATGTCCGAATGAATTGAATCAGTCTCATAAGCGCATTTTGTTCCGGCTGTTTGCTTTGAGAACTGAATTCGGAAGCCGGTGTTGCCATGAATGGATATACGTTCACTACTTGAAAGTAACTCCTGTGATCCATCAGAAATTGAATTGTTTTCTCAAAATCTACCTTTCTCTCCCATGGAGCGCCTATTATTAGAGAAGGTGCAGGCAAAATCCCATTTGAATACAGTCTTTTTATAAAATCGGATAGTTGTTTTGAAGAGACCCCTTTATTCATTGCCCGGAGCGCCCTATCACTTCCGGACTCCAATCCAAAGAATATTCCTCTGCAGCCAGCCCTGGCCAGGGCCTCGATCTTTTTTCCAGACATATCCGGTCTGGATTGTCCGCACCAAGGTTTATTAAACCTCTCGAGATAACCGCAGAACTCAATCAAATTGCGACCATTAAGAGAATGGTCCCTACAGACTAGTGTTTTTGGTTCATATCGATCAATGAGTATCTCCAACTCCTTGATAGTTGCCTTGGCTGACCGTTCAAGATACCCTGAATTCCAACCTTTAGAAAGGGAGCAGAACCCGCATCTTCCCCACGAGCATCCATGTTTCAATATGAAGGGGAGAAGGTTGAACAGGTATTTTTCTCGGCGCTCATAGCTAGGGTTCGGCAGCAAGTCATAATTGACAGGTTGTGCCGTCCCGTTCATCGCAAAAAGATTATTGAGGTGTACCGTTCTTACCCCATGCTTCTTCAACTCCTCTTGGTCTGTCCAGGTACCCAATGAATTGCCAAAGAAAAATACAGTGGTCTTAGGTGAAGCGCGCCTGATAACACGAGAGAGTATCAAAACCGCTTCTGTTGGAACTGTAGGAAACCAGGAGGGCGTGGTCACATATACCAGTGAAAAATCTTCCCATGCTATTTCGGAATAAAATCTGTCAAGGTGAGCCTTAAGTTCTTCGTAAAAGGGGTAAAGAAACACCGTATCCGAGACAGTTTGAGTTTGGTCCATGGTGTGCAATACTGGTTTGAGTTTTTCCATGTTTTTGAAATGATATTCTGCGTTTAAATCGAGCACTTCCAAATCGTATCTTTTCGCCAAAATCGAGGCACCATATCCCAGGAAAAAATTGGGGTGAAAGGGCAGATGGTTAAGGCATAGAGTCACAAGAGCAGCCTTCATTTATCATTAACCCTTCAAGAAAAATCGAATAGGATGATGCAAGGTTCAAGGCACGGGCTGAAAATTAGGAAAGTCACGCTAAGCTTGTATTTAGAATCTAGTGCCTTGAACCTTGCTCATGCTCTATTCAGTCGATAAAGATTTTTCAGCACCTCTTAGTACTGGGTGGCAGAAAAGGCACACGGGAGAGGACCCTTTTTCACAATATTTATTATTTTTTGACAGTCCTCGTAACTTACGCCATAGTAATGTTTCTTTCCAAAAAAAGCTAAAAGCTTTTCTGGAGTTTCACCCGTTTTATAAGCCTCATTGAGGAAATCGTTCCTCACTTGCGCGTCGCGACTTGCTTTTTCGAGATAATCCATAAAATCCCCTTTCGAACTACCTTTTCTTAGTGTTGCCATCTTTTCTCCTCCTTTTCTGAAAACCCTGACTGACCCTGGATATCCCTGGGTTTAATATTTAGCGCTGCTTACATGATACGGGAAGCCACGCGTGTATTTCACCCCTTGACTGGATGTTTCACTCTATACCGTGGAATGTAGCCGCACGTTACCCATAAGACGATGCCTTGGCCAATACTCTCCTGCAGTAGGGGACCTCCGGGAACATGTCCCTGTACCATTCTGAAGGCCTTATCATGCCCTCCTTACTGCAAAGATCAACATAAAGGCAATCCTTACAAGTCGATCGGTCTTGCGACACCGCACGACGGTACTCGTCCGAGCTGAGGATTTTTGAAAGCATTCCCGGCTTGTATATGCCGAAATGATCCATTGTGGAGTGAGCGACTGTGATACGCCGTTCGGCAGTGATCATGACGCTTCCTGCCCGGTACAAGGGAGGAGACCGGGATACCCATGGCATTTTGAGGGCCTTCGACGCAACCGCAGCCAGGGGGTTGTTCAACAAGTCCACATTCAGACCGTAAAGATTTAGAAGCGAAATCATCCGTACGAGTCGGAGAAAATCACAAGGGCTCAGTACTTCTTTTGATAGATCAAATAAATCTCCCGGCACACGAATGAGCTGTATTAAAGATAACTGCTGGATGTCAGGGATTTTAATAAAAAGCTTTTCTGCAAAACGAGGCATTTCTGGAATGAGGCTTCTGCCGACTGGGGTAAAGACGTGAACTGCAAGACCAGCATCTATGGCCTGCATGATACCCTTCAGCGCCCGGTCGTATGACCCTTTCCCTCGTATGCGGTCATGAAATCGCTTCGGCCCCTGAAGGGTCACTGAAATAGTTAACCCCTTATATCTGGCAAGCTTACGGCTGATTTTACCGGTCAGCAATGTCCCGTTGGTATTCAAAAAGGCCTTCTGGTATCCTAGGGTAATGGCATATTCGAAAATGCCCAGCAAGCCATCCCAGATGAGGGGTTCTCCTCCTGTAATGTGAAGATCCCTGTAACCTGCTTCGTAACCTTCACGAACAATCATTCGGACCAAATTGGGAGCAAGACTTAATTTACGCGCCCCACGGGCGCGGACAAAGCAGTGGGAGCAGGAACTGTTGCACCGGGTTGTTATCTCAATAGCGAGACATTCACTTTGAGGCCAGACAAATTCTCGGTCTTCAATTTTCCTCGTCTCTCGTTCCATTCCTTTACATTCCCTCTTATTGAAGAGATCCTTCTCTTGCGGAAGCAAGACCCACCTCGATTTTACGTCTCAAGTGCCGCCACACTTCCTCAGAGGACACGCAAGGCACCGGAATTCATGTGCAAGGCCTATCATTTTGTGACCCCCGACAAGAGATGCTGCAGAGTCTAATTCAGTGCATATTCTCTCTTTGATTTTGTCAATGAGACTGTGTTCCAAGATATGGATAAGGATACTCTTTGTGGCAGCTTTGGCAACTCGCCGGTTTCTAAAAATGTTATTTTTCCATTGAGTCCTAATTTTCTCAGGTAGGCAGAGATATATTGAAGATTCTGTCCCTTTTTCGATATCGCCGCCGATATCCCTGATGTCATCGAGAAGCCTCCAGGCAATACCGAAAGAACCATAGGCAATCTGAAGGTTCCTTGTGAAATCTGAGATTCCGGTCATCTTCATTGATAGGAGGGTGGGGGTAATCATGCCGATGGCCATCTGCCTTCTGAAAAGATCGCAATAGTTATCGAGGGATTTTAGTTCTTTTGAATCCTGGATGCTCGAATAGTATTCATCAATGAAACGGTGAATCGTTCTCCTGCCCGCCGGAACGCCGTCAGCTAGAGTACGAAAGGCACGATCCATGATTGTCCAGGCCTGGGTCCTCAGAAGGAGAGTCAGAGGGGAAACAGGAACCTGCCCATCGGTGAGATGATCATCCAGGGAATGCAGAAACATCGCCATGGATTGGGCTGTTATTGCACTTGTGACATCCTCTTTCTTTAATCGCATTTTGGGGAGACTACGATTTTGAGTGAGCCAATAAATGATAGACCATGTAGGCGAATAATAATTGGCGAAGAAATCCGGCTCGTCGCCCAGATTTAATCCTGAATATTTCATAAGGAAAAACATCGCATCGGTTTGAGCAGATAGAGGCAAGGACCTGCAAAATGAGAGGATTTCATTACAGAACTGTCGGTAAAAGGCGCCTTCAGCTTTCGAAAGCTTGGCCTTGCCGAAGTCTATAGTTTCACAATTACGTAGGTAATCCCTGATTCTGCTTTTCATTTGATAATACTCTATTTTTCTTTTCTTTCCATCAAAGGGCTTCAGACCTCAGAAGGTTCAAGACCCATTCGGTTAATCACCGAATTCAAATCCTCCAAATCGTGGCTGAGCCGCAATTCCTGGAACATGGTTCTAGCTTTCTGTAAAAACTCTTGAGATCTCCTTCCATCTGGTTCCGATTCAATCCCGGCAGCAGTAAGGCGTTTGCCCATTTCAGCATAGGTTCTGGCGATCTGGGGACGTGCACCAAGTCTTTCTCCCTCGCTAATTGCCTTGCGCCACCAGTCGAAAGCACTTTTCTGATCACGGTTCAACCATTTGTAAACACCCATAAGTCTGCAGGCTTCTGTTCGACATAACGCCGCCTTTTTAGAGGTCTTGATTAGCATCTTTCCTGATTTGAAAGCATTTCTACTATATTCAGCAGCTTTTTCCTTGTGGCCGGCCCTAAGACATTCCTCCAGGCAATTGAGGTTGTATTCAAACTGACCTCGATAAAAGAACGATACCCATACCGGAGCCGCCTTCACCTGGAGTCTAATGTGGTCTGCTCTATTCAATGATTTTCCGGCCTCCTCCGTTTCCTTCATTAAAAGCTGTATCGAGGCCTTGAAAGAATGCATATGGAACGTTGATAAAGTCCAGCCCTTTGTCTGGACAAGTTCAATTCCTCGATTCACTTCGGTGGTTGCTTCCTTTATTTGGCGGCATTCAATGAGCAAATTAATATTGAGCAAATACTTCAGCAGACGATAGACGTCATTTTCATAGGCTTCGGCTATTTCACCCAGTTTTGTCACCATAGTTGTTACTGAATCAAAATACCCCTGGTAGATTTTCACGAGTCCGTGCCAGTAATAGTGCTGGGAGGCGTACCACATTTCCCCAATTCTGAGGTTCCTGTCCACCAAATCCTCGTTACACTCAGCGGCCTTATTCCACTGGCCGTTCAGAAAAAGGTGCGCTGTATCCATGAGATCATATAAGGTCCATTGCCTGACATCATCTGGAGCCAGCCTAGGCTTTACATAATCCAGGATTTTTCTGCCGATACGGAGTGAAAGGCCGGTAAAGGAGAACAGGATGCTAGCCCCAGCTAACATTCCGATCCCCAATTTGAACCTTGTGAAATCATAATCGACAATTTTGCCATAGAAGAAGAAGGATTCGATAAAAAACCGCTTAGGGTTGATGATCACCAATGCCTCGGCCTTTTTGTAGTATAGGTCTGCGGCTTCGGTATCGCGTTGGGTGGGGATTTTCTTAAACCAGAATGATGGAAAATACAGGGCCAAGAGGAATGTAGTGAAACTCGAAAGGAACCTTAACGCCGTTGACAGGGTATTTTGGGGTAACTCGCCCCAGTAGTAGTTAAGGGCTTTGTCAAAATGCTCCACAGCCTCAGCGTAGTGCCCCCTGCTAAAGAGAGCCGAACCGATGTTCTTCTCAAGCATGGCAACCTTTTCGGGGTCGGCGTCCTTGCCGGGCTTTTTCAGATACAGCTGCAACGCTTCCTCATAGTAATGCAGGGCCTCATCCGAGGCGGCCGAGCGCAAGGCCTCCTCGCCGGCCTTGATCAGGAACTCCTCCGTCTTCTCCCGATCCTCTGCCAGGCTGTAGTGATAGGCGAGCATACCGTAGAACTCGGGGAGCCTTTCGGAGAAGATCTTCTCGATGGAGTGTGCAACCCTCAGATGGAGCTCTCTCCGATTGGGGTTAAGCAATGAATTGTAGGCAGCCTCCTGGGCAAGGGCGTGTTTGAAGAGATACTCCACTTCGCCCTTCCTTCTGCTTTTCTGCATAAGCTGTATCTCAGTCAAATAGGATAACCTGCCCTCAATATCCTCCACCTCGCTCGCCACATCGGAGAGGACCCGGTAGAAGAAGCTCCGGCCGATGACCGAGGCGACCTTCACCAGATTGCGCGTCTTCTCCGGAAGTCGGTCAATTCTGGCCATCAACACATCGTTGATGCTATTCGGAATGGCTATTGTTCCAATCTTCTCTGTCCCCTGAAATGTTCCGTTTTTCAGAACCACCACACCCTCATCAATGAACGATCGCACGACCTCCTCAATGAAAAAGGGATTGCCACCGGCTCGCTGTACTATTTGCCAAATGACGGCGTGGTGAAGTCCACCAACGTTCAACATATTTGAGATAAGCGCTTCACTCATTCGTTCATCCAGGGGCTCTAGCACTATTTCTACACAACGCGCCGGGAGCCTTTCTTTTGTTGTTACAGCTATCCTATCTCCTGTCTCCTTGTGGCCCGGGCGAAACACATTGACAAAGAGAATCCTATGGGTCCCTGCCAAGTAAAACAGAGATTCCATAAGCTCAATGGAACTCGTGTCAGCCCAGTGCAGATCTTCAGTTACAATTACCAAGGGTGTCCGCTCAGTTGCCCTGATTAAGAGCTCCCGCACATTCTTCAGAATCAGTTTCTCCAGCGCCTCGCCCTCTATACCCTTAATCCTTTCCGCATACCTGCCCCACAAATTCATCCCCATGAGAGTCGCTACAAATGGAAGCACCTCGCCTACTTCTTCTTGAAATAGACTCCTAACAGCAGCCTCTAGCTTACCCAATGCCGCCGCCTCTCCATCATCCGCCCGTATCTCCGCCCATTGCTTTAGAAGATCAATAATCGGATAATAACTCAAATTCCTCCCTATCGAGATTGCTCTTCCCTCTAAAAGGGATACCCCCTTCACTACTTCATGTTTCTTCAATTCAGCCACGAGTCTCGATTTACCGATTCCGGCCTCTCCGATGATGTTGACAACAGAGCCCTGACCGTTTATAGCCATCATTACCTGAAGCTCCAGCTTATTAAGCTCTTTCTCCCTACCAACCATCTCCGAGTAAATCATGCGTTCAGAACCCAGACGAGGTCGATACACTGCGTCTTTGGCTGGTAGAACCTGGTAGACAGGAATCGGTTCTTCCTTGCCTTTAACCATCTTTTTCCCTAAGGGCTGGAAATGAAAGAGGCCCTTGGTCAGTCGGTAGGTCTCTTCGGTCACATAAGTGGTCCCCGGTTCTGCAATTGTTTCCATCCTTGAGGCCATATTGATCGTGTCCCCCACCGCAGTAAATTGGACTCGAAGATCATTTCCCACAGTCCCCACGACCACCGGCCCTGTATTGATCCCGATCCGAAATAAAATTGGATGTACTTTGCTATTGTCTACAAGATTTTTGTTAAACCGTATCATCTCCTGATGAATGGCGAGCGCAGATTGGATGGCCCGCTGAGGCGCATCCTCCAGGGCAATCGGAGCACCAAAAAGGGCCAAGATTCCATCCCCTCGTAATTCATTGATGGTGCCCTGATACTCATTGACCCTGTGGAAGAGAATCTCATAGATACGATCCATCAGGGAGAAGGTTTCCTCTGGCCCCAGCTTATCCGTGAGTTTCGTAAACCCCATCATGTCACAGAACATGATCGTAACGTGTTTCCTCTCCCCTTCGATTTTACCCCTTTGAGATAGGATTTTCTCTGTAAGGCCATTTGGGAGGTAACGTTGAATCTTGGCAAGCTTTTCTTCATAGGAGAGTTCCTTAGGAATTGGTCTCGAAGGAAGGATTAATTTTTGGCCACACCCACCGCAGAATTTAAAATCCAATGGATTTGGAAGATTACAGTTCGGGCAGATATTTTCTAATTTGGCTCCGCATTGTCCACAAAATATTAGCCTCTCTGGATTTTCAACCTGGCATTTTGCGCATTTCATCCGTTGATCCCTCTATCTCAAAATGCAACACACGTCCTTGAAAGAGATGAATAGCTCTTCTATCCGACCAGAGGATCGATGATGATTATTTAGATTCCTTCTAACTCGCTGCTTTCGAAGAAAGGTCTACCCCCATTCTTAAAGTAAGCAGAAT
>Ga0079037_100001460_pt1 | contig 12330 bp, 5 predicted proteins | sample Mud3Dept4metaG_FD_71479 | JGI IMG/M metagenome (GOLD analysis project Ga0079037, IMG submission 71479) | Freshwater wetland microbial communities from Ohio, USA, analyzing the effect of biotic and abiotic controls - Mud 3 Core 4 Depth 4 metaG | ecosystem: Environmental > Aquatic > Freshwater >... | reverse complement strand
CTTGGCCGCGTAGAGAGCGGAATCCGCCCCCTTGATCAAGGTGTCCGGATCCCGCCCGTCCTCCGGGAAGGAGGACAGGCCCAGGCTGATCGTCAGCTTCCCCCCGGGCTGGTGCTCCCCGCCGGGGAAGGGGTGGCTCTCGATGGCGGCGCGGATCTTCTCGGCCACCACCCGGGCATCCTCCTTGGTCGTGTCCGGAAGCAGGACCACGAACTCCTCCCCCCCGTACCGGGCGACGACGTCGGATATCCGGACGCACTTTTGCAGGATCGCCGCGATCTTGAAGAGCGCCATGTCGCCGGTCTGGTGGCCGCGCATGTCGTTGAACCGCTTGAAGTGGTCCACGTCCCCGAAGATCAGGGACAGGTCCCGGCCGTGCCGTTCGCAAAGCGCCGTCTCCCGCGCGAGTGCCTCCTGGAAGTAGCGGTGGTTGTACAGCCCGGTGAGCCCGTCCCGATTCGCCCGTTCCGCGAGGAAGGCGTTGATCTCCGACAACTCCCTGTTCTTCATCGCCAGGGCCTCTACCAGAGCGTTTCTCTCACGGACCAGGACCCCCTTCTCGACCGCCCTCGCCACCGCGGTGGTCACAAGCTCGAGATCCTCGAACGGCTTGAGGAGGTAGTCGTACGCGCCGGAGCGAAGGGCCAGGACGGCGGTTTCCAGCGACGCGTAACTCGTCATCATGATCACTTCCGTCGCGGGGTGAAGCCGCTTCACCGCCTGCAGGAGTTCGATCCCCGTCATCCCGCTCATGCGGATGTCCGTGATCACCAGGTGGAACGGGGCGTCCCCCAACCGCGCGATCGCCTCCTCGGCGCTGGAGACGGCCGTCACCTCGTACCCTTCCTCACCCAGGAGGGCGGAGAGGGTTCCCCGGATCGCCTCCTCGTCGTCCACCACGAGCAGGCGAACCTTCCTCTTGTCCATGGTCTTCTCCTTACCCGTTTGCGGACCGCGTGCCGGATTCACCGTTCCCGTTCCCGTTCACGCCTTCCTGCACCGGCGGGAAGAGGATGATGAACGTCGCCCCCTGGCCGGGTTCGCTCTCCACGAGGATCTCCCCCTTGTGGTCCTTGACGATCCCGTACGTGACCGACAACCCCAGCCCCGTCCCCTTTCCCGCGGGTTTCGTGGTGAAGAAGGGCTCGAAGAGCCGCGCCTGGATCTCCTTCGGTATCCCCGGCCCCGTGTCGGAGATCCGGACCTCGGCCCGGCCGTCCCCCGTCCGGCCGGTCGTGATCCGGATCCTGCCTCCCGTCCCCTCCATCGCCTGCTGTGCGTTGAGGACGAGGTTCAGGAAGATCTGCTGGAGCTGGTTGGCGTTCCCCAGGATCGCGGGGAGATCCCGGGCGAGCTCCTTCTCGAGGCGGATCCGGTGCATCCCAAGCTGGTGATCCACGAGCGCCGCCGTGTCCTCCACCACCCCGTTCAGCTCAAGGGGTTTCCTTTCGACCTTCTCCTGGCGGGCGAACTTCAGGAGGTTGTCGATGATCGTCCTGCACCGCTTCGTCTCCTTCTCGATGATCTTCAGGTTGTTATGGAGGACGGTGTCCGGTTCCGATTTCCTCAGGGAGAGCTGCGCGTACCCGAGAATGCCGGCGAGAGGGTTCTTCACCTCATGGGCGATCCCCGCACCCAGCTGCCCGAAGGCGGCGAGCTTCTCCGACTGGACGAGCTGGGCCTGCGCTTCCTTGAGGGCCTTCTCGCGGGTGTCCAGCTCGGAGGCCATTTCGTTGAAGGAGGCGGCCAGCTCGCCGATCTCGTCCCGCGAGTCCACCTCCACCTTGATGTCGAACCGGCCTTGCCCGACTTCCCGCGCGCTGCGCGACAGTTCCTCGAGATGCCGGGTGATCTGCCGGGACGTGAAAACGCCGAGCACCGCGGAGAAGAGGAGCAGCCCCAGCGACACGATCACCAGGTTCCGCAGAAGCGACCGGGAAGCGAGATACGCCACCGACTTGGGAACCTGGGCCCCGGCCAGCATCCCCGCGCGCTCCACCCGGGCGAACCCCCCGATCATCTCGACGCCGTCCCGTCTGTACTCCACCGTACCTCCCGCGGTCCTTCCCCCGAGAATCCCCGAAAGGTCCGGGATCCACGCCGCCTTCGACCGCTGGGAGACCCGCCGCACCTCCGGGTGGGCGAGAAGGATCCCCTGGTCGTCCACGAGGAACCGTTCGAATACGCTCGCACCCGAGGTGAGGCGGATCATGCTGTCCAGGCGCAGCACGGCCGCCACGACGACCTGTTTTCCCCCCGTTTCCGCTGCCTGGGCGACGGCCATCGTCATGGCCGGCAACTTCTCGGTCAAGGTGGAGTTCTCGACGTACACCGCCCCGGGTTCCAACCGGTCCTCAGGGAACGGGTGGGAGAGCCGGTACCGGGCGAGGTCCCCCTTCGTCAGGCCCGCGGCCGACAGCGACCGGGCGTCGGCCAGGGTCGCCTGCTCCTTCCCGTCCACGTAAAGCGTCACCGCCACGAACTCCCGGAAATCCTCGAAGAGGCTCCCGAGGAGCCGGCTCTTCTGCTCCACCGTGAGGTCTCTATCGACCATCAGGCGGGAGTAGACCAGCAGCCGATCCCGATACCCGAAGAGCAGGGAGCGCGCCTCCTCCGCCGTGGTCTGCGCGGTGACCGACGCAAGGTCCCGGAGGTACACCTCTTTGTCGTCGCGGAACATGCCTGCCATCGTGATCGTGATGACGATCAGCACGGCGGTGGTGATGAACAGGGACATGATGAGAAACTTCAACCGGATCGGGAACCGGCTCTGGAATACCCTGGGGACGGCCATACGCTCCCTCGCTCCGCCTTCAGTATTTTCCGACCACCCGCAGGGACCCGTACGCCGTGTTCCCCGCGGTGTCCGACGATTCGACCACGATTCTGTTGATCCCGCGCTCCAGCGGGACGAAACAGTCGAACTCTCCCTTCTCTCCGGGAACGACCGCCTTCCCGGCCACGAGGAGAGAGGCGCCGGGGGCCGTCACCCCCCGGACCAGGGCCCTGTCCCCGTTCGGGACCGGGAGGACTTCCGCCCGCAGGACCGGGGGAACGGCGCTTTGCACGAGCCGGACCGAGCGGGTCTTCAGGTATCCGCTTTCGATGCTGCCCCGCTTCGCGCTGACGCGCCAGTAATACGTACCCGCCGCCAGGTTGCCGTGGGTAAAGGACGGCTTGGCCACCCATTCGTCGACCAGCCGGCTGCGGAACCCCGGGTCACGGGCCAGGGTGATCCGGTACGCTTCCGCCGGCTCCCCGTCCGTCCAGGAGAAGAGCACCTGCGGAGGAAGGGACCGGAAGACGTATTCCGCTCCGTCGGCGGGGCCGGCGGGCGCCGGTGCCGCGGGAAGAGCCGCGGGCGAGGTCGGCGGGGCCGACGGGCCCACGATCGTGTACTGGTTCGACCCGACGGTCACCGTGCGCCCCGTCCCCTCCACCTCGGCGGTCCCCTGAAAGACGGAGTACGTCGTCGTCCGGTCAGGATTCACCGTGACCCGGAAATCCGCCGCCTCCTCGTTACCGCCCCGGGAGACGATGCGACCGACGCCGCCGCCGGACGCCACGTTGACGGCGACCGGGTACTCTCTCGTCCCCTCGATTCTCCCCCGCAGCTCCCCGTCCACCATCAGGAGGAAGGAGCGCTTCTCGCGCCGGACCAGGTCCTTTTCCATCCGCTGGAGGATCACGAGCGATTTCTCCCCCAGGTCGATGGTCCCTGTCCCCCCGACCCGGATCGACGCGCTGGAGTTCGGGGCCGTCTGCACGGCGTCGCGGATGTGAAGCGGCATCCCCGTCGCGGCGGGTTTCCAGACGACCGCATCCGCCTGACGGCTTTGCACGTTGTTCTGCGTCATGGAGACGTAGCCGGCGATCGGGACGGTCCCCGGGGCGGAATCCCCCTGGAGCAGAGGTCCGTATTTCTTTTCCGTCCGCTCCGCGCCCAGATCTTCCGTGTCACCGCCGCGGATCAGGCTGCGCAACCCCGTGCCCGACGGGAACAGGAAGTTCAACAGGAAGAGGAACACGAGGAAGAAGAGCGCGACCAGCGCCACCTCCGCGGCCGTCTTCTCCCACCGCCCGCGTCTATTCTTCCCCATCTCCCGGATCCGACCCCAAATGCCGTTCCCGCTCATTGCGTCGTCGCCTCCTTCCCACGCTCCCCGGAGACATCAAGGTCCAGGTGCAGAGTGCGCGTCACCCCCGCGGGGTTCCTCGCCGTGTATCCGAGCAGATTTCCTCCCGACCGCAGCTCGACCGTGTCCGCAAAGGCGCCGTCGGGCTGGAGCGGAACCGGATTCCCATCGCGATCGAGGGCGTTCCCGGGTTCCGTCCGCCCGGTAATGGAGAACAGGCGTCCGTCCGCGGCCGTGCCGTTCGGGGACCGGAACGTATCCGACGGGGCCTCGATCCGGATACCGGGGACCGGAAAGCTCGTGCGGACGGACCTGCCATCGGCGGAGAGCAGTTCAACGTCGATCCGTTCCGTCTCGGCCGGAAGCTTCGTCCGGAAGCGGCCCAGCGGGTCCACGTCGAGGGATGCGCCGTTGATCCGGGCGATCGGCGTCGAGCGATACTGGTCGTACACCGCGGCACGCTGCGTCTCCCGGAATTCCCCCCTCATCTCCACGCGACGGTTCAGCTCGCGCCCCTCGGGGGTGTCGTTCGAGGCGATGGGCCGACTCTTCCCGTGCCAACCCACGGTGAAGCGATCCGCGGGGATGCCGCACTCCTTCACGAGGTACTCCGCCGCCGACTCGGCCCGGCGCCGGGAGAGATCCATGTTGTACGCGTCCGTGCCGACGCCGTCGGTGTGCCCCTCGACCGTGACCTTCTCCTCCGGATATTTCCTGAGGGCCGTCGCCATCTCCTTGAGGGCCTTCCGGGCCTTGGCGCTCAGGACGGCGGAGTTGAATTCGAACGCGCTCCCGGTCAGGTTCATGGAGATGGCGGAGGACCGGTTCACCGCGAAGTTCCGGACGCCTCCCGTCGACACGCTGTTGTCGGCGTACGAAACCTCCATCCGGTACCGGTAGAGCACTCCACCTTCCACGGTCCGTCCGTCTTCCCTCCGCCCGTCCCAGGAGATCGCCGGCGGGGGCGCCCCGGCGCCGGCAAGGACCCGGATCGGCGTGCCGCCGGCATCCAGCACCGACACGTTCCACGCCGATGGGGTCCCGGTTGGCGAGAGGGCCGCCTGGAATTGCACCGGTTCCGCGAAGGCGTTCCCCTCGAACTGCAGGGAGCCGTTCGGGAGGTGGCCGCGCAGGACGGCATCGCCGGATGGGAGCGGGACCTCCGAACCGTTCACGAGGAGGGCCGGCATCTCCACGCTCCCGGCAACGTCGATCGGCCGGTCGATCCGCCGGCTGCCCAGGACGATGTTGTCGGCCGCCGGGGGCGGCACGAAGGCGACGGGGACCGTCATCGGGACCGGCCGCGGCGGCGGCGCAACGGCGTTCGGCGCGGGCGGACACGGCGGCGGCTTGGTCGCGTCGTTCCAGCCGGGCAGGTGGAGCGTCGCCTCGTCGAACTTGACCTTCAGCTCGATGAACGGCCCGTGGGACTGCCACCCCGCCCCGGAGAGGTCCCGGTCGTTCAGCCGGGCGAAGTTGTACCCCGCCCCGGCGTACAGGTTCTTCACGATCCGGTATCCCGTCCGGGCAACCGCGCTCAACTCGTGCGCGCCCAGGCCGTACTGGTTCATGAGCCGGGCCTGCGCGCTAACGTCCCACCGGTCGGTCACATCGTAGGTGGCGCCGGCGATCGCCAGGTCCGTGTACATCCCGAACGCCTTCTCCTCGAAGCTCTCCCAGGCGTACTTCCCGGCGTATTTCCCCATCAGGGTCAGCCGCGGGTCGACCCTCCACGAGACCTCGTTCGAGGTGATGAGTCGCTTCGACTCGGACGTCATCCCGGCGGCCTCGTTCCGCTCCAGAACGAAGCGGACCGTGTCCAGCAGGTAGACCGAGCGGACCCCCTTCGGGCGGTACGCCACGCCCGCCAGCGCGTCGTACGTGGCGGCGCCTCCCCGATCCCTGCTCGCGTTCCACAGGTTCACCCGCGCGAGGAGGCCCAAGTCCGGCGTCAGCCTCACTCCCGCGCCGAGGGAGAACAGGGTGGTCGTCTCCTCCTGCCCGAACCGGACCTCGCCCCGCCCGGTCGCCTTCACGTCCTCCCGGGGAGTGTACTCGGCGGCCAGCGCCAGCGCGATCCCTTCCGCCGCGTCGTTCGCCCCCTTCAGGTAGTCGATCCACTCGGCCCGCCCGTCGAGCTTGATGTCCTTTCGGGGCGACCACTGGTGGTTGAGGCCGATCAGGGACTGCATCCGCTGGCCCGAAGCGGTGTTCTCGATCTCGTACCGGGAGGTTAATACCGTGCTCTTCGCGATCCGGCTCTCGAGGCCGAACAGGGTCGCCTGCCGCTTTTCGCCGGTCCACTGGAAATTCTCGGTGACGATCGCCTTGATCGCGTCCGTAATCCGGTACTCCAGCCCCGCCGCGGTTTCGGTCTGGTACTGGCCGACCCCCTTCGAGGAGAGAAGCTGCGTGTGCTTCAGGGTCCCCGTGACCCGGTCCGTGAACCGGTCGGTTACGGACGCGTAGGCCATCTGCGAGTCGGTGCCCGCCTCCCCCGGAGTCCCCTTCTCGTCCCGGAGGAACCGGTAACCCGCTTCCGTGGTGATGCGATCGCGTTGGTGCGCCACGCTTCCCGTGAGAGAGGTGAGCTTCGAGTCGAGCGTCGTGTTCTCCTGGACGTACCCGTCCGCCGTGAAACCGGTCGACGGGGTCGGCCGGTAGTCGGCCTTCGCGCCGTACTTGATGGTCCCCGGCTCCGCGGATTGCGCCGAGAGGTTCTCGAATTCCTTTGCCACGTCCCGGTAGTACGCGGCGACCTTCGTCTTTCCGGTCGGGGCCCCTTCCGCCTCGACCTTCCAGGCGGTTCCTTTCCCTCTCACCGTCGTGTCGGTTTCGGCCGCCTCCGCCTTCACCAGCAGGCGGTTTCCGAGCCGCAGCGTCGCGTCCACGCCGGAAAGCGTCGCGCTGTTCAGGTTCCGGTCCTCCCGGACGGCCGTTGCGCCGACCTCGAACCCCTTCCAAGGCCGAACCGCCGCCCGGCCGCCGTAGGTGTAGAATTCACTGCCCGTTCCATTACTTTCATAAAGAGCGACAATGATCACCGGGTTCATGCCGGCGTCGAACGAGGGGACCGGCTCCTTGAACAGGATCGACCCGGCCCCGTAGTCGATCGAGTAGTCGGTGAAGCCGACCTTCTCGACGGTGGAGAGGATTCGCTCGGTGTGGTACCGGTCGCGGACTTCGATCCGGACCCGCTCGCTGTTCTCGACGATCGGCCGCCGGGTCAGGAAGTAGAAGCCGGAGGTGCCGTTCCCCTTGAGCTCGTCCCGCACGAGGACCTGCCCCGACTCGGCCCCGAAGGCCTTGACGGAGATCCGCCCGGCGTCCACATCGGCCTTTGCCCCGGTGAACGTCCGGTCGTACCGGGCGAAATCGGTCTGCGTGAGGTCGGTCCGGTAATCCCCGTACAGCGCGTAGCTGCGATCCTTCTCCACCTTGAGGAACAGCTTGTCCCCGGAAGCCGCGTCGTACCCGATCCGGCTCGCGTCGGTGTATATGGGGTAGTCCCGCGCGGGGTCCACCTGCTGAAAGAGCGGTTCGGTCTTCTCCTTCCCGGTGTCGTAGGAGCCCGTCACGAGGTACCCGTTGCCGACCGACCCCTTGGCGAAGACGGCGAGCCGCTCCTTGTGCGCAAACCCGTCCTTGAACAGCTCCGTTTCGGTCGCGTTCCCGGTGTCCCCGCTGACCTTGTTCGCCCCCGCGGTCACGTCGGCGATCCCCGCCACCACCCACGGCCTCGGCGTCGGGATGAAGAAGAGCTCGGCGCCGGCGGCGAGGCTGGTGCCCGCCAGGACCTTCAACGATTCGGGGCCGGTCTCCCCCCCGCCGCGCACGGAGAAGGTGACGCGGCCGTCCACCGCCTTGACCTGGTGGCCGGGGGCCGAGGGATCGAGGTCGGGGCCGTCCACCTTCCCCCTGGCCAGGACCACGGTCACGACCTGCTCCTGGAGGGACGGCTTCCCGAAGGCGTCGAGGAGCGTCGCGGTGAAGGGAACCGGGGTCTTGCCGTCCGCCCCGATGTCGGCCTTTTCCGGAGAGAGGCGGATCCAGGACGGTGGTCCGGGCACGGTGACCGCGATGCTCTTGACCGAGATTTCCCCGCCCGGCCCCTGCGTCTCCAGGGCGATCGTGTTCGGCCCCGGCGCCAGGGTGACCCCCACGTACCGGTAAATGTGGATCTTCCTCGCCGACTCGTGGATCTTCTTCCCGATCAGCTTTCTGGGAACCGCCGCCCCGTTCACGCGCAAGGTGTCGGATACCCCTTCCGGCACGCGGACGGCGATGTCGCTGTACGGGTGGGAAAGGGTGGCCCCGTTCGCCGGCTCCAGGATCTCCGGGGTCTGCGGCATGTACTGGATCTGAACTTCCAGCGAGGGGGGGGACGCCGCGCTTGGCTCCGTGCCGAAAACCATAACCCGTTCTTTATCTTTGGCTGATACATCCCCACCGGGCAGGCAGTCGTTATCGTAGGAGGGCGATGGGAGAAGTGCGAAGTCGCCGCGGGCGTTCCCGCCGAACGGCAGGGAGACGAACCGGGACCCGCCGTCGCCCGCGAAGGTGCTGTCGAGCGGAACAGGGACCAGCCCCGGCGGCAGGGAGCTCCGGTCGAGTTTCACCACGTGCTCTCCCGGCCGGATCCCGAAGATCGAATATTTCCCCTCCTTGTCCGTCTCCGCGAAGGTGCCGTCCTCGAGGTAGACCCGCACACCGCCGAAGCCGGGCTCGTCCTCCCCCGGCATCCGGTCGCCGTTCCGGTCGAGGAAGACCCGGCCGAGGACGATCCCACGGCTCCCCAGGACCCCCTCCAGCACCTTCACCCGGTGACGCGCCGGGCCCGACGCCAGGGAGTTCCCCCCGGGACTCCTTCCCAAAACGGAGGCGCTGTTCACCCCGTCCCCGCGCGGGGCATCCAGAGAGAGGATGGCACGGTATCGAAGCGTCCGGACCGCGCCCGGGGCCATCGCCCCCATCGTCCATGCCGGGCGGGTGCCCCCCGTTGGGTCCGGGATGACGGCGTTATCGAGCACCGAGGAGCCTTTCACGTACCGGAAGCCGAACGGCAGGACGTCGGTGATCACGACGTTGTCCGCCGTCACCGTGCCGCTGCTGTTCTCCACCCGGACGATATAGTTGACGGAATCCCCGATCTCGGCTTCCGCCCTGGAGCCCGCTTTAAAGATCCGCAACGGTTGCTCGACCGCCACCGACGTCACCTGGTTGGAGACTTTCGCCACCGGCGTCTGGTCGCTCACCGCGGCGATCACGTTCGGGATCGTGGTGTCGGACGAGGTCGCCGGATCCACGGTGGCGAGAAAACCCACCTGCCCCCGGTACCCCGGGGGAACGGTCGGGATCCTCCAGGTGATCGTGCGCGTCCCCGGGTCGTAGACGGCGGTCGCCCCGGCGACACCTTGCGGCAGCGTCGCGGACCCCTCTACGTAGAGAAGGTGCGCGTCGAGGTTGTCCGTGATCACCACGTTCGTCACGGGGACGGTCCCGGCGTTACCGAACGTATTGGTGTACCGGAGGGTGAACCCCGGAGCGACCTGCCCCGAGGGCTCCACGGTTTTGCTGAGCGGATCCCAGATGTCGGCCGCCACGTTGTCGACGGTCACGGTGGTCTGGTTCGAAAGGAGGACCGCGGGAGGAACTTCCGGCCCGAACGACGTACTGGCGATATTCTGGATCAGTGTCCCCGGGGGGGCGGCCGACGAGAACGACGGGAAAAGAAGGACGAGGGTCCCCGCGAGCAGTCCGAGGAAGACCGCCTGGAACCCCCGTCCTCTCTTTCGGCGAGGCTGTGCCATGCCGGACACGCCCGCCTTACGCCGTCACCGGATCACCATGCCCCCCGTTCCCGGGTTAATCGACCCGGACCTGGAAGTAGACGTACACGGTTGTTCCGGGGGGAAGGCTCCCCCCCACCAACTCGGTCGCGCCGTTCCCGAGATTGGCCGTGATGAGCCCGCCCGCGGTGGCGTTCGCGATTCCGCACACGGGGATGGCGCACGTTTCCGCTCCCGAATTGTTGTCGTCCTGCAGTACGTTCGGCGGACCGGAACTGACGCCGTTGCTCCCGATCCAGATCGTGCCGGCGACGTAGGTGGTCCACGTATGGTCGGGATCCGTCAGCACGACCGCCGTCGCGGCGGCGGCGCCGCCGTTGGTCACGGTCAGGCGGTACTCGAGGATCTGGCTCGGCGCCGCGTTCGCCGTCGCCGCGAAGCCGCCGCCGAGCGTGACGTTCCGGACGTCTTTCACGATGGACAGGTTCGGCGCCACCACCGTGGTGACGACGTTGTCCTGCGCCGTCGCGCCGGCACCGGGCCCGGTGCCGGTCACGTTGAGGGTGGTGTCGTCCTGCGCCCCGTCCGGCACGGCCAGCAGAATGGTGACCCCCACGAGGAACCGGTAGGTGCCGTTCGGAGCGAGCACCCCCGTCGAATTCGTGACGGTGTTCTCGCCCGGATCGCGCACGCCGTTCCCGTTGGCGTCAAAGTAGATCGTGGCGGTCCAGTTGTTGGGGAGCGCGGAACCCGTCGCCGCCGCCAGCGTGAACGTGTTGTTGTCGTTCCCCGTGTTGGTCACCAAGTACGGGTAGTACACCACGGTGTTCTGGCCGCCGGACGCGTCCGGCGGAGAGGTCACCGAAACCGTGTAGACGGAGGTGACCGTCACCGTCGTGGTGTTGGACAGCGCGGTGAAGCTGTTGGCGTTGGCATCCTGGAAGGTCGCCGTCGCCTGGTTGGTGATCAGCGTCCCTGCAGGGGCGGCCAGCGCCGTCGAGACCGGCAGGAACAGGGGGAGCAGCAGAAAAACGGAGAGCAGGTACTTCGGGGTGTTGGCATGGATCCCGGTGCCCGGCATGGTTTTCTCTCCTTTTCGGTTCTTTCCCGTTCAATGGTTGGTTGCCCGGTTGCCTACTTCACCTTGGCCTTGAAGCTCACCGACCCGGTGCCTCCCGGCGGCACCGGCTTCAGCAATTTCCACTGGATGTGGGTGTACATTTCCGGGGTGGCGTCGTGTTCGGCCTCGGTCCCGTCGGCCTGGCGGACCTTGTACTTGAGCATCGGGGGAGCCTGGTACGTCTTCCCGTCCAGGCTGAAGGTGATCTCGGCGTCTTTCCCTTCCACGCTGCCGGAGACGTAGCTGGTCTCCTGCGGAACGGGGTCCACGATCCGCCCGTCCCGCGCCTCGACCGTTCCGACGTTCCTGTACGTGATCGTGTACTTCAGGATGTCGCCGGGCTTGACGTCCCTCACTTCCTGCCACTCCGCCTTCGGCTTCCCCTCCGCGTCCTTCGCGGTCACTTCCTTCTGGGCCGTGAGCGTGAGCGCCAACTGCGGCTTCGCGGGATCCGCCGCCAGCGCATTCGTCGCCCCGACCAGATGGAGCGCCGCCGCGACGATCGACAAAGCCATGAACATCCGTTTCCACCGCATCGTCTTCCCCTCCTTCGATCGGTTTATTCCCTTCGTTCCGTGCCGCATCGCTTTCCCCTCCGCGCGAAGATATTCCTCGCCCCCAGTGGGCGCGTTACATCTTTCTTTATCGGAGGGGCGCAAAGAAAAATTCATGATATTTTTCATATGCTTCGATCTTGTTCGCCCTGTTTTTTTCTAGAAACCTTTCCATTCTCGGCATCCCCTCTCAAAACCACGAGAAGGCAAGAAGCAAGCCGGGAAAAATTTTCAGTATAACCGCTTGATTATTAATGATTTAATTCACGAAGACCCGACCGTTCCGGAGAAAACGCGAAAAAATATTGTGTTGTAAACACAGGAGAGACAAAAAACGCCAAAGGCTCGTGGATCGCGGGGAGGGCTATTTCACCCGGACGACGAAGGTTACGGTGAAGTTGGTTCCCGACGGCATGGTTCCGGTGGTGGTCCAGCGGACGTTCGTCACGCAGAAATCGTACCCCGCGGGAGCGGTGCATCCCCCGCCGGCCGGGGTGTACGTCCAGGTTGCGCCGTTGTCGTTGGAGTAGATGGGCGTTCCGGTAAGGGTGGACGTCCCCGGAGCAAACGTAGCGCTCCCCACCCGGAACCCGGTGTACGCCGGGATCGGGTCGGTCACGACGATCGCCGACGCAGGGGTTAAACCGGCACCGTTCGAGGCGTTAACCGTGTACGTGATGTCCTGGCCCGGGGCGACGGTCGCCCGGTCGGCGCTCTTGAGCAGCGTGAGG
>Ga0079037_100001459_pt1 | contig 12331 bp, 10 predicted proteins | sample Mud3Dept4metaG_FD_71479 | JGI IMG/M metagenome (GOLD analysis project Ga0079037, IMG submission 71479) | Freshwater wetland microbial communities from Ohio, USA, analyzing the effect of biotic and abiotic controls - Mud 3 Core 4 Depth 4 metaG | ecosystem: Environmental > Aquatic > Freshwater >... | reverse complement strand
CCGACGCGAAGCCCGCGGCGCCCGCCGAAACGAAGCCGGCCGGGGACGATCCGCTGAAGGCCATCGAGGACGAGATCGACAAGCGGCCCAACGCCTAGCGCCGAGCGCCGAGCGGCCTCGCGCCTGGCCCGCGCTCCGCCGTTGTCGGGCTGCGCGTCGTTGCGACCGCCCCTTCCGCTCTCCGGTGGCGCCGGCCCACTCCCGGGTCCGCCACCGGGGAGCCTCCTGGCAGCCGGGTGCCTGGCCGACGCGTGGGAGGGCCTGACGACAGAGGCCCAATCTACGCTTTGACCACTCCTTCTCGAATCGCAAACTTCACGAGCTCGGTGCGGTTGTGCAGCCCGAGCTTCTGCATGATGTGCTCGCGGTGCGACATCGCGGTCTTGACGCTGATGTCGAGCAGCTCGGCCACTTCCTTGTTGGAGTGTCCCTCGGCGACGAGCTTCAACACCTGCTTCTCTCGGTCGGTGAGCCCGTCGTACAGGGAACCTCCCGCACCTGGTCCCGATTCGGCGGGTACCGGTCTCAGGGCCTCCTGCGCCACCTCGGGGTCGAGCACGAGACCGCCGCGGGCCACCGCGCGAATCGACGCCGCGAGTTCCTTCCCCGCGGACTTCTTCAGCAGGTAGCCCGACACGCCCGCCTGCAGGAACCGGTGGATGTACTCCCGGTCTTCGTACTGCGTCAGCACGAGCACCTTCACGTCGGGATGAGTGCGGCGGATCTCGAGGGTGGCCTCCAGGCCACCGAGCCCGGGCATGGCGGCGTCCATCAGCACGATGTCCGGCCGTAGGGCGCCCACCTGGGCGATGGCCTCGCGCCCGTCGGCCGCCTCGCCCACAACCTCGATGTCGGGCGTGGCGCCGAGCAGTGCCCGGAGCCCCTCCCGCAGGATGGCGTGATCGTCGGCAATCAGCACGCGCAGCTTGGACATGATCGGTTCGTCGGTCAGTTGGTTCGTCAGTCGGTTCGTCGGCCGGTCAGTCGGTCTGTCGGTCAGTCAGTTGCGTCGAGTGCAGGGCCGGCCGGGGCGGGCGTCTCGGGCAGCGGCACGGTGATGGCCACGTGCGTGCCGCGGCCGGGCGACGAGTGGATCTCGACGCTGCCGCCGAAGAGCTCGATCCGCTCGCGCATGCCCATCAGCCCAAGCCCGCGCATGTCCCCCGGCTTTGGTGCGACCTCCGCCACCTCGAAGCCCGTCCCATCGTCCTCGATGTCGAGCCGCAGCCTGTCGCCGCGTCTGCCGATCTCGACGACGACGGTGTCGGCGTGCGCGTGGCGCGCCACGTTCACGAGCGCTTCCTGAACGGCACGGAAAAGCGCCGTCTCCAGCTCGACCGGCAGCCGGGCGGGCAGCGGCGCCACGTCGAACCGCACGTCGATGCCTTGCGCCTTCAGGTGCCGCTCCGCGTACCACTGGAGCGCAGGCACGAGCCCGAGGTCGTCGAGCACGGACGGTCGCAGGTCGTGCATCAGCCGGCGCAGCTCGTCGAGGCTGCGCTTGGCGATGGTGCGGGCCTCGCGCAACTCGCGGTCGCGGGTGGCGGGCGGCGCCTCCGCGGCGAGATCGAGCCGCACGCCGAGCGCGGTGAGCATCTGCGCGGTGTCGTCGTGCAGTTCGCGTGCGAGCCGCTTGCGCTCGTCCTCCTGGGCGAAGATCACTTTGCGCAGCAACTGTTGACGGACGACTTCGCGCTCCTGCAGGGCGGCGTTGGCGGCCGCCAGTTCCCGTGTGCGCTCGGCGACCCGGGTCTCGAGCATCGCGTTGGTGGCGGCCACCTTTTCGAGCGAGGCCGCCAGGGCTCGCCGCATGCGTTCGAAGGCCGTGCCGAGCCGGCCCACCTCGTCGCGGCCGAGGGGCGGGATGGCCACACGGAGGTCGCCCCACGCGATGCGCTCCGCCGCCGCGGTCAGCACCTTCAGTGGTCGGGCGACGCTGCGCCCCGCGCCCCACGCGAACAGGAGGGACGCTGCCACGAGCGTCGGCGCGAGCCAGCTCAGTGTGCGGAGGAACGCGACACGGCCGATGCCGGCCCCGGCGCCGATCACGACGCGCCATGGCGCCAGCCGCAGGCTCGCCACGGCGTCGCGGGCCGTGGGGTGACGCGTGGCGTGCGGGCTGTGTGGCGCCGAGTCGCTCGCGGCCACCACGTGTCCCTCCGCGTCGAGCAGTGACACGGCACCCATCGCGGGATTGAGCGCCGCTTTGGCGAACTGCCCGAAGTACCGGCCGGCCGGATCGATGGTCCCGCCTGCCGCGCCGGCGACGCGCTGTGACCAGTCCCGGACGGGCACGAGCAGGAGGATCACATGCGCCTCCGGCGACTCCGTGAACGTGGCGATGTCGGGCACGCCGGCGCCGAGGACGCGATGCAGGGGCTCGCGCAGCAGCGGGAGGCCCGGCGGCGCGGCGGCAGCGGGCTCGTGGGCGATGACTGCGCCACCGGAGTCGAGGATGAAGACCGCGTCGAGCACCTCGGCGTCGAGGGCCGCCAACTGCAGCGCGCGCTCCGGGATGGGCGTGCCGTCGGTGAGCGGCGTCCGGGCCTCGGTGGCGAGCCCTTGCAGCACGCCGAACACCCGCGCCAGCCGGTCGTCGATGTCGGAGGCGATGAAGGCTGAGAGCGCCGCTCGCTGGCGAGCACTCTCCGCCTCCAGTTGCCGCAGCGCGCGATCGCTCGACCAGCCGAGCGTGGCAATGGCCGTCAACATGCCGACGGCGACGAGGAACATGACCCGCGCGCCAATGCTCGACCAGCCTCCCGGGGGTGGCGCCGTCACACGCGCCTCCGGTGCAGGCTGCGCACGAGACGGAGCAGGTCCGGCGGGGTGGCCACGCCGAGCACCCGGATGACCACGCGGCGGCCTTCGGTGACGAGCGAGAGGTCCGTCCAGCCACCGTCGGGCCCGCGAACGCGATTCAGCCGGGCCGGCCGGCCCCCGACGTCGAGGTCGCGCGACTCAACGACCTCGCCGGGCGGGAGGAGCCGTGAGGGAATCGCGAAATCGCCGCGGATGGACTGTGCGATGAGCACCCGCTCCTCGCCGGTGGTCCGGTCGCGCAGGGCGATGAGCGTGGGCTGGCCGTCACCCGCTGAGAGCGCGACGCGTGCCGGCGGCCACTGCAGCACGTCGGGGAAGTAGGCCGGCACGAGCAGGCGCGTGTGCAGGTCGCGCTCGAGGGCGTCGACGCTCTCGTAGCGCTGCACGCCGCGCGGCTCCCCGCGCAGCCACGCCGGGACGTGGTCGGTGAGACGGAGCAGCAGCGCGAAGAGCGCCACGCACGAGAGCAGGACGTACGAGAACCGCCGCCCGCCGACGGTTCCACGCGAAGGCACCCGAACGCCGGAATGGACGGGCTCGCTCATATGACGAAGAACAGCAGCGTGGCCAGTGCCGCCACGAGGCCCGTCATGGCCGGGGCCATGCGCGGGGCGACGGCATCGGTGTCTGGATCGTAGTCGAGAAGGCGTCGGCAGCGCTCCTCGATGATGCTGGCCCGGCCCCGGCCGAGGACACCGAGAAACTGCGCGTCGCGGCCTCGCACCGACCAGATGAGCGCGCGCGCGAGGGCGAGCGGCGTGCCGGTCACCGTGGCGGCCACCCGGTCGGCCTCCCACTCCATTTCCTGGGCGGCACGTCGTCCGAACAGCTGGGCCACCGGATTGAACCACTGTACGAGGCGCAGCACCAGCAGCACCCAGCCGCGCAGGACGTCGTGGCGCGCGATATGGGCCACCTCGTGTACGACGGCGGCGCGCAACTGGTCCCGCGGCAGCCCGTCCACGACGCCGCGCGAGGCGACGATGGCGGGGCGCCAGGCGCCGTGGCAGTGGAGTAACCGGGCCGGGGTCTCGACGATGTCCACGCGAGTGGGCGGGGCGCCCATGACCGGCACTGTGTCGTCGACGAGCGCCGTGAACGCGGTTACGACCGGATGATCGGCCGGGAGCGGCGTGCGCTCCGCACGGAGGTCGAGCCGCCGGGCGGCGAGCAGGTGCAAGAGGTCGGGCACCAGGAGCACGATGCCGAGGAGGGCGGCCACCAACAGACCGAGGTCGCGGAGGCCCACGCCGGCAATGGCGAGGCGGTTCCAGCGCGCCGTCGAGAAGAGGGCGAGGTCGGTGAACGCCTCGGTGCCACGGCACGGCGCAAGCCACCGGAGCATGAACGGCAGCACCAGCGGCAGGACGAGCACGCACGTGCGAAAGGCGAGGCGGGCGACGGGTGCGCGAACGGGAACGCGGCGGATCACGACCTGCACGACGAGCGCCGCCACGACGCCGTGCGCGAGAATCTCGGCGGCGAGATCAGTCGGTGACGCCACGGCCGGGCGCCGCGTGTCGAGGCGGTTCGCCCGTGAGGCGCTCCAGCTCGAGCGGGTGCTCGTGGGCCAGACGCTCTTCGGTGATGCGCCCCGTGAAGATGGTGGTGTCGAAGGGGAAGACGTCGGGGTTGAAGTGGGCGTTGTAGACGTGCCAGATGATGACCACGAGGAAAGCGAGCAGCCCCTCGTTGCTGTGCGCCACCTTCGCGGCCGGGATCACCTGGCCGGGCAGCCACCGGGCCGCCGCGACGGGCCACATCAGGATGATGCCCGTCGAGATCACGACCACGGCGCCGAGGATCAGGCCCCAGTACTCGAACTTCTGCCGGTAGTCGAAGCGATCGAAACGGGCCTGCTCGGTCGAGACGCCGAGGTAGTACCGGATCTGCGTGATTGCGTCGGAGAAATCCTGGCGGTCCGGCACGATCGAGAGCCCGGCCCGGCCCGTCAGCACGTCCCAGATCGCGCCGGTGACGTGCACGACGGCAAGGGTGGCGAAGAGCAGCCCGGCCGTGCGGTGAAACCAGCGCGCGCCGTCCACGCCGCCGAACACGCCGAGCAGCCAGCGCGAGATCTCGGCTTCGAAGAACTTCTGCGGCAGACCCGTGACGGCGAGCAGCGTGAAGGTCACCATGACGGCGACGTGCTCGGCCCGCTGCCGGGGGGAGAAGCGGACGAAGTACCGGCTCATCGATTCACCACCACGCGCCACAGGTGCAGCAGGATCTGGAGCACGAGCCCGCCAATCATGAAGGGGATGAACACCTTGTAGGCCAGCTCGACCGCGTAAACGAGGGGCGTGCGGCTCCAGCTGGGCTCGTAGTGCGACAGCCACGCGTCGGGGAAGTTGGCCGAGGCGTCCGTGTGACACTGCTGGCAGGTCTTGACCAGGTTGGCCTTGAGCACGGGTGAGTTGGGCGCATCCACCTTCGTGATGTCGTGCACTCCGTGGCAGTCCGTGCACCGCGCCACGACCTTCCGGGCCTCCTCGTTGGCGTCACCACTGCGGAGCGACGCGGTGGCGCCGTGGAAGTCCGCGAGGTAGGTGCGGTGCACCGCGGTCGAGAGGCCGTACTTCGCCATGACCTGCTCGTCGCCGTGGCATGCGGCGCAGATCTCGGGCGTGTGGTTGCGCCAGTCGGCTGCGCGCGGGCCAGAGACGTCGTGGCTGCGGTGGCAGTCGGAGCAGGTGGGGACATCGGCGTTGGCGTCCTCGAGCAGTGCCCGGCCGTGCACGCTCTTGGCGTACTTGGTCGAGACGCCCTCGTGGCACTTCGCGCAGGTGAGCGAAACGCGCGAGCGCGGGCGGTCCGGCGGCTGGATGTCGTGCGCGCCGTGACAGTCCACGCACAGCGGGGCGGTCGTGTCGCCGCGGCTCAAGGCCGCGAAGTGCACGCTGTCGAGCGTCTTGGTGTAGTTGGCGAAGTGGCAGTGCTTGCAGCTCTCGTAATAGGCGAGACTGAATTCGCGCTTGCTGGCGAAGCTCCGGGACTCGTGCGGGATGTCCTTGATGTCGGTATGGCAGTCGGTGCAGGTGAGCTTGTCGCCGTGCACCGATTTCCGGAACACCGCGCCGTCGATCTGCAGCGACCGCGTCTCGCCGTTCGGCAGATCGACGGCGAGGCTGGCGTCGGCATGGCAGGCGAGACACGTGTCGAGCTGATCGGTTCGGGCCGGCACGGCAGGCTGTGCCGCGAGGGCCAGGAGGAGGGCGATGGGCGTCAGCATGCCGGTCAGCGGGCCTGAAGCGTCGAGTGATGTGGAGGCGTTCCGGATCCGTCACGGGTGACGGTGCCTGCGCCGGGACTCACCCCAGCAATGGGGTTGCCAGCCGGGTCTCGACGGCAAGTGCTTGTGTTTCCAGCGACTTCCAGACGAGAGCCGGCTGCCGGTCGGTCTCGCCGCCGGGTTTCCGGCAGTTTGAGGACCGGCTTGGGCCAAATCTCGCCCCCGCGCGTTTCCCACGAACCGCCCCCGTCCACTGGGACACGGACCGATGGCCCGGCACTCGCCGGGGTCTCGGCTCCTCCGCGTGCTCGTGGGCAGGACCTGGCACCACCGCGTCACGCCGGTGCGCTACAACGGCTCGAAACGGGCCGTGAAGTGTCGCAAGAACGCGGGAGCCTGCACGATGCGGAAGCCGCGAAGCCCATCCTTGATGGCCGCGACGTGCAGCACGGCCTCCGCGACGTAGTCGATGTGCGACTGGGTGTAGACCCGCCGTGGGATGGCGAGTCGCACCAGGTCCATCGCCGCGGGCGTCTCGCTGCCGTCGTGGTGCCGGCCGAACATCACCGTTCCGATCTCGACTCCGCGCACGCCGGCCTCCACATAGAGGGCGTTGGCCAGCGCGATGCCGGGGTACTGGAGCGGAGGGATGTGCGGCAGCATCGCCCGCGCGTCGATGTAGATCGCGTGGCCGCCGGGCGGCTGGATGATCGGCACGCCGCCCGCCGTCAGCTTCTCGCCGAGATAGGCCGTCGAGCGGATGCGATACCGCAGGTAGGGCTCCTCGACCACCTCCTCGAGCCCGCGTGCGATGGCCTCGAGGTCGTAGCCGGCGAGGCCCCCGTAGGTGGGGAAGCCCTCGGTGAGGATCAGGAGGTTCCGGCACTGCTCGGCCCAGTCGTCGCGGTTCATCGCGAGAAAGCCGCCGATGTTCGCGAGGCCGTCCTTCTTGGCCGACATCGTGCAGCCGTCGGCGAGCGAGAACATCTCGCGGGCGATGTCGCGTGGCGTCCGGTCGGCCTGTCCCGGCTCCCGGAGCTTGATGAAGTAGGCGTTCTCGGCGAACCGGCACGCGTCGAGGAAGAACGGCTTGCCGTGGCGGTCGCAGAGTCGCCGCACGCCGCGCAGGTTCTCGAGCGACACGGGCTGGCCGCCGCCCGAGTTGTTGGTCACCGTCACCATCACGAGCGGGATGCGGTCGCCCTGCTCGGCGAGCGTGCGCTCGAGTGCCGCGAGATCCATGTTGCCCTTGAAAGGGTGCACGGCCGCCGGCACGCGCCCCTCGGGGATGACGAGGTCCCGCGCCTCGGCCTCCTCCACCTCGATGTTCGCGCGCGTGGTGTCGAAGTGGTTGTTGTTGGGGACGATCATCCCGGGCTTGAGGATGCTGTGGAAGAGGATGCGCTCGGCCGCGCGGCCCTGGTGCGTCGGGATGATGTGCCGCATCCCCGTGAGATCGCTCACCACGTCGCGGAAGCGGTAGAACGACCGGCTGCCCGCGTACGACTCGTCGCCCATCATGAGCGCGCCCCACTGCGCCGATGACATGGCGCCGGTGCCCGAGTCGGTGAGCAGATCCACGAGCACATCCTCGGCGTGGAGCAGGAAGACGTTGTGGCCGGCCTCGCGCAGCCGCGCCTCGCGGTCCTCGCGGCGCGTGAACTTGATGGCCTCGACCGACTTGATGCGGAAGGGCTCGATGATCGTGTGGAAGTGGCGCATGGAGTGGGCTCGGGGTGTCGGTCCTCGGTCCGGGCGCTGCAGGCGCGGCGCTTTCCGAAGGCGCCCTCTACTTCAGTTCGCCGCGGCGGAGACGACGGTAGAGCTCCAGGGCTTCCTGCAGGATCTTGATCGCCTCCTCGGCACCCATGAACTCCTCGACCACCACCTGCTTGTGCTCGAGGGTCTTGTAGTCCTCGAAGAACCGGCGGATCTCGCGCAACTGGTGCGCCGGCAGCTGGGTGTGGCTCGTGTAGTCCGACACCGCCGGGTCGTTCACGGTCACGGCGAGGATCTTGTCGTCGATGCCCTTCTCGTCGCGCATCCGCATCACCCCGATGGCGCGGGCCTCCACCACGGTCAGCGGGTGCACCGGTTCCTGGCACAGCACCAGCGCGTCGAGCGGATCCCCGTCGTCGCAGAACGTGCGCGGGATGAAGCCGTAGTTGGCAGGGTAGTACACCGCGCTGTAGAGCACGCGGTCGAGCCGCATGAGCCCGGATTCCTTGTCGAGCTCGTACTTGTTCTTGCTCCCCATCGGGACTTCGATGACGACGGGGAAGGCATTCGCGATGAGGTGATCGTCGAGGTAGATCTCGTGCCACGGATGCATGCGCAGAGTCTATCGCATACGCCCCGCGCCGGGCTCGGGCCACCGACAGCCTTCAGGCGACGGGCGGCCGAGGATCTCGCGCTCAGGCAGGCCGGCGTTCGAGGCGGCCACGAGACGCTCCCCGGCGGTCGCCGTGCCGTCGGCGCCGCGGTCAGGTCCGCAGGCGCTCCCACCACGCGAGGGGTTCGCGCAGCGGGCGCCAGCGCTCGAGCAGGTCGAACGTCGTGGCGAAGCGGGCGAGGGACTCGCCGCGCTGCGCGATGCGCTTCTGGTCGAGGTGACCGAGGAAGCGCGCGGCGGTGCGCAGGTAGCCGAGCCGAGCGGGCTCGATGCCGATCAGGCGCGCGCACGTGGCGTCCACCGCCACCGGGTCGGTGCCCATCACGACGCAGCCCAGCCGGCGTGGCGTTCCCATGATGGGGCCGTCGCCCTCCATGCCGACAACCGCGTCCACGATCGCCAGCCCCGGCCTGACGGTCGCCGCGAGGTCGACGATGGAGGGCTCGATGCCGAGGATGTGGAGCGGGTTCTTCGGCCAGCCGTAGACCGCGCCGGGCACGACGCCGAAGAGGTTCTTGAGGCTCGCCGTCATGCCAGCCCAGTGGTGGGTCTTCAGCTTGGGCATCGACACGACCAGGTCCGCGTCGAGCACGCTCACGGGCAGCGCGAGCGACGACGCCCCGGTGAACCGGCTCCGCAAGGTCACGATGCGCACGTCGTCCTGGTTCAGATCGACGTACTCGAGGCGCTCGTCGCGCAGGACGTCGAGCAGCCCGGTGGAGGCGAGCAGGAACTCGGTGTCGCGCCGGTGCCCGGGGCCTTCGCCCACGACGACCCGCCGGGCCCCGGCGCGCAGGAGGGCCTGGGCCGCGCCGGCCACGACGCGCGGGTCGGTGTTGACGGCCTCACCCGGTCGGTACTCGACCATATTCGGCTTCAGGAGCACGCGACGGCCCCGCACGTCGAGCCCGAGCGTCTGCAGTCCGCGGCCGATCACCTCGGCGAAGTCCAGGGCGTAGTCGCGAGCGGCCAGCACCGCCACGGCCGTGGTGTCCGGCAGCAGGAAGGCGGCCGGATCGTACGGCGGCCGTGCCCGGCACCCGGCGGCGACGAGCGCCGGGGCCGCTAGGGCGACGAGGGCCTGACGCCGCGTGAGGTCAGACGCGGAGATGGGCACAGTCATGGCGGTGGCGATCGAGCGCGTAGAGCGCCCAGGCAACCCCGGGCAGTTGGCGGAGGTCGATCGCCACCGGCACGCGGTCGGCGATCGGCCCGTCCAGGAAATCGGCAGCCTCGGCGCCGGCAAGCACATGGAGGGCGACTGCGGCGAGGCCGAGCGCCAGCGACGACGGTTCGCCGAGGCTCTCGTCGGCGAGCCAGTCGACGCCCCCAACGGTGGCCGGCTCGGTGGGGCGGTCCTGCAGCGCGAGCAGCGCCAGCGCGGTCGTGGGCACGTAGGCGGGAAGCCGCGTGCCGAACACCCGCGTGTTGCCGTAGTTCCAGCCGCTACCGTCGATGGCGCGGTCGAGCAGGAGCCGCTCGGCCTCGTCGAGACGGTCGGCGAGCGTTGCCGGTGACGGTGCATCGGCGCCGCCAGCCGGGTCCGACTGGCGGTAGCGCTTCAGCCCGAGCACGCACCACGCCGTCGGCTCCACCCAGCTGAAGCTCCCGGAAACCCAGGGCCAGGCCGCCAGGCGCGTGTCGTGCGCGAGGTCGGGGCTGCGGTCGAAGGTGAGGCCCTTCACACCGGCGAGGGCGAACGCGAGCTCGCGCGCCCGCGGCGGGAGCCCACCGCCCGCCCCGAGCAGAATGACGAGCGCGAGCCCGTTGGCGGCGTAGTTGGGCGGCAGATCGCCATCGGCGAAGACACCGCTGCGCATCGCCATCGCGCCGAGCACGCGCCCCGCCTCGCCGGCCGGCAGACGCCCGGCGAGGGCGAGCAGCGCCAAGCATGTCGGCTCGAGTCGGCTCGTCCGTTCCGGTCCGTACCCCCAACCGCCATCGGGATTCCGCCAGGACAGGAGCGCGCGTGCGGCCGTGTCGGTTGCGGCAGCCATGCGATGAGAGTACACCGGCTGGGGCCGACTGGGTTCGGATCGCGAGGATGTGACCAGGTTACCCGTGATCGTGTCGACGCCCCGCAACCGCGTCGGCGACGACGCACTGCCCGAGGGCGAGCCCGCCATCCCCCGGGGGCACTTGCTGATGGACGAGCACCTCGACGTCAGGCCGCAGCCGGGCCTCGAGCCGCTCGGCGAGGATGTCGTTCTGGAAGCAGCCGCCGCTCAGCGCCACCGGCAGCCGGCCGTGCCGGCGCGCCGCCTCGCCGAGGAGCGTCTCGCTGGCGGCGATGATCGTGGCGTGGAATCGGCCGGCGAGTCGTGCAGCGACCTCGGGCGTCGTCACCCCACCAGAGGCCACCGGACCTGGGGGCCGGTCGCTGAGCAGTTCGGCGACGAGCGCCCGCACGGCGGGTCGCAGGTCCACCTGCCACGGCGTGTCCGCCCACCGGATCTCGAAGGGCCAGGGCTCGGCGCGGTGCATGTCGGCCGCCCCGTTGAGCTCGAGGGCCACCTGCCCCTCGAAGCGCGCCTCGGTCCGGCCGAGGATGAGGGCGCCGAAGGCGTCGAAGTACCGGCCAAGTCCGTGCGCGCGCGGCGCCAGCAGGTCGCGCGCGATCAACTGCTGCACCACGGTGCGCGCGTTGTGGGGCACCGCGTCGAACAGCCCCAACCGCTCCAGGGGTGGCACCCCGTCGAAGGCATCGATCAGCACCGCCAGCGCAAGGCGCCACACTTCCCGGATCGCCGTATCGCCGCCCGGGAGCGCCATTGGGCGGAACGTGGCCAGCCGATCGAAGCCGTCGAGCCGGGCGAGCAGCAGCTCGCCGCCCCAGGACGTGCCGTCGGAGCCGTACCCCGTGCCGTCGTAGGCGAGCCCCAGCACCGGCTCGCGCCGGCCGTGTTCGGCCATGACCGCGGCGAGGTGAGCGTGGTGGTGCTGCACGCCCACCGCGTGCACGTCCGCGCGCGCCAGCGCGTAGGCCGTGGACGGGTACTCCGGGTGCAGGTCGTGCGCCACCAGCTCGGGTCGGATCCGCAGGAACCGCTCGAGCCGCGTCACGGTGCGCTCGAAGAACTGGAGCGTGGCGAGGTTGTCGAGGTCCCCGACGTGGGGGCCGGGCCAGGCGTGCGCCCCGGAGGCCAGGCACACGGCGTTCTTGAGCAGCGCGCCCACGCCGAGCACCGGCCGCCGCACCCCGTGGGGGAGTGCGATGCCACGCGGAACGTACCCCCGTGATCGTCGGATCAGCAACGGCCTGCCCGACACCACCCGCACCACCGAGTCGTCGCACGGCGCGTCGATGTCCCGGTCGTGCAGCAGGGCGTGATCGGCGATGTCCCGCAGCCGCTCGATCGCCTCCTCGTTGCGGTGTGCGAGGGGCTCCTCCGAGAGATTGCCCGAGGTCATGACCAGGGGGCGCCCCACGGCGTCGAGCAGCAGGTGGTGCAGCGGCGTGTAAGGGAGCATCAGGCCGACGAGTGGGTTGCGGGGCGCGATCTCCGCCGCCAGCCCGTGCGCGGGTGGGGCCAGGTCGTGTGCCCCGTGCGAAGGCAAGACCGGGTCCCGGCGGGGCACGAGCACGACGGGGCGCTCCACGCTCGAGAGCAGGTGGCGCGCGGCGGTGCTCACGGCGGCCAGCCGATCTGCCTCGTCGAGGTCGCACACCATCACGGCAAACGGCTTCTCGTCGCGTCGTTTCCGCGCGCGCAGGCGCGACACGGCCACGGGCGAGGTGGCGTCGCACGCGAGGTGAAAGCCGCCGAGCCCCTTCACCGCGACGATCTCCCCTGCGCGCAGCGCCGCCGCTGCCCGGGCGATTGGATCGGCCGTCGCCGGCGCGTTCGCCTCGCGCGCCGGTGCGCCACCGACCTGGGGGGCCG
>Ga0079037_100001458_pt1 | contig 12333 bp, 17 predicted proteins | sample Mud3Dept4metaG_FD_71479 | JGI IMG/M metagenome (GOLD analysis project Ga0079037, IMG submission 71479) | Freshwater wetland microbial communities from Ohio, USA, analyzing the effect of biotic and abiotic controls - Mud 3 Core 4 Depth 4 metaG | ecosystem: Environmental > Aquatic > Freshwater >... | reverse complement strand
TCGCGTGTATCTAGTAAATTCACTTCATGGAAGTATTCTTCTAGAACCACGCATCCTACAATGACATAGTGAGCAAGGCTGAAGAGAGTATTGTATATCATGTTATCTTCCCGCATTGTTACTACATATTGCAGTTGATCTGTTCCTGAAAGATCAGGTCTATGTTCAAAATAGGAATCATAAACCTTCTCTGCAATCAGTAGGGTAGCAGGGATCAGCATCATCCTGCTCCACTTGGGATTCTTCTCAATATTCAGCCATGATTTCTCAATAGCATTATTTACATTGTCCCAAGGCGTTTTAGGATATATGCCCCTACCTTTACAGATAGGACATCCATAAGACATATCTTCACATGTACCCCATACTACAAAATCATCACCATCTTCTTTTAACGGGTATATAGTCATTATTGTTCTCCTTTCTGTTCCTATGCACTTTTTGTGTCATCGGGGTCCAGCAATTGTCGCAGTAGATGTACTGGTTCATTGCATGGCCTGTTCCCTTACGGATATGTTGTCCGCAAGCATCACACGTGGGGGCAACTATGCCAATAATAGTGGCTCTTGGTACTGTACGCGTCATGATCAATCTCCTTCTACGAGGTAGAACCCAGGGTGAAAAGTGATACTAGCACAAGCGCGCTTACAAGAAGCACTGCAAGATACAACATGCTTATTTCTCCTTAGATTAGCTATATAACAAGGGGGTCCAACCCTTTCAGGGGGCGTAGCGCACTAACACCGCCCAGCCATACGGGTTGAACCCCCACGGAAGTGGCCTGCTCTCGCGAGAACAATAGCGCGAGAGCAGGCAGAAGAATAAGAGGTTAGTTAGGCGGGAATCGAAACGCGCAGGCGCTTCATGTTGGAGAGATTCTTCCAATCACCAAGCAGCGCGTCGTCGGTCGGATCCCATTCGAGATTGTACAGGCGCGCCCCACTCTCGCCATAGATATGAGCCACTGTGCCAATTGGTACAGTGTACATATTCAAGAATGTGTCTTTTATCGTCTTCACGACGATCTTGTTTGGCTCTGCACTATTGGTCGAGGGCAGATCGAGTTCTTCTGTGCGCCCATTCAGACGCATGTTTTTGGTGGATTTATACACCTCGGATGCCTCGATTGCATCCTCGCGCAACTCTTGGCGATGCTCCCATGCCTTACCCTCGCCAAGCGCAATGGTAGCCGCAAATTCGCGGATCCAATTCTGGCGGCCTACCTCTGAGCGGAATGCTGGCAGAGGGAAGATAAGACTTCCGCCATTCTGGAGATGGCGGACCCGGGTATGGTACAGAGAGATGGCTTCTTCAGTCACCTTGCCAAGGACTTTCCCGTTGCTGATCTCAACCCAGCCCGTCGGGCCGAATCTCAGCTCGTCGTATTTCATTCCCTTGACAACGCTCGATTCCGGGAGGTCAAAGCCTTCAACGGGCTTCATTCCCGGAATTGCGATTTCAAGTGGCCGACGCGGATAGTGGCGATCTGCTGTCCAGGTCTTGAAGTCCCCATTCGCAATATGGGTGAGCATATTGCAAACCTTGCGAACAGATGCAATGCTCGCATCGCGCAGGACCATCAAGTCAGAACCGGCAATCACGCCAGCCCAAGCAGCAGGCTTGTCGTCCGTGATCTCGGTACCGATAGTTGCGTAGTCGCCGCTAAAAAGCTTGATATTGATCGTTTCCATTGTTTTTTCTCCTAGTGGGTGGTGTGGTTGGTCTGGGCCTTGAACAGGTCCCAGTTTGACTGGATATATTGCACGCGCGTGGCGTGCCCTTCCGATACGTAAGCCGCTTCCAACTCGGCTATGTACACATCAATGCCTTCTAGTGCAGATGCGATACGACCATCGATACGGTCAATCTCTGCTTGCAACTTCTGCACTTCGGGCAATGTCGGCGGGAGAGCGGCGATAACCACTCCTCGCACGAATGTGTCCTTGGCTTTGGCTTTCGCCAATGCCGCAACATATTGCTGGCGTGCCAAGAACAGTTCTGGAGCATAGTCCGCCAACTTACCGCGGAGCGACTCCCGCTTAGCCTTCCAAGCTTGCAATTCCTGATAGGCTATCCAACTCTCCATGTGCTCCTTCCAGAACACATCGAAGTTGTCAAGTGGAGTCAAGTCTAGTGGTTCTGTTCCCAGAAGTCCCAAGACTTTCTCCTTCATGATCTCCGATATCTCATCGGAAATCGTTGGTTCCGCCGCGATCTTCGCGACAAAGGCTTCTTCGGCCTTCGCTTCGATCTTCGCCGTTTCCTTAGCCTTTTCGCTTTCAAGGCGCTCGAGCGTTTTTAGAACGCTTTCCGGAGAAGTCCGTTCCTGTGATCGCTCTTTCTTCACAGCGGAGGTCGGGCGACCATTGGTATAACCAGTGGTCTTGTATGGATTCTTGCTAGTCTTCATGTTATTCTCCTTATTTAGTTATAGTTGGTTTGGGATTGTATAGTCTTACATGCACTATTCTCCAATAGGCACCTCCTTATTAGCTTTTCGTATTTAGTTGTGCAACTCCCCCTTTCTGCAATATGCAGATAGATATGCCCTATATGACTGGTTATCATGGGCCTGCACCCATATAGGGCATACGGTATCTACATATCTCTCCTTATTAGCACCTAATTAGCACTCTAATGACCCAGGCTGCGGCGAAGCGCTTCGATATCTGCCTGCTTACGCTCTCGTGAAGAAACAACAGCCTTTGTTGGCGGGAACAGCTTGTCAATCTGCGCAGCAGTAAGCTGCACAATCACAGCTGTGCGTACATACGATGGGGGGATAACAATCTCTCCTCCATCTTCGTGCTTCCTTCCATGAAACTTCTTTGGCATTCTCATTGCTATTCTCCTAACTCCAAGATACTCCGACTAACATATCGGATTGGTACTGTGTTAGTTTGCGAACGCCTGCACTGATAAGGAGTATCTTCATCAGTAGCGGGTCGTTTGTGCATCCAACATTTCGATCAAGTCCAGCGCGCTTGACAATTAAGGTATCAAACTTGCCCCATCCGAATACGCGGAAATCGCGTATCAGTCTTACTTCTGGATAGGATGACTCGATCTGGAATATGCGGAAAAACCAGTTGTCAGCGTCAAGAAAATCGTGACGCCTAAAATGGCTGTTCGCCTTTTCGAATCTAGCAAGAAGATCTCGCGTTTCTGGACTGACCCTAAAGAAGTCACACTCGTCCTTGCCATCTTGAAAGATCGGGTATAGTCTTACTCCCATTGCACTATCCTTTCTGCCCTTATAGGCAATTGATTTAGGCTACGAGACTTGGGACTCGCATATGGCCTTACAGCTATAATTCCCCCTTATAGCTGCCCTCGGTAGGTTATTCTCCTATTGGGACTGGAGAGATGCAGTGCGGATAAAGCATGTGAATACAACAGTTAAGATAGCGCAGATCGTGCAATCCGAACCGCCTTGTTGTACTCAGAGATGTACTCCCTAAGATCGGAGCAATTTGGAATATCATCAATGGGCCAGGTTGTTTTTACGTTCAAGAGCATCTCCTGACGCACAATTTTTGCGTTTTCGATAGTGCGATGCCATTCCTCTTCTTCTTGCTTGGAGCAGATCTCCCAATCGAGTATGTCTAGTTCTGCTCCCCTTGCTGCTGCAACGCTATTGTGCGTGCGCCTGCGAAAACAGTAATCGCATGTGCAACCCCTCTCGCCGCGATTCCGATATTCCTTGGTCTTCTCCTGGCGCCCAAATGGATGTGGACGTGCCCTATTTGCGGGGCGTGGCCTGTGCTTGCACGACCCATTGCGATGTACGCTCGAAAAGTCGCGCTCGTTTTGATTTATGATGCTTTGTTGTAGGGTTTCAAGGATCCCCACAAAGCGCTCACCCTCGTATTGGCCCCCGAGCATAAGCCCGAGGAAGTCTAACATTTCGTTCATCTTTCTTTCCTTTCTGCCCCTTATGGGCAACTAAAGAAGTTATATGATCGGGTACAGTAACTTTGTTGCTGTTTCCATACCCCCATACCACATCTGTGCCTTAAGCACTCTGCACTCATGCGCAATCTGCTCATACCGAGCGCGTGCATCCTTCCGTGAAACGAACGGGCCAACCCATCCTCCATTGATGTACAGCCAAAACATAACAACCACCTCCTTTCTATTAAGATAAAATACATATGGCATAGTCCCCATCGAAGAGGACGTAGAGTGTATGAGGCTCTACCCGACCTGATATGCCATTACGCCCACTACAATTTACTCTAGTAGCCAGAGCTAGGTTTGATGGCCGCTTCACTAACCCTGTTGCGGTAAAGGGTCAACAGTGACAACCGGACTGTGCTTAGCTTGCTAATGCAGCTACTCATAGGCAGCAATCTAGTCATCTTCCGCTCCTGTTGAACGAACGATTCCACTCACCCACCAATTACATTGCCTCATTCTCGATAACGAACAGGTAGGCAGCACAAGCCTATCCGCCATCAAGCGAGCGGGGTTTAGTGGTAATAACTACTCTCTAGACAGGGGGATACCCTCCCCCGGGGCACCCCCCCCTCCCCCCTCCCCCCTACCATGCCCCGGGGACGTTCTAAAGAATACTTATTACCCCTAAACATTTTCTTACTCAATATCTATATCCCCCCTGTTCACTTTCGCCCCCTCATACCCCCTACTATTACCCATTGTCACCCGGGATGGTGTAAAATTGAGGTATATGGAATATAGTCAATCCGACATAGTTTATATAGAGAAAAGAAGAGGAAAAAATGGAAAAGATAACGATTGACCCATGGGAAGGATATACAAAGGAAGATTTAGTTAGGGTAGTAAAACATATGGAAGTGCGCTTGGCGGGAATGGCTGAACGTACTGCGGGGCTTGAGGGAGAAATTAATAGGCGTGATAAACTTGTTGAAGATACCATTGCAAGTGCTATTAGATGGCTTGGCAAACCAAATTATCATGCCCAAGATGCCGATAGAATGTTGCAGTGGTTGCTCGATATAGAGCGCGAGTTTCGTCCATTGATAGGGGTGGAAAATAAAAAATATGGTTTAAGTGATTACTGCTATAGGGATGACGCAGATCCGCAACTCAAGAAAATAGCATGGATTTTGCGAGACGTTATAAATTATTTTGGTTGGGACGATAGGTAAACTATGAATCCCCCATATCACAAGAGAAAAGATAAGAGTGGGTTAGTGGCGGAGTTTCGGATCACAGTACTTTATCCTTACTACATAAAGGTATATCTCTGGTCAAGTCCTATATATATGGTGCAGAATATTAGTAGTGATGATCCGGCGTGGGAAAGTGGTAGATGTATAGCGTGTTATCTATCTATGGAATCCAAGAAATTGAGTGGGGAGAATGTAATCCCACACTTTTTTGGTGAAATGCACTTCGGGAAAATGCCTACAGCCAGAGTTGTTTCCCATGAAATGATGCACATGCTTCTTGATTTTATTGTGTCGCTTGAGATTGAGGACGAAGAGAAAATATGCATCATTGCTGGTAACGTCAATGAGCGATTTTGGACGAAATTCTATAAACTTGCCATTGAGAGAAACAATTCGACGGTGTAGAAAATGGGGAAAATCTACGTTCTAGTGGAGAGAAAATGCGATATTTCTCTTTTTATGGAGTGGTATGCTCGTAAAGAGGGAAATTGGCATCGTGCGGACCTAAAAAATGCTACTCTATACATGAAAAATGGGAATATTGTCAAATTTCTTGCAACAAAAGAAGAAAAATGTCCCGACGATGCAACAGAATGTATAGACATGAGAAGGTCTAGTAAAGTATAATAGTGAAGCATTTCCCTAATAAAAGGAGAAGAAAATGACACCCGTCCTAAGAACAGACGAAAACTGGATAAAATTGTATAAACAGTGGGTATCCGAAGGAAAACCAGGGACAATAATCACCCTCGGAGGGGAAACATATCGAGTAATTCAGAACACAGACGAAGATATACAATTTCACCCCCTCGGAAGCGGCATTGATGCAGCTTATTCATCGCGATCAACTGCCGGAACTATAAAATAGGAGACTTATATGTCATCATTACCGGACGTTACAAAACCATGGCTAGAATCACCCTGCGAAGTTATCACAAAGGAAAGGAAAGATGTAGTAACACTAATGGCGATGGGATTTTATCCAATACGGATCGAGCAATTTATAATCCCAGGAAGAGAAATACCGCTTAGTTTTTTCACATTCCCGGTTGATGCTTTTGAAACATGGAAAAACTTCAAACTTGGTAAGGCAATGGCGATAGAAAATGTCCAGCTATTTTGGACCGCAGACACAACCTTCAACCAATTGGTTCATGGCGATAGGCAAGTGGCTCAGCCAGTCGAAAAATAATGCGCTTTCCAGCGACTTTAACTCCCAGTGAAATAGAAATACTTAGAGAAACACGAAATGACCCCAACATCTTTGCTGATTACTTCTTCAAACCAGTAGGAGAAGAGCATGGATGGATGTTTGACGCGAACTTTGATCCAGAGGGCGCCTGGCAGAAGAATCTTGTTGTTGCAGAACAAAAAGATATCACTGTAATAGGCGGATTTGGAACAGGTAAGACGTCTGGCGTTGGTATGGGGGCGTGTTTATGGGCTGTTACTCTAAGAGATTTCAAGTTTTTGAACGTTGCACCAAATGCTTGGCAAGCCAAGCTTATGTATGATCAGATTCTTACGAATGTCAATGGCACACGTTTCAATGATCTTATCTGGGAAAAGCCCCGCAGACCGCATCCGAAGCTTGTAATAAAGTTTTACATTGGGAAGATTCTCTATGAATCTACCCTTGAATTTATGTCCGCAGATAAGGATGCAACTGGTATCCTATCATGGGAAGGTGATTGGCTTCATGTTGATGAAGCGGGGCTTATAGATAATCTAGAGATGGTGATCATCAATGCTGGTTCCCGCCTTAGAGGTTCTGTACGTGGTAGAACGAGACTTGGCAGATTCTCTATGGCATCTAACTCATGGGACAACTATCAGTTATGGTATTACTTTGATCTGGCAAGTGGCGATCCCCAGAATTTCCTCTCAATGATGGTAAGTTCGCGCCACAATCATAACGTAACAGAAGAACAACTCGCTCGTATGGTAGCCCGTATTCCAGTCGAAGAGCGCGAAAGGTTTATCGAAGGCTCCAGACCCGAAGGACGTGGCTGGTACTTCGCAAAAGAGAAGATTTACGAGTGCGAAGATCAGTATTTTGGGGAATATATTGAAAACTCTGCTCTTACTGGTAAACCTGGATATGTCTATGAAAAGCTATATGGCGCTGGAGTGGTGAGATTTAGGATACCTCCAAAGCCCGGATCGATGTATATGCTCTTTGGTGATCCTGGCATTGGCGCCGCTCCGCAGAGAAATGCACCATGCTTGATGTTGTGGAACGTAGATATGTTCCCGAAAGTGCCAGCAAGGCTCGTGGCTTTCTGGTGGGGAAATGGCTACAATAGAATTGCCCCATTTATTGATGAAATGTTCAAACTAATTGAGATTTATAGACCTGTATTCACGGGAATTGACTCAACAGGTCCGCAGAAGAATATGCACTATCTCATCAATGAACACCTTTTCAAGGAATCTTTCTATTACTATGACACAACGAATAATGTTCAGACTGGCTACCTCTCTCCCTATGGCTATATTAGTGGAATCGGAGCAATGGACTTTTCTGGTAATATGAAGAATACATATCTAATATCTGCAAGATTGATGATAGAATCTCATTTATTAGCATGGCCTAAGAGTGTGATCGGAATCAGATCACAACTTTCTAACTACGACCCCGAAAAAGACAAGAAAATAGCCCAAGATATTGTAGCAACAATAGGAATGAGCTGCTATGGGATACGGACGTTCTTTCATATTACTCCTGAAGAGATGTCTACTCGCGGTAGTGCGGTGGTTACTACACCATCTGAGGCGAGCAGAAGATCTTCTAATGTCGCACGAAACAAGCGGACATGGCGTGGCACACGTCCGCCGAAAAGGTCAGCGTATACGTAAGTTGCGTGTGTGATGTTGCGCAAACACTCGATTTGTTCTATAATATTTATGGTGTGCAGCCAATCAGGAGGTTGTAATGGTCCTAAACGCGTTTAAAACTGTTCTCTTCGAGCCTAGTCCATTTGACCTCCGGGATCTAGAAGATTTTCCTTATGATCAGTACAACGATCAAATGACAAGGTATCAGGAAAATGAGAGATGGTTTACCGGGCAAGCACTCGAAGACCAACCAGATTCAGTTGACAAAGCAGACCTTTACCCACTAAGAATAAATCCTATAGTGGGTACTGTTCTAAAACACGCTCACATCTTATTTGGAGAGCCTGAAGAAGATGCGAGAATGATGGTGTACCCAAAATTGCTTTATACACCCGGGAACAAGGCGGATAAACGTCTTGCGCAGGAAGCAGAAAATGTTCTTAATGGTATCTGGTGGGAAAGTCATGGGAAAGCCCTATTAATTGAATCGGCAATTTATTCTCAGATTTATGGTGGATGTGTTCTAAAAGCAACATATTCTCCATGGGAATCTGTCGAATATGGTGGACTCAAGAATATCCCGATAACAATTGAGGCTGTAAATCCAAAAGACTTTGTTGGTATACCATTTTCTGGAGATAAATTTCGCCTAGCAGATGCATGGTTCTTGAAGATTGTCTCAAAAGAAGAGGCAGAACTTTATGGATATACCGGAGATCAAGATGAAGTCTGGTTTGTTGAACACTGGACGGAGAAAGAGTATGAACAACTAATCGATGGTAAAACAGCAGTAAGAAATGGGCAACCGCTAAAAGGCGCTAACCCATTTGGTTTTATTCCAGCAGTATACATTCCCCATATCCGTATAGGCGATTTTCTTGGAATCAATGCCTATCAGCACTTGGTCGGCTTAGTTAAAGAACTGAATAGGGTATGGGGAGATATCGGAGATGCGGTAAACGATGATAGTCATCCTATCGTTATTGGTATGAATATCCCGGCTTCCGTACAAGAGAAAAAAGTCAACGAGTTTTTCAAGTATTTTGATATTGGGTCTGCAAATGGTCTAAGCGCATCCGATAATAGTCCAGACATGAAAGAACTCAACACCACTAGAACATCTGAGACTATGACAAAGATGACAGCAGACATTATGGCGCAATATAATCGAGACGCCTTTGTCCCTCCAGTAGCTTATGGAGAAGACGAAGGTAGCCAAAGATCTGGGCTTACCTTGCAAATACGTTTTCATCCACTTACATCCCATGCTTCCATCGAGAGATACTTCTGGACTTCTGCGCTTGATGTATTCCAAAGATATATTCTGCTTATGTGTCTAAAACTCAATCTTGGTGAAATCAATAAGCGCCAGATAGGAATGAGGATCAAGCAGGTATGGGCGCCAATGCTCCCGAAGGATCGTGATGCTCTTGTAACAGAATGGGGCGTTCGTTCATCCAATACAATTGCAAGCGTTGAGAAACTTATTGAACTTGCTGGAGACGTCGAAGATATTGACGAAGAGCGTGAAAGAATCCTTCAATGGATTGTTGACGTCGAAGAGGCAAAAGCTAAGGCTACTGCTAAGTACGAAATGCAACTTCAGGAAAAACAACTTGAGGGGCAAAAAGAGATTGCAGAAGAGAACAGAGAAGCATTTGCAGAGCGCCAGGATAAATTAGGTGCTCAACAGAAGAAACCAGCGGCTCCGGAATCTAAAGAGTCAGAGGATGAAGAATGACTATAGAGCAGCAGGACATCACCCAGGATTTTTATTCTGGAAACTCTAAAAATATTCTTATAACCGTCACTGACCCGAACGGAATAAAAGACCTTACTGGTTGCGAGGTTGTTTTTGTGATGTTTCAAGAGAACAAGACAGATCGAGTTATTCTTAGAAAAACATCAAACAATCCGCAAGAAATTGATCTTACAGACGCCACACTCGGAAAAATGACAATATTTCTAAAATCATACGATACCCTATCCATATACGGAACATTCAGATATCAAGTCAATGTAACTGACACAAGCGGTGAAACAGAAACCGTAACAACTGGGAAAATAAATATTATTCGCAGTTATGCGGCAAGATACCGCAAGAACAATATTGCATGTTATTTATCAGGCCAATAATGGAGGTTTAGATGGCTGCTTTTACTTGGGAAGTCTATAGCGATACCCCGGCATGGATGAGTGTTGGGGCAAATACAATTGTTTTTTCTGGTAGTGCAAGTGATCTGACTTCGCCAGTCACCGTTGGAACATGGCAGGTTGGTACACACCTTGGCTCTGGAGATCCCGGTACCGATCAGTGCGGCTCAACCCATTCGCGCAATGTTACCTATGTCTCTAGCACCCAATTTGACTCAGGGTCCGGCACGGAAACCCTGAACGATACGAACCTTGCGCAGACAGAGTGCACCCTCCGGGTAAAGTTTACCGATACGTCATCTGTCGCAACGAGTAATGCAAGATTCTATTCTTATGACGGAACTACGGAAACCAATGAAGCGGTTGGCATTGAAGCCTACGCCTTTGAGCGCGGTGTAAGCGCAACCGCTTGGACCCAGATCAATGACGATAGTGGGAATATTGGTGGAGACAACTCCGGCGAACGTCTTGCCCTGAGCGATCAGACCACTGGCACAGAGCACTACTTCTATGTTGCAGTTAGTGCCAGACCAGAAACAGTCGGTGGAAAAACCCAGTTCGATCTTGGCGTGGCTCTCACCTACTCATAAAAGGATAAACCCCAAATGAACCCTGGAGATGGAAACGGAAAAGTATATCTTGGAATACCGCGCGAGCGGGTGTATATACCTGCTTTCGTAGATAATAGGGATGCAATTCTCGCCAGAATGCACCAGGCGGGGCTTGGTTCATCATATTATCAAGCAGAAGGTCATAGAGTAGACCGCAACAGAGATCGTATCGTAAAAGAATTTCTCGCCGATAAAACGGAACCAGAATGGCTATTAATGATCGATACGGATATGGAGCATCCAGAAACATTGGCGGAACGCCTCATACGATGGAATAAGCCAATTGTTGGAGCACTATATTTTCACCGCGGTAGAACCCATGACCCATTTGCCTTCAGGCGCGTAGAAGACCAGAAAGATGAATATGGAAGATATACCCCAACCTGGGCGCCAATGAGAGATGAAGTGTATTCCTACATTATCAAAAACCAGATTCCACTAAGAGATGGTGCTATAGTGGTAGATGGCGTGGATAATGAGTCACTCTATGAATGTGACGCCGTAGCTACTGGCGCAATTCTCATTCATAGAAGTGTATTCGATAGTATAGAGGCTCCATGGTTTGAGTATCCAGAAGGTGGAATCTCAGAAGACCTATGGTTTTGCCTAAAGGCTAAAGAAAAGAATCTACCCGTATATTGCGATTTCTCAACAATATGCGGTCACTATCATTGGGTTCCAATGGGGCAAGTGCAATTCCGAATGAATTACGAAAACCGGGGAATAAATCTAACTACTTACAGTAAGCGGCAGGCTGCCGAATGGATCCGCAAGTTTTTTGATATTAGCCAAGAGGAAGCCATCAAGATGATTGAGGATGGTTCTCCTAATGATGTTGGGAAACTATGGGAATCCAAATTCGGTGGCAAAACGGTCCCTGCCGCGACAGAGAAAGAGTTTTATTTATCCAATGAAGCCGGGAAAACCTATATTATCGAATTACTGCACTGGAACTTCACGCCGCAGTTTACGAGACTAAGGCAATCCCTTTCTGGTATTCGTAACTCAACTATTCTTGAAATTGGCTCGGGAATAGGCAGTGTTCTACTTCAACTAGCTATCCAAAATAATAGCGTCATAGGTGTCGAGATAAATCCACTCTTGCGCTCATTCAGTGCCATGAGATACGAAGAACTTGTGGACAAGATTGAGACATCACTTGGGTCGGTCGAGATAACCGACGAACGATGGATGGTAGAAATGCCAGATGCGTCCGTTGATGCAGTTGTTTCGTTTGATACGTTCGAGCATCTTGACGAAGAAACGCTCAGGGAAGTTATCAAAAACATCTCCAGGGTTCTAAAGCCCAATGGACATCTGATATATCATGCAAACTGGTATCAGCAGGATTTGTATCCCATGCACCACGACTACTCTAGTATATGGGATGAAATTCTAAAGAGCAATCAGTTTACTCCATTATCAGATATCGAGGCGGTGAAAAACATATGAGCGCAGGATGGGTAGCATACTTATCTGATGGACAGCTAGCAGTAGAGGGAGAAGGACAGCCCGGAGAGTTGACTCCGTGGCAACAGTTTCGCCACTTCATTATGAGTGGGCAGAAGTTTAAA
>Ga0079037_100001457_pt1 | contig 12335 bp, 11 predicted proteins | sample Mud3Dept4metaG_FD_71479 | JGI IMG/M metagenome (GOLD analysis project Ga0079037, IMG submission 71479) | Freshwater wetland microbial communities from Ohio, USA, analyzing the effect of biotic and abiotic controls - Mud 3 Core 4 Depth 4 metaG | ecosystem: Environmental > Aquatic > Freshwater >... | reverse complement strand
CCTCTGGGGCATCAGGTCTATGACGACTACGTGGTGAATGAAGCCGGAGAAGAGGTCAATTACTACGAGACCATGGCCAAGTCCTCATCCTCTTCTTCCTTGAGCGTGAATCGCAACGTCTACCTGCTCACCCCCGAGGAGCTGGAAGGCCTGCGAAAGGAAGTGGAAACCGAGGCTTCCCCCATCTCCCTGTTCAACATCATCGACATCCTGTTTGAAATCATGGCTCTGGAAAAGAAGCCCGAGCCCTACCGGGATTCGATCAACGTTCTCAGCAAGCTGCTGGATGCCCTCCTCACCCTGGGGGAATTCCAGAGGGCCACGGACCTCTTGAGCAGGCTCTATATCATCCTCAAGACTTATGACCTCCAGGGGTGGCAGGCCAAGGCCATCCAGCAATTGGCGGAAAGCGCCGGCGACGAGCAGAGAATCGAGAAGATCGGGAAGGTCCTGGAGAGGCGGGAAGGGGTCCGCCTGGAAGAGGTGGGCGGCTACCTCAAATTGCTGCCCTCCAACTCCCTGCAGCCCCTCATGAAGGTCCTGGGGGAGCTCAGCAACCCCAAGGCCCGCAGGACGGTCTGCGATGCGGTCTGTCAAATCGGGAAAGATCAAATCGACCGGATCCTTCCTTTCATGGAAGACCGGCGCTGGTACCTGGTGCGCAATGTGGTTTATATTCTTGGCCGAATCGGGAAGGAAGCGGCCATCCCCTCCATCCAGAAAGCGCTTTCCCACCGGGAGATGCGAGTGAGGAGAGAAGGGGTTCATTCCCTGGGGTTTATCGGGGGGTCGAAGGCTTTCAACCTCCTGGTGAAAGCGCTGCAAGATCCCGACATGCGGGTCCGATGCGGCGCGGCCTTGAACCTGGGGAAGGTGGGGCGTAAGAACAGCCTCGTCTATCTTGGCGAACTGATTCAGAGCAAGGATTTCCATCGGAAGGAACCGGCGGAGAAGAAAGCCCTCTTCGACGCCGTCGGGATTGCCGGGTCCAATGAAGCTCTCCCGATGCTTCAGAAGCTGCTGATGAAAAGAACCTGGTTCCGGAGGAGAAGGGCGGAAGATTCCCGCGAAGGGGCGGCCGGCGCTCTGGCCCTGATCGGGACCCGAGAGGCGAAATCGGTCCTGGAATTGGGGCAAAAATCCAAGAATGCGACGATCCGGAGGATCTGCCAGCGGGCGCTGCGCCGACAGGCCTCCGTTCCACAAAAATTTTAATGACCCAAGATACCCGCGGAAGAACCCAATGGGATGGACGGGCGGATGGCAAGACCTCCGGCGGGCAGGATCATGTCCCGGAGATGATGGGGACCGAGTTCATCCTCCGTTTCTACCGGCTGCTCAAAGGGGCCAGCCTGTATGACCGCAACAACGCCACCATCGAAAGGCTGACCCAGGAAGCGCTGCAGGCGATCAACCCCTTTGTCCAGTCCCAGGATCACCTCTTCCTGAAAATCGTGCGGGACAACTTCTTCTTCAATAACATCCGCATCCCGGTAAAAGCCGACCGGTACTCCATCTTCAAGATTTTTTCCCAAGAGATGGCCCGGCGGATGATCGGAGAGCTGGAGTTCATCGAAGAGGTGAACTCCCCCGCCCTGAAGGACTTCGTTTTCCTCCTGTCGAAGTTGGATGAAGGCAATGAAAGCAACTACCTCTACGTGAATCGCCAGCTGGAATCCCGCGGGATTCACGGCATCACCGTGGGAAAATTGGAGTTTCTGCGGGATGAGGATTTCCTCATCGACTCGGAGAAGCAGAAGCAGTACTCGAAGCAGATTTACTTCAAGACGGTGAACCTGGTCAGGGAGGTGTCAGAGGGAATCCGGACCCAGAAGCTCATCAACGTCCGCAAGGCCAAGCACCTCATGCAGAGCGCGGTCAATTCCATCATGCAGGACGAGTCGGCCCTCCTGGGACTGACCAACATCAAGAACTACGACGACTATACCTTTAACCATTGCGTCAACGTGGCCATCTACGCCATTGCTCTGGGCCAGCGGATCGGGTTTCCCAAAAAGCAGCTGTCCCATTTAGGCATGGCCGGCCTCTTCCATGACATCGGCAAGGTCAGCATCCCCAAAGAGGTCCTCAACAAGACGGACAAATTATCCCCCCAGGAATGGGCCATGATCCGGGCCCATCCGGTCGTGGGGGCGGAGATGGTGATCCGCCTCAAGGAATGGGGAGAACTCTCCGCGCGGCTGATCGACGCTTCCTTCGAGCATCACTTGAAATACGACTTGACCGGCTACCCCAAGCTGGCGCGGAAGAGGAATATCACCCTCTTCGGCAAGATTATCGCCATCGCCGATTTCTACGATGCCCTGGTGAGGCCCCGGATCTATCGCCAATACCCCTATGTCTCGGAAAAGATTTTGGGCCTGATGCTGGACCGGGCGGGGAGGGATTTTGACCCGGCGCTGGTGAAAGTCTTCATCAACATGATCGGGATCTATCCCCTGGGAACGCTGGCCCTGCTCAGTACCAATGAAATCGGGATCGTGGTCCAGACCCAGGAGGATCCCGAGATGATCGACCGGCCCAAAATCTGCCTGCTTCAATACAGCGACGGAGAGTACCGCAAGGGGGGGGCTGTGGACTTGCGCGAGATGGATGAAGGGATGCGCTCCTTTAAAAGGTCCATCGTGAGGACCCTCGACCCGAACGAATATAACATCCACGTAGCCGAATTCCTCATATAGGCTGCTTTCGCCCGCCGGCTTTTTCCCGCCCGAATTCGCTCTGGGTTCCCGGTTACTTGATCACCAATCCCCCCCGGCCCCATCTCTTAACCTCGGTCAGGCTGACCTCAAAACCGAGGGGGAAAGTGTAGAAAGGAAACTCAACCACCTGGGTCCAGGAAACGTTGAGGGTAAGGGAATCGGAGGTTTGGGTGATCCGAATATTCCTGGGGGTGAGTTGAACCTCTGCGTCCTTGACCTGGGTGATGACCCTCTGAACGATTGCCGGCTCGGGTTTGGGGACCCCGGCGACGGTCCAGGTGAGAGCCTGGCGGATCTGTTCCCGCGCCTGGTAGTAAATCCAGTAAGCCTCTCCAAACTTGTATCCCGCGAAACCCAAGATGCCGAGCAGGACCAGCCAAATGAGACAACCCGGAGTCGAAATCCCCCGGTTGTTCGCGTGCCGGGATCGGTTCTTTAGGGGCGAAAAAAATTGGGTCATATCTTTTTCAATCCTTTGTCCTCTGTTTTTTCCGAGGAAAACTCCCGGAAAGACCAGTATTTTTTGAGTTCCCTCTCCTTTTGGGCATAGAGGCTGTGGAACTTTTCTGGAACCAGGAAAGAAAGACCCCGGGCGATGGATAATACCGCCGGCGAGATTTTCGAATCGAGGAGCACCTTGCTCTTGGGGGGCAGAAAGGCGGTAAGCACGAGAAGGATGATGGCAATGAGAAGGATGGCTTTCAAGAATCCGAAGGCTGCCCCGCCCATGCGGTCGGCCCAGCCGAGGCCACCTTTACGGACGACCTTGGAAAGGAGGCTTCCCAGGAGACTGACTCCTAGGGCTACCAGCAGGAAAAGGACGGAAAAGCCGAGGATCTGCGCAACGGTCTCCTGTTCCACCCATCGCTTCAGCCACTCTGCCGCCCGCGGGTAGCCATAACTGGCCCCGAGGAATCCCAGGATGATGGCCAGGAAAGCGAAGATCTCCCGGACCAGTCCCCGGTAAAGGCTGTAAAGTACCGAGGCCCCGATGATAACCAGAAAGATAATGTCCAGGGTGCTCATAGCGTTCCTTCTCGGACTTTTATATAGCAGGAACGGAAATAATTCAAGCCTAAAAACGGACGGAGGGATTTCAGTTGCCTCGGAAAGGGGCTTTTGTTATTTTTAAAAAGGAGGATGGAGCTTTTTCCCCCTGACTTTTTCCTCCTCGGTGCGATTCTTTTCCGAGGAAAGGCGGATGGCTTGAATCGTCGAAGAGACCTAGGCTTCCTTTTCAACCCTCGGTCCATTGCTTTGGTGGGCGTTCCCCGCGGTTTTGAGCCCGGAAGGGTTTTTCTCCAGGGACTTCTCGACCAGGGATATCCCGGGAAGGTTTTCCCCGTCAACCCCAAGGCGGATTCCATCGATGGATGCCGGGCTTACCCTTTCCTGAAAGAAGTTCCGGGAGAGATCGACCTGGCGATCCTCCTCTTGCCGGCGGCTCTGGTTTTGCCGGCGCTGGAGGAATGCGGCGAAAAGGGGGTGAAAATCGCCGTCATCTATACCTCCGGCTTCGCCGAAACCGGGGATGATGAGGGGAAAAAAAGAGAGGCCGCGCTTCTGCAGGCTGCCCAAAGGAAGGGAATACGGATCATCGGGCCTAACTGCATGGGAATCTATTATCCCAAGAACGGCCTGGCTTTTTTCCCGGGCATGCCCCAGGAGCCGGGCAAGGTGGGGATGATTTCCCAAAGCGGTTCTCTGGCCATCCTGTTGACCCGGTTGGCCGGGCCCCGGGGAATCCGCTTCAGCAAGGTCATCAGCACCGGAAACGAGAGCGACCTGAACAGCTCCGATTTTCTTTCTTACCTGGGGGAAGACCCGGAAACGGAAGTGATCGGGGCGTACCTGGAAGGGGTGAAAGACGGGCCCGGCTTCCTCCGGGCCTTGCAGGAGGTCTGCCGGAAGAAACCGGTGGTCATTTGGAAAGCCGGGCGTACTCCAAAAGGGGCCAAGGCCGCTTCGTCCCACACCGGGTCCCTGGCAGGGTCAAAGATGGCTTGGGAGGCCCTGAGAAAACAGACTGGGGCCATCCTCGCCCGTCACCTGGAGGAGTTCGTGGATATCCTTACGGCATTCTACTACCTGCCCGGGAAAGTGGGAAGGCGCCTGGCTATTTTATCCGGCCCGGGAGGGCCGGCGGTCTCAGCCGCCGATGCCTGTGAAGAATTCGGGCTTCAGGTGGCCGACCTTCAAGAGGAGACTCGCAGGCGGCTGAAGTCCCTGCTGCCCCCAACCGGGACCAGCGCCAACAATCCGGTGGACCTGGGACTGGCCTCCATCTTCCAGGTAGACCTCTATGGGCGGGCGGCGGAAATTGTGGGGGAGGACCCTGGCGTGGATGGCTTACTCCTGCAGGGGCGCGGGGCGACCGCCGAGCTCGACGCTCAGTACGCCCGCTTAGTCATCGAAACGCGCAAAAAGATGGGGAAACCTTTCATGGCCGTCTCCCTGGGGGGTATGTACCTGGAAGAAGAATCCAGGAAGACCCTTCTGGAAGCAAATATTCCCGTCTACCCATCGGCCGAACGGGCCCTGTGGGCCTACTCCCATCTTTTTCGATACGGGGAGAGAAGACTCGATGGATGAGAGACTTTCCCAGAAAGCGGGAGAAGAAAGATGGAGAAGGGAGAACCCGGCCAAGCTGGAACCAAACAGGATGTTGTAGGGGCGGCCCGATGTGGCCGCCCGCATGATGGGCAACCCCGCGGGGTTGCCCTTACAATCTGACACCATGTTGCGATCAAATTACCTTATAGGCGTCTAAGAAAAGACATGAACCTTCGGGAATTTTGGCCTTGGCGGAAGAAAACGATTTTAACCCAAACCTGGGAGGACCCGTTCTATCAAGTCCCGCCCGGCAAACCGAGGATTTTCTGGAATCTTCTTCTGTTCTTCATCACCCTGATTACAACGGTTCTGGCCGGGGCGTTGCAGGAAGGGGTGAATCCCTTTACCCAACCCGGGCAGATCATCCGGGGAATCCCTTTTGCCCTTGCTTTGATGGGGATTCTTCTGGCCCATGAATTGGGTCACTACCTGGTGGCCCGAAAAAATGGGGTGAACGTAACCCTTCCCTATTTCATCCCCGCTCCATCCTTCATCGGAACATTCGGTGCCTTCATTAAGATGCGGTCGCCGGCAAGGGACCGGCGGATGCTCATGGACATTGGCGCCGCCGGCCCGCTGGTGGGGGTCCTGGTCTCCATCCCCATTCTCATTCTTGGGCTGAGCCTCTCGGAGGTTAAGAAGATCGAAGGACAGATGGGAACCCAATTGGGTGATTCCCTTCTCCTCTGGCTGATCAGCCGGTGGGTGGTCGGGGCAATCCCTCCGGGGTATGATGTGATCATCCACCCGGTGGGTTTTGCCGGGTGGATCGGTCTGCTGGTCACTTCTCTCAACCTGCTTCCCATCGGCCAGCTGGACGGCGGGCACGTGGTCTACGCCCTGGTTGGGGAGAAGCAGAAGAAAATATCGAAAATCGTCTTTGCCGGGCTCCTGGCCCTGGGAATCTTTGGCTGGGAGGGATGGCTCTTCTGGGCTCTTCTTCTCTGGATCATGGGTTTTCGCCATCCTCCGCCCCTGGAATGGTGGATTCCCCTGGACCGGAAGCGGAAGGTTCTCGGGTGGGTCACTCTGGCCGTCTTTGCTCTGACCTTCATCCCCGTGCCTTTTAGCGGGTTTTAAAAAATAAGGTACTGGATGCTGGATTTGGATATCCAGTATCCGGGATCGCTTATCGGGTGGCAAAATGGAATTGAAACGACTGGAAGTTGGGTCTTTCGAGAACAATTGCTACGGTCTGATCTGTCCCCATACCCGGGAGGGGATGATCATCGATCCGGCAGCCGAGGGAGAAAAGATCCTGCGGGCGGTCCAGGGGGCCCGGGTCAAATACATCCTCATGACCCATGGGCACATGGACCACATCGGAGCGCTGGAAGAAGTGCGGGAAGTAACGCGGGCGGCCGTGGGCATCCACGAAGAGGACGCTCGCGCTCTTCGACGGAAACCGGACTTCTTTCTCCAGGACGGTCAGAATCTGAACGCCGGAAGCCTTTCCCTGAGAGTCTTGCACACCCCGGGCCATTCCCCGGGAGCGGTTTGCTTCCTTACAGGGAAAATTCTTTTCAGCGGCGACACCATTTTTCCCAACGGACCGGGAAACACGGCCATCCCCCGGGCGGACTACCAGGAAATCCTACGGTCCATCCACTCCAAAATATTCGTCCTCCCGGACGACACGATCATCTACCCGGGCCACGGCCTGGAGACGACCGTGGGAAGGGAGAAAGCGACTTCCTTCTATCCCCTTCCGAAAGACCCGGGAAGGAGGTCCTGAGTGGGTGTGGAGATCGTCGAGGGGAATCCCCCGCCGGGAGAGTTGCTGCCGATTTGGGAAACCCTTCTTCAGCAAAGCCGCTCTCCGAATCCCTTCCTGACCCCCCTCTGGAACCAACTCTGGCTGGAGCATTTTGGGGCCGGCCTGAACCTGAAGACGCTCCTTCTTCGGTCATCCGGGGGGGAACCGCTGGGCGTGGGGGTCTTTTCTCATTCTGAACAGGGAATGAAGGAAAGGCGTATTGCCCTGCTGGGAAGCAAGGATGTATGGGACTATCGGGACCTGGTCCTTGTTTCGGGAAAGGAGAAAGAAGCTTTAGGGCTTTTGGCCCGTTGGGCGGCGGAAGGACCATGGGAGGGGCTGGATTTCAGCGGAATTTCCGAATTTTCTCCCACCATGGAATTTTTGCCGGAACTCCTGCTGTCTTCCGGTTTTCGGGTGACCCGGGATGTTGAAGAGGTGGCGGTATACTTAAATATCCCTCCTATCTGGGACGAATTCCTGGCTCAGCTGAACTCCAAGGACCGCCACGAGCTTCGCCGCAAGATGCGCCGCCTGGGAAAAGAAGCCGCCTTTGAAATCAAAGAGGGGGCGGGAGAGAACCTGGGCGAAAGACTGGATGCCTTTTTGGACCTCCACCGAAAAAGCCGCAGGGATAAAGCCGAGTTCATGAGCCCCCGGATGGAAACCTATTTCCGCGAAATTGCCCGTCGCTTCCAGGAACGAGGCTGGCTCAGCCTTCCCTTCCTTCGGGTGGAGGGGAGGGATATCGCCGCGTACTTTTCCTTCCGCTACGGGGGGATCGAATATGTTTACAATTCGGGGTACGACCCGGAATACAGCCGGTTGAGTCCCGGGATCGTTCTGGCTGCCCATTGCATCGGGCAAGCCATCGAGAGAAAGCTGAAGGTTTTCCACTTCCTCCGGGGGCAGGAAGACTACAAGTATCGCCTGGGAGGGAAGGAAGAGAAAATTTACCGGATCAAGGCGGTGAGAGGATGAAGCGCATTGCCGTGCTGAGCGTCCACAGCTGTCCCTTGGCCGCCCTGGGGGGAAAAGAAACCGGAGGGATGAACGTCTATGTACGGGAGCTGAGCCGGCAGATGGGACGCCTGGGGATCGGAGTCGATGTCTTTACCCGCTCGCAGAATCCCCACATATCCCCTATCGTTCCCCTGGGCCAAGATGCACGGGTCATCCACATCAAGGCCGGGCCCGAAGAGCCGGTGGCCAAACACAGGCTTCTTCAATACATGCCGGAGTTTACTTCGGGAGTCGTGCGCTTCGCAAGCGAGAGCGGAGCGGCCTACGATCTCGTCCATTCCCATTACTGGCTGTCGGGCTGGGTGGGGGGGCGGCTCAAAAAGCTCTGGTCCGTTCCCCTGATTCACATGTTCCACACCCTGGGGGTATTGAAAAACACCGCGGGGGAGGATAGCAAGGAAATAGAACCTTCGAAACGGCTGAGGGTGGAGAGGGAAATCGGGGAATACGCCGATTGCATCGTAGCCCCCAGCCCCTGGGAAAAGAAACAGATGGTCTTATTAAACGGAACCCCGCCGGCCCGGGTGAAAGTGATCCCCTGCGGGGTGGACTTGAACCTTTTCCGCCCCATCCCTTCATCCCGGGCGATGAAGTTCCTCGGGCTCACCCGGCGGAATTTTATTCTCTTCGTCGGGCGGATCGACGCCATCAAGGGAATCGATGTTCTCATCCGGGCGGTCCACCGACTGTCCTGCCGGCCGGAGGGGGAAAAAGGGGAGCTGGGGTTGATCATCGTCGGAGGGGATCTGGACGTGGACTCGCGGAGGGAAAGCAAGGAGATGCAGCGACTGCGGATGCTGGTCCAGGATCTGAAATTGCAGGACCGGGTGGCCTTCTGGGGATCCCAGCGTCAGGACCTGCTGCCCTACTTTTACTCCGCCGCCCAGGCCCTGGTCCTTCCCTCGCGGTATGAGTCTTTCGGCATGGTGGCCCTGGAGGCCATGGCCTGCGGAACCCCGGTGATCGCTTCGCGGGTGGGAGGATTGAAATATACCATCAAAGCCGGGCGCACCGGCCTTCTGGTCCCGGAAGGCAATTCGGCCTTGCTGGCCGAAGGGATCTGCCGGGTGGTGGAAAGGCCCGGGGTGAGAAAGAAACTGGTCCAGGCCGCCCTGGCCGAAGTGCGGCAGTTCAGCTGGCCGGAGATTGCCCGAAAGGTCCTCTCGGTGTACCGGTCCCTGCCCGCAGGGTTCGGGGAAGGAAAGGCGAAGACATCTGGGAAAAGAGAAGGGTGGGCTCTTGAGGAGAACCAAGCTTTTAAGTCTTCCCCATCCGGAGGATTTTCATCATCTCCCCGTGAATTCTCCTGTTGCTGGCCAATATCTGACTCCCGTCCAAGCCCAAAGGGCGCCCCTCAAAATTCGTGACCTTTCCTCCCGCTTCCTGGACCATGAGGCTCCCTGCGGCCAGGTCCCAGGCTCCCAGCTTCATCTCCCAAAAGCCGTCGACGCGTCCCGACGCAACGTAGCAAAGGTCCAGTGCCGCTGACCCGCACCTCCGCACGGCATGGGTGTGATAGGCGAAGTTCCGGAAGTGATCGAAGTTGTTGACCGGGCTTTCCCTCAAGTCGTAGGGGAATCCGGTGGTTAGGAGGCTTTTGGAGAGGCGGGGAGTCTTGGAGACGGCCATTCTTCGCCCGTTCAGCCTGGCCCCCTTTCCCTTTTGAGCGACGAAGAGCTCTCCCCTGGAGGGGTCAAAGACCACTCCCAGGACGATTTCTCCCCCGTATTCCAGGGCGATGGAGACGCAGTACACCGGGAACCCATGAGCATAGTTGGTGGTCCCGTCGAGAGGATCGATGATCCATCGGTAGGGGGAGGCGGTCTGTTCCCGCGCCTTTTCCTCGGCCAGAAAACCATGCTCCGGGTAGCGCTTCCGAATCTCGGAGACGATGATTCTTTCCGACCGGAGGTCCATTTCCGTGACCAGGTTCACGGCTCCTTTATAATCAATCCGCCGGGTCCGCCCCAGGCGCCGTTGCAGCACCCGTCCGGCTTTCTCGGCCGCATGAATGGCCAAGGCTTTGAACGATTCCATTTTCTTGCTCCTTACTTTTTTGATTGCCGGGCAGTTTCTTTCCCCGGGGAAAAAGCGGAATCCGTGGGGACCGGGGAGCCTCATGAAAGATATAACCCTCCCAAGGAGGCCTTGTCAATTCTCCGGTTCAAGAATTCATGTCCCGCGAGGGGAATAAATGTGTTGTATCTTTTGAGTTGGCATATGCAATTCCAGAGGAAAATGATCCGCCAGCTATCCCGCTTGAAAATCGAGGGATCCTGTGGTAGGGTTCAAAAAATTCGGAAGAAAGAGAATGAAAAACCGAAGGAAGAGGAAAATTCTATGGCTGAGGTAATGGTTCGAGGGATCAAAATTCACTACTTGGAAATAAAATCGCTGCGCTCCGCCGTGGATTGGCTGGTGCTCTTTATTCACGGAAGCGGAGGGAATGCCGGCCTCTGGCAGAGAGTCATGGAAGGATTAGCCGAGGGTTACCGCTCAATCGCCGTGGACCTGCCGGGCCATGGCTTATCTCAAGGAGACGGATTCAAGAGCGTATCCGAATACGGAGACTTCGTAAATGATTTCTTGGAGGCCCTGGAGTTAAGAAAAGTGGTGCTGGGAGGGCATTCCTTGGGCGGCGCAGTGGTACAGGACCTGGCCCTCCGCCATCCCCAGAAATTGAAGGCCCTTCTCTTGATCGGCACAGGAGCCCGGCTGAGAGTCTTGCCAGAAGCCCTGGAATCGATGAGGAAGATGGCTTCGGGAGAAATTCCGCCGCAGTTTTACCCCTGGGGGTTTTCAGAAAAGGCTTCCCCCGAAGTCATCGCCGAAGGGGAGAGGGCGTGGGCCAAGACAGGGTCCTCGGTTCGTTACCATGATTTTTTGGCCTGTGACCAGTTTGACCTGATAGGCGAGATTGAAAAAATCAGACTGCCCAGCCTCATCGCCTGCGGGAAAGAAGATCATCTAACACCCGTCAAGTACTCCCAGTTCCTTAACCAGAAGCTTCCGGGGTCCAGAATGGAACTAATCGACGGAGCGGGGCATCTGGTGATGCTGGAAAACCCTCGAGCCTTGAGCCAGGCGATTCTGAACTTCCTGGGCGGCCTTTAGACTCCACGCCTCATTGGGCATGCGGGCAGGAACGGATTTAAAAACCGCCCCTGCAGACGGTCATTAACCGGCATGTCCACCATTTATATGAGCATCCGTTAAAAACCCTCTGTACAGTGATGAAAAACCGCTCGATTTACGAACTCAACCATCTTTCGCCCCCGGAGAGGACCAAAATCTATCGTTCTCTGATCCCGCCTTCCCTCTTTTCTATCTTGGGAGTCGATCGGAATACCTTCCTGAACCGTCGCGGAGAAAAGGTGGTTGAATTTCACACCCCAGAGTCCCATGGCTTCGTTTCCATCGATGTAAAACAGGCGGCCGAGGACCAAGATTCGGTTTTCTTTTTGCAGCTTTCCGACACGCCCTTCATGGATAATCTGGAGCTCTCCTTCGTAGTGATCAATGATCCCCGGGGAGAACGGTACAACATCGACCGCGATCCCCAGGGAAGGGACACTCTCTTCGGAACCACTTTGCGAAACATAGCCGAGGAAGAGAGGGCCATGAAGGCGGGACTGGCCCCCGGACAAGTCCGCCCCGGCTTGCGCCTGCTGGGAGAGATGCTGAGCCTTCTGGAGCGTTTCGCCTCCCGGTTGGGGACGTCCATTATTTCCTGCGAAGCCCTCTTTTACCACAACGCGATTAAGTACGAACAGCATGGATTCGGTTACTTGGAAGGGCGAAAGATGATGGAGGAGATCGACCGGGAATTTTCGCCGGGAAGAAGCCTTTGCCAAAAACTGGATCAATCTACGCCCTTCCGCCGGAAAGGCATGGAAAAGACGGCCCGCGGCAGAAGTTGGGCGATCCAGGATGGAATCCTGGAGAAGCCATGGCCTTCTCCCAAGCTCTATAAGCCGGTGGGGAAGACGGTAGGGGTCAACACGTTTCATGGAGAAGGGTATTAAGTCGGTACCCAATAGCCTTTTCCCAGCGCCCCATTCATTCCACCCATCCAAAAGACTTCTGATAGCAAAATCCATCCCCAAAAATTAAACCAACAATAGATTGATTTCTTTACAGAGTGTAAAGCTCAAAAATGGAAATTTACGGAAATAGGGATAACACAATTAAGTTCTAATATTGGATAAACGGGGAAAATG
>Ga0079037_100001456_pt1 | contig 12344 bp, 12 predicted proteins | sample Mud3Dept4metaG_FD_71479 | JGI IMG/M metagenome (GOLD analysis project Ga0079037, IMG submission 71479) | Freshwater wetland microbial communities from Ohio, USA, analyzing the effect of biotic and abiotic controls - Mud 3 Core 4 Depth 4 metaG | ecosystem: Environmental > Aquatic > Freshwater >... | reverse complement strand
CGGTGCGCCGGGGCCCAGCGGACCGTGCCCGTGGCACGCGCGCTGGTCTCGGCCGCGGAGTTCGTGCAGCGGGAGATGGTGAAGGGGCAGCAGGACATGATCAAGGCCATCGACCGCACCAGCGTCACGCTCGGCGACTGCGAAACGACCTTCGCGCCGCTCGCGGCCGAGGGCAAGGGAGAGGAAGTGCGCGCCTACGGCAACCGCCGGGCGCAGCCGCTCCGCAAGGACCTCGAGCGCTACGACCAGGCCGTCCATCAGGCGGCCCGCGCCCTCGACCTCGACGTGCGCACCGTCACGAAGGCCGGCAAGGGCCCCGTCTGACCGTCAGTTCCTGAAGTGGAGCGGGTCGATCCCCTGTGTGCACACTGTCCACAGGGTGTGGACGAACCCCGGATATGCCGTCGGCCACAGCGGTTGGCAATCCACAATCTCCCCGCGCTGAATCGTTCTAAGCCGAATAAAATCAGGCACTTGCACGCTTTCGCACGGGCCCTAGCTTAGGGGCACGACGGGTGTGCGTTCGGCGGGGCTTCGAGCTCCGTTCGGGACACCTCGGCGGGCTCGGGCGGGACGGAGGGGAAGGGGTGGCCGAACCACGCAAGGGTATCGGCGGCGTCGACCTCACCTGCCGACCCGGGCACGGTGGAGCCAGTCGCGCGCTCCATCCTCCCCGATCTGGCGCCTCGGGGTGCCGTGCGAAGGGTTGGTCCGCGACCCGACCCGACTCGCAGCGCTCGTGTCGATGCAGGGGGCAACCCCGGCACACCGACGCGGGGAACGGCCGTCCAGCTTCAGGCTGGGCGGCCGTTTTCGCTTAGCGGCCCCAGTCGCTCGAGCCGCGGAACACCTTGCGGTTGTCCAGCGTCCAGTGCCCGCGCGCGCTCACCAGCGCGTCGCCCTGGAAGAGCTCGTCGCTGCCGAGGGCGGTGGTCATGCTCTCGGCCTTGGCGCTGGTGTTGTCGGCGAAGTGGAGGATCTCCGCCTCGAGCGTCATGGGCACCGCCGTGGCGCCGTGCTCGAGCCGGCCGTGGTGGGAGGCGATCAGGTGCTGCAGGATGAGCCGCTCGGTGGGCGTGCAGGGCGCCGGCTCCGTCTCCTGCAGCCGCCGCTCGAGCATGAGCATGCCGAGGGCGACGTGGCCGATGAGGCTGCCGGCCTCGGTGATCTCGAAGGCGCCCGACCAGCGGTACGACTCCAGCTTGCCGATGTCGTGCAGCATCGCGCCCGCCACCACCAGGTCGGCGTCGGCGCGCCGGTACACCTTCGCGATGCTCCGGCCCAGGTACGCCACCTCCCACGTGTGCCGGAGCAGGCCGCCCAGTTCGGCGTGGTGGCCGGCGGTGGCGGCGGGGCACTGCTCGAAGCGCTGCCGGAACTCGTCGTCGAGGTAGAACAGGTCGAGCACCGCCCTGAGGCGGGGGGCCGTGATGCCGGTGCGGAGCGCGTCGAGCCGTTCCCAGTACGGCTGCACGTTGCCCACCGACGGAAGCAGCGACGACCAGTCCACGGTGTCGGCCAGCAGCGGGCGGATGTCCTTCACCTCCACCTGCTTCGCGTCGCGGAACGAGGAGACCTTGCCCACCACGTGCACCACGCTTCCCTTCGCGATGCCGGCCACCTCGGTCTCCCGGTTGGACCAGAAGGGCGCGCTCTGGAGCCGGCCCGTGGCGTTGCCGAGCGTGAGCACGGTGTAGGCCCCGTTCTGGTGGTCGCGGCGGTTCACGTCGAGCACCAGGAGGTCGGCGTCCACGGTGGCGCCGACGTCGAGTCGGGGCAGTTCGAGCAGGTCGGGCATCGGGTCTCCGGGGGGCCGCGGTCGGGGCGAGCGGGGGTGACGGGTGGAAATCTAACGGCCCCTGTGACGACGTTGCGGCGTCGTGACGTCGTTGTTGCCGGATCGGGAACGTGCCGGATGAAGGTTCCCGCCATGCGAATCCTCTACGTGACCGACACGGCCCTCCCCGAGGTCAACGGCGTCACCACCGTGCTCGCGATGATGCGGCGCGGCCTCGAGCGGCGTGGCCACGCCGTGCAGCTCGTGGCGCCGCGCTACGGCGATGAACCCGAGGAGCCGGGCGTGGCGCGGCACCCGTCGGTGCAGCTGCCGGGCTACGCCCAGTCCCGACTCGCGCTGCCGTTCGGCGGCACGGTCCGGCGGGTGGTGGCCGACTTTGGCCCGGATCTCGTCCATGTCGTGACGGAGGGCATCCTCGGGCGTATAGGTAGGGCTGAAGCGGTGCGCCGAGGGTTGCCGCTCGTCACCTCGTTCCATACCGACTTCCCGCGTTACGCGGCTCGCTACCTGGGCGAGTGGGCCGTCGGTCCCGTTCGCGGGTACCTGCGGCGCTTCCACGGGGCGGCGCTGCTCACGCAGACGCCCAGCGAGACCACCCGGGCGGAACTCGAGTCGCTCGGCATCCCCCGCGCCGTGGTGTGGGGCCGGGGCGTGGACAGTTCGTTCTTCACGCCGGCCCGGCGCTCGGAGTCGCGCCGCGCGGCGCTGGGTGCCGAGGGTCGCACGCTGGTGCTGCACGTGAGCCGGCTCGCGGTGGAGAAGGACGTGGACACGCTGGTGGCCGCGCTGCAGCAGTCACGCGCGGCGCTGGGCGACGCGGCGGTGTACGTGGTGGCGGGCGACGGGCCGAAGGCGGCCGAGGTGCGCGCGGGCCTGCCGTTCGCGCGGCACCTCGGCTTCCTGGCCCGGGCGGAACTGGCCGACCTGTACTCGGACAGCGACCTGTTCGTGTTCCCGTCGCCCACCGAGACGTGCGGCCTGGTGGTGCTCGAGGCGATGGCGTCGGGGCTCCCGGTGGTGTCGTCGGATCGGGGCGGCGTGCTGGAGAACATGCGCGAGGGGCGCAACGGCCGGCTGGTGCCGGCCGGCGACGCGGCGCGGTTCGCGGACGTGATCACCGAGCTGGTGCGCGACCCGTTCGAGCGCGGCGTGATGGGGCAGGCGGCGCGCGCCTTCGCCGTGGCGCGCGACTGGAGCAGTGAACTCGACGCGCTGGAACCGATGTACGCCGGGGCGATCGCCGCTCGCCGGCGGAGTCATCGTGGCGCGACCACGGAACTGGCGTCCGTGCCGCGTCCATGAACGGCCCACAGCGAAAGGGAACGGGGACATGGAAACGATGCAGGCGCTGGTCGTCTCGGCGCAGTCCGACCGGCGGGCCACCCTCACCGCCGTCCTGAGGGCGGCCGGCTTGCGGGTGGCCGCCGCCGACAACGGGATGCTCGGGGCCGTGGCCCTGAGCGAGCCGGGAATCGACGTGCTGGTGCTCGACCTGCGACTCAACGAACTCGACGGCGGCGCCCTGCGCGCCGCGCTCAACCCGGCCCTCCCCGCCGCGCCCGACACGCTCGACGACGCCGAGCGCCGCCACATCACCCACGTGCTGCGCCACACCGGCGGCAACAAGCGGCAGGCCGCCATCCTGCTCGGCATCTCCCGTTCCACGCTGCTGCACAAGGTGCGCAAGTACGGCATCGTCACGGCACGCGCCTGAGCACCCGCACCCGGCCGAGGCGCGACACCAGCACCTCGGCCGACGCATCGCCCCGCCGCACCCGGTAGCTCCCGTTGGCCGCACCGATCGCGAATCCGTTGGGCGCGTAGGCGAGCGAGTCCGCCGCGGGCTCGAGGGCGGCGCCGTCGGCGCCCGGGCCCGCCGCCTGCCAGGCCGTCCCCGCCGAATCGCGCCAGCGCACCACCAGCGAGTCGCGGTGCAGCACGAGCAGCACCGGGCGGGCGTGCGCGAGCGCCAGCATGCGGGCCCGCCGGTGGGCGAGCGCCACGCGATCGGCGCCGCGCGAGGCGGCCAGGCGATCGGCCTGCAGCGCCAGACGCGGCCAGCCGAGCGCGGCGAGGAGCGCCAGCAGGGCGAGCACGAGCAGCAGTTCGACGAGCGCATGACCCCGTGGCATGCCTGCACGCTAGCGCAAGTGAGCCGGACGTCACGAATCCCGACAGCGCGGGATGGTGCCCGTTCACGCGCGCCTCTTGCCGCCTCCGGAACCGGGCCGCATACTCTGCATCCCGACTCGTTCTCCACCGGAGGCCTTCGTGGTTCGCTCCTTCACGCCGTGCCGATGACGGCCGGCGTCATGTCGCCGCCGAACACCGACGCGCTCGCCATCCTGCGCGAGTATCGCACGCTCGCCCCGTGGGGCCTGCGGGATCTCGCCGCCGTCGCGGTCGCGGTGCTCGAGGCGTCCAACGTCGTGCCCTTGAACGCCGCGGCGCGCGCGCGGCCCACCGAGCGCACGATCCGCTACTACGTCACCCGTGGCCTCGTGAGCCCGCCCGAGGGGCGTGGCACCGCGGCCGTGTACGGCTATCGCCACCTGCTGCAGGTGCTCGCCATCAAGCTGCGGCAGATGGAAGGCGCCACGCTCGACGCCCTCACGGCCGAGTTCGCCGGGATGACGGGCGACGTGGTCGAGCGCCGCGTGGCCGCGGTGCTCGGCGCCTCGCTGCCCCCGGCCGACCGGCTGCCGCTCCTGCGCGCGGCGGGCGCGGGGCGCGGCCGGGTGGGCCGCGCGATGCAGCAGTGGCTGCAGCCGCCGTCGTCGAACGGACATCACGGCACGTCGTGCCGCCGGCTCGTGGTGGCGCCCGGCGTCGAGCTGCTGGTGGACGAGCACCATCCCGCCCTCCGCCTCGCGGCGGGCGAACCGGCCCTCACCGACGCCGTCCGGCAGGCGCTCGGCCGGCTGCTCGAAGGGGAGTGAACGAGACATGGGCGTCTTCCTGCTCGTCCTGCTGGTCGTGGCGGCCTTCTGGGTGGTCGGGGCGTACAACGGGCTGATCGCGCTCAAGAACCAGGTCGCCAACGCGTGGAAGCAGATCGACGTGCAGCTGAAGCGGCGGCACGACCTGATCCCGAACCTGGTCAATGCGGTGAAGGGGCAGATGGATTTCGAGCGCGGTACGCTCGAGGCCGTCATCTCGGCGCGCGCGAAGGCGCTCTCGGTCACGGGGGTCGCGGCCACCGCGAAGGCGGAAGGCGAGCTCACGCAGGCGCTCGGCAAGCTGTTCGCGCTGGCGGAGAACTACCCGGAGCTCAAGTCGTCGGCCAACGTGCTGCAGCTGCAGCAGGAGCTCTCGAGCACCGAGAACCAGCTCGGCGCCGCGCGGCAGGTCTACAACGACACGGCGACGCAGTACAACACGAAGCAGGCGCAGTTCCCCACCAACCTCGTCGCGGGCCTCGCGCAGGCGACGCCGTCGGAGCTGTGGGAGATCACCGACGCGGCGGAGCGGGACGTGCCCAAGGTGGATTTCGGGCGGAGGGAGCCGGGCGTGTAGTCGCGACGGGGAGGGCGTGCGCCCTCCCCGTCAGTCCTCCGCGTCCTCCAGGAACGTCAGGGCCTGCCGCCGCCGGATCACCGATTCGAGCGCGGCATGCACGGCGGGGTCGAGCACCGTGCCCGCCAGGTCGCGCATGCGCTCGATGGCGGTGTCGGCGGGCATCTTCTCCTGGTACGGGCGCGAGGTGGTGAGCGCGTCGAAGATCTCCACCGCGCCGATGATGCGGGCGCCGTAGGGGATGGCCTCGCCCGCGAGGCGGTCGGGATAGCCGAAGCCGTCCCAGCGCTCGTGGTGGCTGCGCACCGAGGAGATCACGTCGCGCAGGTGCACCAGCGGGGCGAGGATCTGCGAGCCCACCAGCACGTGCTGCTTCACCTGCGCGTACTCCTCGTCGGTGAGCGGCCCCTGCTTGTTCAGGATCTCCTCGCGGATGCCGATCTTGCCGATGTCGTGCAGGCGGCCGGCGGTCCGGACCAGCTCGATGTCCTCGTCGCTCAGCTCGAGCTCGGCCGCGACCATCGCCGACAGGTCGGCGACGCGCGCGGAGTGGCCGCGCATGTACGGGTCCTTGGCCTCGAGCGCGTTGACGAGCGCCTCCAGCGTGGCCACCGAGATGCGCTCCAGGTTCTCGCGCTCGAGCCGGAGCTCGGCGGAGCGGAGCACCACCTCGTCGCGCAGCCAGCGGTTGATGCGCTGGTCCTCGAGGAGCGTGTGCCGGCGCAGCAGGGCGCGCTGGATGGCGCGGCCGAGGTGCTCGAGGTCGACGGGCTTGAGCAGGTAGTCGGAGGCGCCGCGCTGCATGCAGAGCGCGGCGGTGGTGGCGTCGTTGACGGCCGTCAGCATCAGGATCGCGAGCGCGGGCTCGATCTCGAGCAGCTGGGGCACGAGCTCGATGCCGCTCATCCCGGGCAGGTGCACGTCGAGCAGGAGGCCCGTGACCTTCTGGCGCCGCACGATCTGCACGGCCTGCTCGCCCGTGGCGGCCAGCGTCACCTCGTACCCCTGCTGCTCGAGGTAGGCGGCGATGGACGTGCGCACGTGCTCCTCGTCGTCCACGACGAGGATGGTGGTCGGGCCTTCGGCGGGTACCAGGCTCACGCGATGCTCCTGCAAGACGCCAGACTCCCCGCGCAACGAGTCGGGACGATCTAGGTTGTTCTTTGGCATCAACTTACGGCCTCTGATCCGGTCGATTCCGCCCCCCGAAGCCCCCGCGGGCGGCCCGGAAGCGGCCGCCCCTGCACCGAAGTGCAGGGGCCGCGCCAGAGCTCAGTCGCGGCCGTCCACGAACTCGACGGTCACCTGCCGGGGAATGAGGCCGGCGGCGAACGCCCGATCGAGCAGCGCCTGCACCGCCTCGCGGCCGCGCGGGCCGTAATCCACCGTCCACGCGTTCACGTACATGCCCACGAAGGTGTCGGTGCGCTCCGCCCCGATGCCGCGGTTGAAGCGACTGGCGTGCGCCAGCGCCTCCGGGCGGTGCGCGAGGCCGTACTCGATGCTCGCGCGGAGGTCGCGGGCCACCTGGCTGATGACCTCGGCCCCGAGGTCGCGGCGCACGACGTTGCCACCCAGCGGCAGGGGCAGGCCGGTCCCCCGCATCCACCACGCGCCGAGATCCTCCCACAGGTGCAGTCCCTGGTCCTGGAAGGTGAGCTGGCCCTCGTGGATGAGGAGCCCCACCTCCACGTCGCCGCGCGCCACGGCGTCCTCGATCTCGTCGAACGGCAGCACCACGGCCTCGACGTCGGGCTGGTAGAGCTGCAGGGCGAGCCACGCCGTGGTGAGGGTGCCGGGGATGCCGACCTTCCGCCCCTTCAGCGCCGCGCGCGGATCGCCCGGCGCGGGCGTCTTCGCCACGAGGCGCGGGCCGTAGCCGTCGCCCATGGAGGAGCCGCTGGAGAGGAAGGCGTACTTGTCGGCGATGTGGGCGTAGGCGTGCACCGACACGGCGGTGATCTCGAGCTCGCCCGAGAGGGCCCGGCGGTTGAGCGACTCGATGTCCTGCAGCTCGTGCACGTAGCGGATGTCGCCGGTCTCGATGTGGCCGTCGGCGAGCGCGTAGAACATGAACGCGTCGTCGGAGTCGGGGCTGTGGGCGACGCGAAGCGTGATCGTCATGGCTTCCTGTACTCGTCGATGAGCGCCTGGTGCTCGGCGTACTCGGGCCGGTCGGCGCGCGCGGTCTCGGCGGCGACCTTCGCCGAGAAGTCGGCCTTCGCCTGCCGCTCGCCGGCCGCGTCGCCGGCGGCCCTCGCCGCCTCGGCGCGCACGATGTAGCCGAAGAGGTGGTCGGGGCTCTGCGCGAGGATGGTATCGGCCACGGCCCGCGCGGCCGGCACGTTGCCCTCCGCGAGCTGCACCAGCGCCACGTGCAGGCGCAGGTCGGCGTTGTGCTGCGGCAGCATGCCGTACGCCATCACCGCCATCGGCGCGAACTGCTTCGCGGCGGCGGTGTCGCCGGCCGCCATGGAGCGCATGACGCGGTCGAAGAGACGGTTGAAGCGCTCCTCGGGGCTCATGCTGGCGATGTCGACGTTGCCCGCCCCTCCCGCGCCCTGGCCGGCGCCGCCGCCACCCGCGAAGGGCGCCCCCGCGCTGCCGTCGGCGTTGCCGGCGTTCGGCATGATGGGCGCGGCGGGCGGGTTGTTCTTGTTGATGCCCGTCCAGGTGATGGCCGAGATCACGGCGATGAGCAGGATCCCGAGCACGAGCCACGGGGTGCGGTTGGTGGCGCCGACCATCGGGCCGGGCACGTCGGGCTCGCCGGTCACGGACGCGCCGCAGCGATGGCAGAACTTCGCCGTGGCGCGCACCGCGGTGGCGCAGCGCGGGCACGCGCGCGGCAGCAGCGAGGCACCGCAGTGGGGGCAGAACCGCCCCGAGGCGGCGGCCCCGCAGGCGGGGCAGGCGACGGGCGTCGAGGCAGGGGCGGAGTCGGTCATCGCGTCGGGGGTCATGAGGCGCGCAAATCTAATCCCGCGGCGGGTTTCCCGGCACCGGAGCGCTGGCGATGCCCGTGGGGGCGTATTAGCGTCCTGTCACATCCGCTCACGGCCACGGCATCACGGAGGCCCGATGGCTTCACCACCGGCGCCGGCACCCGCCGACGACCCGGGTCGGCTGCCCGCCGGCCGCCATCTCGGCGAACTGCAACGGGGCGACGTCCAGTGGACCGTCCTGCTCGAGACGCGCACGCATCCGCGCGCCCGGGCCGCGCCAGGATCGTTGCAGGGCCGGCTGCATTTCGTGCGGGACGGCGGCGACGCGGTGCGCTCCACGGGCTGGATCTTCGTGGAGCCGGGAGAGACCGAGATGCTCGTCCGCTTCTCCGAGTTCAGCGCCGTCGAGCTGTGGCACCTGCTCGGCAGCCTCGCGTAGGATCGTCAGCCCGAGGATACCGCATGGCCACAGGACGGGCACGTCGCAGCGAGCGGCCGGGCCTCGACGGCTTCCCGACCGACCTCGCGGGCGCCCGCAAGGGCGACATCCGCGAGCTCGCCGACCGGTTCGGGGTCGACTTCCTCCGCCTCCAGTTCACCGACATCCTCGGCGTCAACAAGAGCGTCGAGGTGCCGCCGAGCCAGTTCGACAAGGCGCTCGACGGGGAGCTGACGTTCGACGGCTCGTCGATCGAGGGGTTCGTGCGCATCGAGGAGTCGGACATGCTCCTCAGGCCCGACTTCGCCACCTTCCGCGTGCTGCCGTACGAGGAGCAGGGGGCGCGCATCGCGCGGCTGCTGTGCGACATCCACAACCCCGACGGCACCCCCTTCGACGGCTGCCCGCGCCACGCGCTCAAGCGGCAGATGGCGCGCGCCAAGGCGATGGGGTTCGAGATGATGGCGGGCTGCGAGGGCGAGTTCTTCCTGTTCGAGAAGTCCGCCGACGGGGCGCCCACCACCATCACGCACGACTACGCGTCGTACTTCGACCTCGGGCCGGTGGACAAGGGCGAGGAGATCCGCCGCGAGATCGTGGACGTGCTCGAGCTGATGGGGTTCGAGGTGGAGGCGGCGCACCACGAGGTGGCCCCGGGCCAGCACGAGATCGACTTCCGCTACGCCGACGCGCTCACCACGGCCGATCACCTCACGACGTTCAAGATGCTCGTGCGCCAGGTGGCCAACCGGCACGGCTTCGTGGCGTCGTTCATGCCGAAGCCGATCCAGGACGTGCACGGCAGCGGGATGCACACGCACCAGTCGCTCTTCCGCGGCCCGGGGGTGAACGCCTTCGCCGACCCCGACGCCGAGCTCGGGCTGTCGGCGACGGCGCTGCACTACATCGAGGGCCTGCTGCAGCACGCGCGGGGCTTCTGCGCCGTCACCAACCCGCTCATCAACAGCTACAAGCGACTCGTGCCGGGCTTCGAGGCGCCGGTGAACGTGACGTGGAGCGCGCGCAACCGCTCGCCCCTCGTGCGCATCCCGGAACGCCGCGGGCTCGGCACGCGCTGCGAGCTCAGGCAGCCGGATCCCTCCTCGAACCCGTACCTCGCGCTCACGGTGCAGCTGGCCGCGGGCCTCGACGGCATCGCGCAGCAGCTCGAGTGCCGCGAGCCGGTGAACCGCAACATCTTCCGCATGAGCTATCGCGACCGGCGGAAGTACCGCATCGACGACCTGCCGCGCGACCTGCACGAGGCCCTCGAGTTCCTCGAGAAGGACGACGTGGTGAAGGCGGCGCTGGGCGAGCACATCACCGAGCGCTTCATCGAGGCGAAGGAGAAGGAGATCGAGTCCTACAACGCGTACGTGAGCCCCTGGGAGATCGAGCGCTACCTGGGCCGCTACTAGGCCGCCCGATGCCGGCCGCCGCGTTCCTGTTCGACCTCGAGGGCACGCTCTACGTCGGCGACCACCCCGTGCCCGGGGCGGCCGACGCGCTGGCCCGGCTCCGTCGCCGCGGCATTCCCTTCCGCCTCGTCTCCAACACCACCTCGCGCTCGCGCGCGATGCTCGTCGACCGGCTGCGGGAGTTCGGCATCGCGGTCGAGCCGCACGAGGTGTGGACCGCGCCGCTCGCCGCGGCGCGGCTGGCGCGCGAGCGCGGGCACGTGCGCGCGCTGGCGCTGCTGCCGGAGGCGGCGTGGGGGGATCTCGAGGGACTCGAGGTGGTGTCCCCGGTCGCTCCGCGGCCTCGCACCTCGCAGGGGGCCGTCGTCGTCGGTGATCTCGGGGCGGCCTGGACCTACGACCTCCTGCAGCACGCCTTCACCGCACTGCAGGACGGCGCCGAGCTCATCGCCTGCTCGCGCGACCGCTACTACCGCCGGGACGACCGGCTGGTGCTCGACGCGGGCCCGTTCGTGGCGGCCCTCGAGTACGCGACCCGGCGCGAGGCGTTCGTGGCGGGCAAGCCCAGCGCGTCCTTCTTCCATGCCGCGGTGGAGAGTCTCGGCCTCGCGGTGCCGCCGGCCGAGATCGTGATGGTGGGCGACGACCTCTGGTCCGACGTCGAGGGCGCGCAGCGTGCCGGGTACACCGCGTGGGCCGTGGCCACGGGCAAGTTCCGCCGCGAGGACCTGGCCGCGAGCGGCATCGTGCCCGACCGCGTGCTCGGCAGCGTCGCCGGGATCGCCGCGATGCTGGAGTGAGTCGCCCCGTGGTCCTCGCCGGTCCCGCGGGCGGGCCCCGCCTCGCCCGACCCGTCCGATGCGTGCGCCTCGCGCTCGTCGCGCTCCTCGTCCTCCTCCCCGCCGCCCCGCTCGCGGCCCAGGCGCCCGTCATCGACAGCGTCGTCATCCAGCGCGACGACGTCTTCGACGAGGGCGAGTTCGGCGTCGTGGGCCGCACCATGCGCACGCTGCACGTCACCACGCGCGAGTACGTGGTGCGCCGCGAGCTGCTGCTGGCCCCCGGCGTCCCGTACGACTCCGCCCTGGCCGCCGAGACGGAACGCAACCTCCGGCGGCTCGGCGTCTTCCGCCGCGTGCGGATCGACACGCTGCGGGTGGAGGACCGGCTCGTGCTGCGGGTGCTCACGCAGGACGGCTGGAGCACCCGGCTCGTCCTAGACATCAACGTCGCCGCGGGGCAGACGTCGTTCGCCCTCGGCGTCGCGGAGTCCAACGTGCTCGGCATGGGCGGCTCGGCGGGCCTGCGCTATCGCAGCACGCCCGACCGGACGTCGTGGCTCATGGCGTACCGGCAGCCGCGGCTCATCGCCGACCGCGTGGGCGTCACGGCGCAGCTGGACCTGCGCTCCGACGGCCGCTCGATCTTCGGCGCCGTGGGCCAGCCCTTCCTCTCGCTCTCGAGCCGCTGGTCGTACGGCGTGGACGGCACCGAGTTCGACGGCGACGTGCTGCGCTTCCGCGACGGCAACCCGACGCCGGTGGAGACGCTCAGGCGGCGCTACGCCCTCGTGCGCGCGGAGGGGGCGCACGCGTTCTCGGCGTCGCCGCGGGGCTACCTGCGGGTGGGCCTCCTGGGGCAGGTGCGGCGCGACGACTACGTGCCGCAGCCCATCGCGGGCCAGCCGTTCCCGCGCACGTGGACCGCTGCCGTGGGGCCGTACGTGGAGTGGTCGCGCGCGCGGTTCGCCGTGGTGCGCAACACGGAGAGCTTCCTGCGCGAGGAGGACCAGTCGCTCAGCCTCACCCTGCGGCTGGGCGTCCTCGCGGCCCCGCGCGCGTTCGGCTACGAGCGGGACGGCGTGGGCCTCGCGCTCTCGGGCGGCGCCGGGGCGCGCATCCCCGGGGGCCTCTTCCGGGTCGACGGCGGGCTCTCCGCGCTCGTCGACGAGGCGGGCGTCGACTCGAGCACCGCCACGATCCGTGGGCGCGTGCTCCTGCAGCCCTCGCCACGCCACAGCCTCATCGCCGGCGGCTTCCTGGGGTGGCAGGAGAACCAGCTGCCGGGTGCGGAGTTCGACATCGGCCTGAGCTACGGACTGCGCGCCTATCCGCTGCACGCCTTCACCGGCGATCGGGCCTGGCTCGCGGGCGCGGAGTACCGCTTCACCGTGACGGACGACCTGTGGCGCATCGTGGGCGTCGCCCTTGGCGCCTTCGCCGAGGCCG
>Ga0079037_100001455_pt1 | contig 12345 bp, 10 predicted proteins | sample Mud3Dept4metaG_FD_71479 | JGI IMG/M metagenome (GOLD analysis project Ga0079037, IMG submission 71479) | Freshwater wetland microbial communities from Ohio, USA, analyzing the effect of biotic and abiotic controls - Mud 3 Core 4 Depth 4 metaG | ecosystem: Environmental > Aquatic > Freshwater >... | reverse complement strand
TCTGGACTACATCAGGCAGGCTGGCCATAGCGAGTTGCAGCTTGTTCTGCACCTTGGCCCAGGCGAGGTCCGGATCGGTCCCCGGGGCGAAGGTCAGCTCGAGACGAGCGCCACCGGCCGAATCGCTGGTGGCGGAGAGGTAAATCATCTGGTCGAGGCCAGTCATCTTCTGCTCGATGATCTGGGTGACGCTGTTCTCCACTGTCTCCGCCGAGGCGCCGGGATACGAGGCCTGGATGTAGATCGACGGGGGAGCAATAGGCGGGTACTGCGACACGGGCAGGTTGTAGATGGCGAGGCCGCCCACCAACATGATGACGATCGCGATCACCCAGGCGAAAACCGGGCGATCGAGGAAGAATTTCGAGAGCATGAATTGCCTCCGCCTATTGCGCTTTGGTGGCCGCCTGCCCGGTCTTCACGGCCTCCGGGTTCTCCTTCCCGCCGGGACTGAACGGGACAGCCTTCACGGAGGTGCCGGGGCGCGCTTTTTGAATTCCTTCGACAATCAGGCGATCACCCGGTTTCAGCCCCTCGCTGATCAGCCACTTGTCGCCGATGGCACGATCGACCGCGATCTTCCGCTGCGCAACTTTCTCCGAGCCATCGACAACCAGCGCGACGGGATTTCCTTTCGGATCGCGGGATACCGCCTGCTGGGGAACCAGGATGGCCTGATCGACCAGGCCCTCCTGGACGATGGCGCGCACGTACATGCCGGGCAGGAGCAGATGCTGGGGGTTCGGAAACACCGTGCGCAGAATGAAGGACCCGGTGCTGGGATCCACGGTCACATCGGAGAACTTCAGCGTCCCTTCCACGGGATAGGGCGTGCCGTCCTCCAGGAGCAACTTGACCGCGGCCTGTTTGGGGCCATTCCCCTTGAGTTGGCCGCTCGCCAGGCTCTGCCGGAGCCGGAGCAGATTCGCGCTCGATTGGGTCACGTCCACGTAGATCGGATCCAGTTGCTGGATGGTGGCGAGGGGTGTGTCCTGGCTCGCCTTGACCAGGGCGCCCACGGTGACGCTGGATCTCCCGATGCGGCCGGCGATGGGTGCGGTGACGCGGGCGTACCCCAGGTTGATGCGGGTTGTCTCCAGGGCCGCCTCGGCCTGCTTGATGGCGGCCTCGGCCGCGGCCACCGCCTCGCGGTCGCTCTCCACCTGGGCCTCGGTGGCGAGGAGGGTGGCTTCGGCCACGTTGGCCTCGGTCACGGCTTGGTCGCGCTGACTGGCAGAAACCGCCCCCTCCGCGACGAGATCCTCGAAGCGCTTTCGGTTCGTCTGCGCGTTCTCCAGGACGGCTTGCTGCCGCACGACGCCGGCGCGGCTGGCCGCAAGGGCGGCTCGCGCCCGGTCGGCGGCCTTGCGGGCGGTGGCGACGTTCGCCGCGGTATTGTCGTAGGCAGCCTGCAGGGGGGCGGGGTCGATCTGGTAGAGCACCTGCCCGGCCTCGATCTCCGCCCCTTCCTCGAACAGACGTTTCTGGATGATGCCGCCCACCTGCGGCCGGATCTCCGCCATCGCGTACGCCGACGTGCGCCCCGGCAGGTCGGTCGTAAGCACGACCGGTTCTGTCCGGACGGTGACGGTGGCTACCTCCGGCACGGGGGCCGGCGGGGCGGATGTCGAGGAGTTGCAGCCGCCCAGCCATAGGCCGCAAGCTAGACCGATCGACACGACCAGGAGATTGCCACGTTCACTCACGTTTTCGAAGCGCTGCATTCGACACCTCGGGAAGACGCCATCCGGGTTGTGCGCGGTGACCTTGAAGGCAACGGGTCAGACCTAGGAGTTCACCCTGGGGCGATCCACGCGATTCGTCACGAGAATTGCCGTCCGGGGACGAACTCGGTCGTCACGGGAACGGGCTGCTCGATGCGCACTCGGGTGCGAAACGTCCGGGGATCTGGGCGGGACGTTTCACGATGGCGGTCCGTGTGCCGCACGGGCGAACTCGCCGTGTGACGATCGGACCCCCTCGAGAAACGTGGTGACCATCTCCTCGACGGCTCTTTCCCTCGTCAGGTGCGGCGGCGGCTTCTGCCCGAAGAGCTCATGCAGCAAGATGTGGAACGTCACCATGCCGATGAAGTTCCACGCCGTCTGGAGCGGGTCCGCGGGCCTGAACGCGCCGTCCGCGATTCGATCGGCAATATACCGGCCGAGAAAAACGTCGAGGGTCAGGACACGCCGGCGGAAGAAAAGATCCGCCAGCGCGTGGCCCTCGAGGGCGCTGTAGAACATCAGCCGCATCAGCGTGGGATCGGACTGGGTCCTCTCAATCAACTCGGTGGCCAGGGTCCGAAGGAGCGCGGCGTCGTCGCGGGCGTCCGCCAGCGGCCCGATCACGCCCAAGACCTGCTGCGTCTGCGCCTTGGTCTCTATGATGGCGGCGTACAGCTGTTCCTTGGTGGCGAAGTGCTTGAAGACGGTCGCCTCGCTGACCCCGACGGCTTTCGCGACTTCTCGTGTCGTCGTCCCCTTGAGGCCGTGCATTGAGAAGAGCGCGGCAGCCGCATCAATGATGAGCCGTCGCCGCTCCTCAGCCGGAAGGCGCTGACGCATTGGATCACGCTCCTTGCAAAAATCGGTGTTAGTAAGTGCTTGCTTACCACGCCATGCGTGACAAGTCAAGACCAGAATTCGTGCTGTGCGATGTCCAGACCGCTCGCCTGGCCAAGGCGAGTTATCTCGCCCTCGCTACTCGCGCGGCCGCGGGGCTGTGGGTCCCATCGGCGTGCTTCCTGGCCGGACAGAGGCTTTTGTGTTGACGCTTCCCCGCCGACAAGGCAACATCGCATTGACACCAGGAAGATCCCACAGGGGCAGCAGAAATGGTTGGACGTCGTCGTCGGATATCGCTCTCGCTGTCGCGTTCGGATTCCACGCTCGCATCGAGGGTTTGTGGCTGAAAGCTGAACACTGATGGCTTCCCCGATGATCCGCCTTGTCGACGTCGCCAAAATCTACAACGGTGCCGCCGGCCGTGTTACGGCTCTCGCGGGCGTTTCGCTCGATGTAGTTTCGGGCGAATTCGTCGCATTGATGGGCCCGAGCGGGTGCGGAAAGAGCACGCTCCTCCATCTGGTCGCCGCCGTTGATCTCCCGACGTCGGGCGAGGTCTGGGTGGACGGACAGCAACTCACGCGCCTCTCGGATGCATCCCTGAGCCGCTTCCGCCGGGATAGGGTCGGCATCGTGTACCAGTTCTACAACCTGCTGCCCACTCTGTCCGCCTGGGAGAACGTGGCGCTGCCCGCCCTCCTGGCAGGGGCCTTGCCCAGGGAGGCCCGCCAGCGTGCGCTGGAGTTGCTGCGGCGGGTCGGCACGTCGCATCGTGCCGAGCACTGGCCCCACGAGCTGTCCGGCGGCGAGATGCAGCGCGTCGCGGTCGCGCGGGCCCTGATCAACCGGCCGGCCGTCCTCCTGGCCGACGAGCCCACCGGGAACCTGGACTCTGTCGCCGGCCGTGAGCTCCTCGGCCTGCTCGCCGAGTTGAACGTCGAGCATCGCATCACCGTCCTGCTCGCCACGCACAGCGAGGACGCGGCCGCCGTCGCGGGGCGGGTGCTCCACCTGAAGGATGGCGCGTTCGCGGCCCCGGCCATCCCCCCTGCTCCCCGATGAATCCGTCGCGATCCCTCTGGCTTGCGCGGTGGCTTGCCTGGCGGCCGCTGACCCGCGACACTGCAGGCAGCCTGGTCACCATCCTCGGCGTGGCCCTCGGCGTAGCCGTGACTCTCGCCATCGGCCTGGCCAACGACGGGGTCCTTACCGCCTTCCGGAACAGCCTGGACCACGTGGCGGGCAAAACCCAGCTGGAGGTAAGCGCCGGCGAGCCGGGCTTCGACGAAACCCTTTTTCCGGTCATCGCCGGGACCCCGGGTGTCGCGGCGGCCGCGCCCGTCCTGCAGACCGTCATGTCCGTGCCCGGTGAGGCCGGGGGAGCGCTGCTTGTCCTCGGCGTGGACGTGCTGGGCGATGCCGCGTTCCGGGAGTACCGCGGCCCGACCCCGGACTTCGCCGAGCCGCTGCGCCTCCTGACCGACCCGGACGCCATCCTCCTCAGCACGCGTTATGCCCGCGCCCACGGCATGGCCGTCGGCGGCAGGCTCCAGCTGAATACGCCGACGGGGCCGAAGGCCTTCACGGTGCGCGGCCTCCTCTCCGACGAGGGCGTCGCCCGCGCGATGGACGGCCAGGTCGCGGTCCTCGACATCGCCGCGGCCCAGGTCCACTTCGGGAAGCTGGGTCGGCTGGATCGGGTCGACCTGTTACTCCAACCGGGCGCAGACCCGGAGCGGGTCGCGGCGGATCTGCGCAACCGGCTGCCGGTCGGGATCGCCGTCGAGCGTCCCGAGGCGCGGAACGCCCAGGTCGAGGAGATGCTCGGCTCGTTTCAGCTCAACCTGTTCGTCCTCAGCCTCATCGCCCTCTTCGTGGGCGCCTTCGTGGTCTACAACACCATGGCGGTGTCCGTGATCCGGCAGCGTCGGCAGATCGGGATTCTGCGGAGTCTCGGGATGAGTCGCAGCGGCGTCTTGCTCAGCGTAGTTGGCGAAGGGGTCGCCATAGGCGTCGTGGGGTCGCTTCTCGGTGCGGCGCTCGGCGTCCTTCTCGCCCACCGGACGTTGCAGGCGGTCAGTCTCACGGTGTCGTCGCTCTACACGTTCATCGTGCCCGGGGAGCTGGTCGCGCCCCCCGCGACGATCCTCCGGGCGGTCCTGCTGGGTCTCGGCGTCACGCTCGCCGCGTCCCTCGCACCGGCCTTCGACGGCACCCGGGTCCCCCCGGGCGAGGATCTTGCTCCAGCTGCCCTTGAGCGTCGGCACCGTCCCCGGCTGTACGCCGGTCTGGGACTGGCACTCCTTTTCGCCACGGTCGGTCTGGCCCGGTTGGGCCCCGTTGGCGGCCGGCCGTTGCTCGGCTATGCGGCAGCGCTCACGCTACTCCTGGGGACCGTCCTCCTCTGCCCGATTCTCCTCCACCTATTTCAGGGCAGCCTGCTTGCAGCCCTGCGCGGCTCGCGCCTCGTCGCAGCGCGACTGGCAGTGGGGAATCTCGGACGGGCGCTCCGGCGAAACAGCGTCACGGTCGCGGCCATGGCCGTGGCGCTTGCCATGCTCGTGAGCGTCTCCACGATGATCGCAAGTTTTCGACAAACGGTCGAAGTGTGGATCGACCAAACGATCCGGGCGGACCTGTATGTTTCGCGCGTCGGCCGTCTCATCAAGGGCGCGGACGCGCGTCTTCCCGGCGACCTCCTCCCCCGCATACGCAGCGTGGCCGGCGTGGCTGACGCGGACGGTTTCCGAGGACTCCGCCTGCGGGACGAACTGGGCGGTCAGTTCCTCCTGGGTGCGGGTGACTTCGAGCTCATGGCCCGGCGCGGTCGGCTGCTCTTTCGGCGCGGCGATTCTGCCCGAGTCCTCCAGGAGGCGCGAGCGCGGGGTGAGGTTATCGTCTCGGAGACGTTCGCCGAGCGCCACCATCTCGCCGAAGGGGATGCGGTGCAGCTCCGTGCACCGGGAGGGGCCGCGCATCTTCGCATCGCCGGCGTCTACTACGACTACACGACGGATGGAGGCCTCGTGGTGATGGACCGTCGTCTGTTTGAGTCGTTCTGGCGCGACTCGTGGCTCAACTCCATCGTGATCTACCTTGCGCCCGGCGCCGACGCCGAGGCCGTCCGGCAGGCCGTCCGTGCGGCAACCGGGCGAGAGGACCTCGTGATCTTCTCCAGCCGGGACCTCCGCCGTCGGATCCTGGACGTCTTCGACCAGACGTTCGCCATCACGTACGCCCTGCAGGCCATCGCCCTCATCGTGGCCACGCTGGGCGTCGTCACGACGCTCGCCGCCTCGGTTCTGGAACGGACGCGCGAGATCGGCATTCTGGCCTCGCTCGGCTTGGACCGGGCTGGAGTTGCCCGCGCGGTTCTCGCGGAGGCGGGACTGCTCGGCATCCTCGCCAACGTCGTGGGCGCCCTGGCGGGCCTCGCCTTGTCCCTGATCCTGATCCACGTCATCAACAAACAGTCGTTCGGCTGGACGATTCAGTTCAGCTTCCCCGGACGATTGATTGTCCAATATGCCGCCCTCACGGTAGGGGCAAGCTTGCTCGCCGGGTTGCTACCGGCGTGGCGGGCGTGTCGCCTTCCGATCGCAGAGGCCGTGCGGTACGAGTGACGCTGGTCGTGGCGGGTGCGTCGAGTAGTCAATTGGTCAACTGGTCAAATCGTCAAGTGGGGAGCGGACACGGGATGAGACGAGTGCTTCTGATGTGCGTGTGCGTGACGCTTTTGGCTTCTTCGCGGTTGGCGTCTCCCCCACACCTCACGGCGGGGGAGTTTCGCCAGGCCCTGCCCGGGTACGCCTTTTCCTTCCCCCGCGACCACTATGCCCACGGGGACTTCCGGACCGAGTGGTGGTATTACACGGGCCATCTCCGCACCAAGAGCGGTCAAGAGTACGGCTACCAGGTCACGTTTTTCCGGAGTGGTCTTGCGGAGGCGCGGAACAATCCATCCCGGTGGGCTGCCAAGAACCTGTACCTGGCCCACTTCGCCATATCCGACATTCCGCGCAAAGACCACCGGTATTTCCAGCGGGTCAATCGGGCCGGACTGGGACAGGCGGGCGCGAGCGAGACGGAGTTTCGCGTCTGGGTCGGCGATTGGGAGGTGGTCGGCGACGGCACACGGCAGCGCCTCAGGGTCAAAGACGGCGACTTCGCGGTGGACCTGAATCTGTCATCCCAGAAAGCGCCGGTCATCCACGGTGCCGACGGCGTCAGCCAAAAGGGTGAAGGCCGCGGCCACGCCTCGCACTACTACTCGCTGACCCGCGTCAAGACCGACGGCACGCTCGTCGTGCGCGGCAAGACCCTGGACGTCACGGGCTTGAGCTGGATGGACCACGAGTTCGGCTCGACCGATCTGAGCGCCGACCAGGTCGGCTGGGACTGGTACAGCCTGCAGTTCGAAGACGGAAGTGACCTGATGCTGTACGTCATCCGGAAGGCCGACGGACGGCCCGACCCCTACTCCGCTGGAACGCGGGTCGAAGCCGACGGCCGGATCGTTCGCCTGAGACAGCCGGACTTCACAATCGACGTGCTGGAGCGTTGGGTGAGTCCTCGCAACCACGGAACGTATCCGATGAAGTGGCGCCTCCGTGCGCCGACCATCGGCCTCGACGTGACGGTGTCCCCTGCTTTTCCCGACCAAGAGCTTGACACCGCCAAGAGCACGCAGGTCATCTACTGGGAAGGCGCCGTGCGGGCAGAGGGAACGGTCTCCGCTCGTCCCGCGACCGCCAACGGCTACGTCGAGATGACCGGCTACGCCGCCCCCTTCCGCAAGCGCCTGTAGCCCGGATGATTCTCGGATTCTCGTTGTTGACTAATTACACTTATTATTCGACACCCCGGGAGAATGCCCGCCTCAGTTCACGCGCGTTGGTCCAAGATCCAGAGCCCGCAAGGCTCATCCCTTCCTAGCGGGCTCTGACACACCGGATGTCGTCTGCTGGGCACGCGACTGGTTTGTCTCTGCCTCTCGATACGCCGCCGCCGCCGCGTCCACCCCGGCGCCGCGGGGCAGCGTGACGCTTTCCGCGGCTAGCGCCGCCTCCAAAGCAGCCAGCGTGACGAGGACGGCGTCTTTCCGCGCGTTGTATCCCATTGTGCCGATGCGCCAGACTTTGCCCTTGAGGGGCCCGAAGGAGCTGCCGATCTCGACGCCGAAGTCTTGGAGCATGGCCGCCCGCACTCGTTCGCCGTCCACCCCGTCAGGGATGCACACCCCGGTGATGTGGGGAATCTTGTGCGCCACGTCTCCGAAGACCGTGAGGCCAAGGGCCTCGATCCCGGCGACAATCGAGCGCCCTGCGAGCGCGTGCCGTGCGAAGACCTGCTGCGCCCCCTCGGCCAGGAAGACCCGCGCACTCTCCCGAGCGGCGTACAGCATCGTTGTGGCCTCGGTGTGGTGGTTCATCCCCTGTGGACCCCAGTAGTCCATGATCATCGCGAGATCGAAGTAGTTCGACCCGATCATGGCCGCCGCGGGTGGCCGGTACCCTGCGGGGCGGAGCCCTTCTTCAACGTGCCGGCGCTTGAAGATCAGGTCGGCCATGCGATCCGAGATCGTGAGCGGAGCCGCGCCCGGGGGCCCGGCCAGACATTTCTGCAGGCCCGCCGTGACGCAATCCACCCCCCATGCGTCGGTCGGAAGCGGCACGCCGCCGAACGAGGCGGTGGCGTCGACCTGGAGTAACACGTCGTACCGTCGGCACAGCGGGCCGAGGTCTTCGAGAGGCTGCAACATGGTGGTCGAGGTCTCGCCCTGGCAGACGGCGAAGAGCTTCGGCCGGTGCTGCTTCAGTGCCGCCTCGATCTGCTCCGGGGTGAACACGGCTCCCCATGGCGCGTCCAGGATGCGCACGTCCGCCCCCACGCGCCTCGCGATCTCGATCTGTAACTGGCCGAAGCGTCCAAAGTTCCCCACCAGGACACGATCGTCCGGCTCCACGGCACTGACCATCGCCGCTTCGATGGCGGACCGGGCAGTTCCGTCCACCACCAGGGTCCACTCGTTCCCCGTCTCGAAGACCTGACGGTAGAGCGCCATGGTCTCGCGCATGTACTCGCGAAACTGCGGGTCGAACTGCCCCAGGAGCGGGGCCGACATTGCGCGGAGCACCCGAGGATCGGCATTCACCGGTCCCGGCCCCATGAGTAACCGCGGAAGCGGATTGATCTCGGCGTAGGTGGGCGTTGTCATGGCGTGCCTTGTCCTTTCGTTCGATCCGGCGCAGCCGGTAGAGCCCACACCCGGTCAGCGGTCGAAATACGGACTCTTGCCCGTCACCGAGAGCGGAAAGCCGATGACCACATCGGAGCTCAGGAGCTTGAGCTTCCGTGCCGCGGCTCCAATGGTGTACATGATCCGGTTATCTACGTTCAGCACTCCTGCCGTCTTGGCGGCGGACCCCAGGGCAATGCCCAGATCGATTGCCTGGAAGACGCACAGCGGCCCGCGGAAGTCCTCGCCCTCCGACTTCTTGCCCTCCGTGAATTCTGCGCAACCCGCGTAGCCGCAGGCTCCGCAATCGAGCGGTACCTTTGGATTCTTGGGCTCGCCGGTGACGCCGATGAGCAGCACCGCCGAGGACGCTCGCACGTTCTTGGCGTCCCGCGCAAAACTCGGAAGCTTGCCTCCCTTCTCCGCCACCTTTGCCTCCATGGCCCGCGCAAGCGTTTCGAGATCCTCGCCGTCCAGAATCAACGTCTCCACGGAGTCCAAACCTCGCGTCTTGGGCGCCGTCCGCGCCGCGGTCGCCATCAGGCTCGCGACCAGTCTCACCGCCTCTTGCTGCGCCTCACCCGCCGGAATTCGCGCCATGCCCAACCTCCCGCGTTCTTGCTTGCCAAAAAAGAAAATACCGTGATTGGCCGTCCTGACAAACGGCGCGCATTATACGTCATTCCGCGACAAAAGAGATCCCGGTCTTTCTCAACCCACGACATGTCGAAAGGTTTGTCCGTGGAGATTCGGGGCTTCAACTCCCCTCCTTCGCCGGTTATGATGGGAAAGCGAGCGACTGATGTCCGCAGAACGATGGGAGGAATCACCATGAGTCTCGCCGACAAGAAGTGCGTCCCGTGCCGCGGCGGCGTTCCTCCGATGGAGTGGTCGAAGGCCCAGGAACTGTTGTACCAGCTCCAACCGGGATGGCACGTGACTGCTCAGGGCCACCTGGAGCGCCTGTACAATTTCCCCGACTTTGCCCAGGCGCTGGCATTTGCCAACAAGGTCGGGGCCATCGCCGAGGAAGAAGGCCATCACCCCGATCTGTACATCGCCTGGGGAAAATGCAAGGTCGAGATCTGGACCCACAAGATCGACGGCCTCACCGAAAGCGATTTTTATCTGGCCGCCAAGGCGGACCGAGCGAGGGAAGCTCTACCCGCTGTGGCAGCCTGAGCCTGGACCCGCAGGTCGCCAAGAATACATCCGACGGGGATCGTCGGTGGCGATGACCCGAGGTGCCTCGGCGTCCTTGTCTTGTCCTCCATCCCTTTCGGCGTCTCTACCGGTCCATCGAGCCTCTGGACGGCCGGAGACGCCGGGGTGCCGCGAGCCAAACCAGCAGGACCGTGATCGCCGCGCTCATGATGGACGCCGAGAATGACAACCGGTAATTGCCCGTGAGATCGTGGACGTATCCCGCGAACCAGACTCCGGCCGCGCCGCCCGCGTGGTACAGCATGTTGAGACATCCGAAAATGACGCCGAAGTGCGGCCCGCCGAAGAAGATTCCGCACATGATCGGCGTCATGGCGGGTGATACCGAGTACCCGACGCCCATCAGCAGAGCGTAGGCGTACAAACTCCACAGGGTAGACGCCGGCCCGATCCCCAGTAGGACGAGAATGCCCACCCCCACGCAGGCACACCCGAGCCCGTATATCCACTCGGGCCACCACCGGTCGGCGAGATAACCCCACCAGATCTTACCGGGAATGCTGACCAAACCAATCAGGCCCACGACTCCGGCCACCAGCAGCTTCGCCTGACCGGACTCCACGAGGTGAGCCACCTGATGCGTGAGCACCAGCTGGTTCGGGCAGTTCAGGAAAGCGAAGGCGGCCGTGACCAGCCAGAACTCGCGACTGCGCAAGGCCGTCGCCAACGTCCATTCCCGCACGGCGGCCCCCCGCCGGACCCCGTCGGCGGCTACGCTCGCTGCGCCGGCGGCCTGGGAGGAAGACCGCTCCCACTCGCGCAAAGCGAGAAGGCCCACGGGGAGGACTACCCCGGCCGCGATGGCGGCCAATCCGAAGTACGCCATCCGCCACCCGGCTTGGTCGATGAGGAATTGCGTCAAGGGGACGATGACGGAAATCCCGATGCCGACCCCGGCGGATGCCATCCCGAGGGCCAGGCCGCGTTGCGCGCGGAAGGTCCTGGTCACGAGCACCGAGACCGGAACGTAACTCATCAGAGACAACCCCAGGGGCGTGAGAATGCCGTGGGTCAGGTAGAGCTGCCACAGAGCGGTGATGGACCCGCTGCTGATCAGCGCCAGCGGCAAGACGATCCCGCCGGCCAGGATCACGCGCCGCGGGCCGAAGCGATCGAGGAGAGAGCCGGCCAGGATGCCCCAAAGTCCGTAGAAGACGATGAAGACGGAGATGACGCCGGCCGTGGATGCGTAATCCGACCTGAACTCCTGGATGAGGGCTACGAAAAAGACGGAGGCGGCATACCAGACGCCCGACGAGATGGCCATCAGGGTCGCGCTCGCCGCCACCAGGCCCCAGCGCGACCGGAGCTCCGAAGGCGGGTGAATCGAGAGTTGCGTGTTGGAAGTCATGACGATCGAGGATGGTTGCAAGAACACAACGGAGGCATATCCGACATGGCGAGAGGAGGGTAGCAGAGCCCTCGGCGGGATTCAACAGCGACCGAGAGGCGGTCCGGGAAGACAACATCGCAGGAGGGACCAGGGCAACAGCGGGACACTCAGATGCGGGGAAAGTATCCTTCGGCAATCCGCTTCAGCCCCGGCGTGTCGAGGATGACCAGGCCGCTTTCGTTTTCCCGGATCAACTGCTCCTCCCGGAGCTGGCGCAGAGTGCGCGACAGGGTTTCGCTGGTCAGGTTGAGATGGCTGGCGATGTGCCTTTTCAAGCCGGGAAGCGAGATAGCCGCCCCTTGCTCGGCTTGCGCCTGCAGGAGATACCCGGCCACCCGGCCCGCTGCGTCGCGCAGGACGATGTCCTCCAGCAGGGAGACCAGCGACTTGACCCACATCCCCATACTGGAGAGGATCTGCAGGCTCAACTGGTGGTCGTCCCGCAGAGCCTGCATGAAAGGCCCGACGGGCAGCAGCAGGCAGGCCGTCTCCTCCAGCGCTTCGGCAAAGGCCGGGCAGGGAAAATTCCCCAGCACTGCGACCTCCGCAAAGGTCGTGCCCGGCCCGGCGAGGTGCAGGACGTGTTCCTTGCCGCTCGGGGCCAGCTTGAACACCCGAACGAGGCCGCTGCCCACGACGAAGACGCCGGGGGCAGGATCTCCTTCCCGGAAGATCGTCTCGCTTTTCTTGTACTCCCGGCGGACGGCCATGCGGACGAGGCGCTTCCGGCTTGCTGCGTCCACCTGGGAGAAGAAAGCGCACCCAGCCAGTATCTCTGCGTTATCCAACGGCACCTCCCCCGGCGAGGCGGCCAGACCGGGTTGATGTAGATCAAGGACCCGTTTCGGCCCTCATGGCATTATACGGCAGACAACGGACGATACAAACCGCCCCGGATGCACACCCGGGCAACGACGGAAGGA
>Ga0079037_100001454_pt1 | contig 12346 bp, 7 predicted proteins | sample Mud3Dept4metaG_FD_71479 | JGI IMG/M metagenome (GOLD analysis project Ga0079037, IMG submission 71479) | Freshwater wetland microbial communities from Ohio, USA, analyzing the effect of biotic and abiotic controls - Mud 3 Core 4 Depth 4 metaG | ecosystem: Environmental > Aquatic > Freshwater >... | reverse complement strand
CCACCGACCACAGCCACGACGCGGCCTGCGCCGTTGACTGCCGGGCGCGCATACTCGCGCTCGCGCCCGGTCAAGGGGTTGACTGCGCATTTTATGCGCCTCATCTTGCATATCTCGCCAAAGCAGGCGAGGCAGCCGATGCATTTGCGTATCTCATCCTCCCTGCCGGAAAACGCCTTTTTGCACCAGTCTGCGTCGGCGAGCAACGCGCGCCCCACGCCCACGAGGTCGCATACGCCTTCGGCCAAAAGCTCCTCACCTATTGACGGCTCCTTTATGTTACACACGGCGATAACGGGGATGCTCACGGCCTTTTTGATCGCCGCCGCCATGTACTTTTTCCAGCCCTGCTTATATGTGCCCGGTTCGATGCAACCCTCGCTGTAGCAGCTCACGTTTATGACGTCCGCGCCCGCGGCCTCTAGCGCCGTCGCGATTCTGGCCGCTCCGTCCAAATCTATGCCGCCGGTCTCCTCGGCGTTTATGCGCACGGATACCGGGAAGCCCTTGCCGCATTTCACGCGTATGCCCGCGATGATCTCGGCGGCAAAGCGAACGCGGTTTTCAAGGCTCCCGCCGTATTTGTCCGTTCGGAAATTCATTGCCGGCGACAGAAACTCGTTTATCAGATACCCGTGGGCTCCGTGCAGCTCCACGCCGTCCGCGCCCGCCATCTGCGAGAAAAGCGCGCCGGTCACGAATTTCAGTACAAGCGCCTCGCATTCCTCGGTCGACAGTTCGCGTGGCATAGCGCCGCCGTTGGGACTGGCCACTGCGGACGGCGCGACGGGCTGCACGCCCGTCACGAAGGGTGCGGCCACGCGCCCGGGGTGCTGAAGCTGTATGAATATTCTCGTGTCATATTTGTGTATCGCGTCGATCAGCCGCTCCAGCTCCGGAACGTCGGACGGCCTTCGAGCGGCGAGCTGGCACGGGTCGCTCACGCCCGGCCCGTCGTCAATGCGGGTGACCTCGGTGATGATCAGACCGACGCCACCGCGCGCACGCGCCTCATAATACGCTATCACGTCGTCCGTGACGCCGCCATCCGGCGCGGCGAGGTTTACGCCCATGGCGGGCATGAACACGCGGTTAGGAACGGTCAGCGGCCCGATCCTGACAGGGCTCCCTAGATGCTCATACATAGAACGCGCCTCCTTTTGGGGTGGATGCCATGACGCTCGCTTTTTTACGCATGATACCTTAAATCTATGCCCCTGGCTTATTCGACATTTAATTCCTTCTCTTCCGAAAGTGTGCAATTGAGGGCATTATCCCAGGCAGCAATCCGATAGCGCACCGTCTGATGCATATACTTCTCCAGGCTGATTGTGACACTGCCACCCGAGAGGTTATCAAAGATGCGCTTTTCCACTGTTCCATTCACCAAAACCTCGATCCTGGAAAGTTTGTGATTACAGGGGGCTGGCTCTGATGCCGTATACTCGAACAGGCAATCGCGGTTGGATGTTCCCTTACGAACCGTAACTGAAACATGTGTCGGGGCATTGAAATCGTGGTGAGTCTTTGCGTTTCCCCATCCGTTTTCAAGCGGATAGCTCCCTGCTCCACCGCCGGGGTAGCTCTCACGCAACCATTTCTTATGGTTGGCGAATGCATCGAATCCTTTCAGGTCGATATATGCAGGCTTGTTTATCCCGATCCCGTCCCGGAATGCCGATTCGAGGAGGGGAACCGAATCCAATTGATATCCGGCCAGAAGCGTCTCGACCGTATCAATGGCAACCGGGTCTCTCGAACAGAGGACTGCGTTCATTAAGATAAAATCGGTTTTCGCATCCTTATCAACCACTTTGTTGTCCGGGCCAGTCCGGTTTGCAGTCAGCGCGTCCATTATCACGAGATCAAATCCACGGGCCCGGTTCATTGCACACAAGTAGTCAAGAAACAGGCGGATATCTCCCGTACCGAATCCATATCCTGCATGCTCCTGTTTTTCAAGAAGGCTCAGCATTGATCCCCAGTGGAGTTTGAGCGCCCCGGTCATGCCGACAAGCCCGTGGCTTTTCATTATAGGTATCCCGATATAGACATCGCAATAGTCTGCTTCACCCTGTGCCTGTTCCTTCGTCCGCAGGAATTTCGGGAGCCATACCTCGCACTTCCCCCGGATAGGCTCATCGATAACGGTCAGGAACCGCTCCGATATCTGGACCGAGTCGAGGTTGACCAGCTGAGCTCCCGAACCTCCGTCGAGAATACCGTCTGCGTCATAATCGTAACAGACGTCACCCTTGTCGACCTGGTCACCCCCGCTCCGCTGAAAGCGGGCATAGTGAAAACTTTGTGGATCATTTTTATCTGACGGATTTTTCTCGGTCGTGAACGTGGCATCAATGACCTTCAGATCTGAAGTTCCGCCAAAACCGATGATATCCCGCACCTTCCCGGCAACATACCTCACGATCCTCGGGTCCGATATGATTCCCCTCCCTTTCTCCCCTGGCAGACCCTTGCTAGGCCCGACGAGATTAACCTTGATTACCACCCTGTCTCGCGGTTTAATAATCTCTGACAGCCCCCGAGGCCCAAGTATCTGCGTAATGGCATCATTGACAAGACGATGAACCTCCTCGTCGGAAGGCTCCCTTGGCATAGATGAAAATCCTACTACCGATAAGGGATGATCAGGGGATATGCTTCGCCTGGTACTCGTGTTGGCATACACAGCCGAAATGGATGTTCCTTGTACCCCCGTAATGTAGATTTGTTTCATATCCGCACTAATTTTTTCCCACCGACGACTGATATCGCTCGAAGAGTGGATGCCCGAAGTTGACGTCTCTTGATCCGTGCGACCAAGCGATTCCGGTTTTTCTGACTTATTCATGATCCTCCTCCATAAGCAATTGAACTAGATTAAAAGCTACCAATTAGCCGTCATATCAATACAGGATCCTTCGCAGGCCGGGCCTCCTCTCATTTCCGACTTGGGCAAGCACCGCCGATCAACAGTGTCCCTTAATACATTATAACTCCGATCCTGCTGGATGTCTATTTCGCCTTTGCGAAAATCGCCAAGTCGAGCATTCGCCAAGGTGAAATTCGCCAAGTCGAGCATTTGGCTCACGCATGGTGCACCTCGGCCGGCGTCCGATAGTCCAGGCTCTGATGGGGGCGCTCGTGATTGTGGAAGTGGACTCCTTGGCTGTGAACTGTGCCCCCTGGTCGGAGTTGAAGATCGCCGGCGGTTCTTGGACATTCCTTCCCTCCACGTGCTAGGTTATACATCAGGTCTCCCACCATAGCACGTGGTCCAGTTTTTGGGGCCAATCACTTGCCTTACCCCCCAAACGGGAGTACAATCTTATAGACAGTTTAGTTCCACACCGGATTATGCGGCGGCGGTATGCCACATGAATCCTTATCGTTGGGAAGCGGGAAAAAGTGGGGCACGACGAAGGTAAATCGGTGATGCGCAGGCGCAAAACAAATCAGATGAAATGCTTGGTGTTTAGAGAGGCGGATCTTCCACTCGAGGTGGTTATCCTGCTTATCGGCGGCATGACCCTGCTAATTACCGGGTTTCTGCTTTTTCCGGTGTCCATGGGAGTGCTCCCTTACTATGAAAACGGCTTGTATGGATTGCTCTTGGTCACCTTTGCCCTGCAGGTGATAACACTGGGGAAAACACCGTTTGGCGATATGCGCAAGTCCAAGCTTCTGGTTGCCGTCGGCCTTATGATTGCTGCTGTTGGAATTGTTGCCTGTTTCATCCCGGTTTTCAACCGGATTCCCCGAATTCTGCTGTTTCTGTGTTTCGGCCTGGGAGGTTTTCTGCAGCTTGTGCAGATGTGTATTGCCAGAGACAAGTTCCGCGCCTGGGTGAAATACGGTGGGATTTTCCACCATCTGATTTCTGGATGCTCCTTGGTGTATCTATTCTCGATGCTGGTCGCAGCCCTTATTTGGAAGCCTAGTCTGCTCTCAACGCCCATGACGGCGGCAGTCGTTCTGATTTATGGGGTGGCAATCGTCTATCTCGCGGTTGTGCTCGGCAAGATATATGCCATGTATCCGGCGGCCGAAAACCCCGGTGAAGGAGATGTCGGCCTTTCCATGGATCAAAGCATGATTCTGCTAATGGGAGCCTTCATGCTGCTCCTCGGCGTGCTGCTGATTCCTGTTAATCTGGGTGTGCTTCCTTTCTCCGGAAGTGCGCAGCTTGGACTTCTGATGGTGATTTTTGCGGTTCAAATGCTTGCATCCGGGAGTACGCCGATTGGTCCGTTTCCCCGTACATGGCTGATGATAGTGCTCGGACTCTTGTTCGCGGCGTTGGGAATTGTATCGTGCATCATTCCGGAAATTCTGGTTTCATCGCTGACGGTACTCATTGGTGTGCTTAACATTCTTGGCGGCGTCATTACGCTTTGGAAAATATGTATTCCTCGACTGAGCAAATCAGAAAAGCCAGACGGTCCCGTTTCCCCGGTGCTGGCGAAACTTTTCGCAGCGCAGCTGACAATGAGTCTGTTGACGATTCTGTTTGGTGTATCAATGCTTGTTTCCCATCTGATTCCCGGACTGGTCATTGGCGTGATTCTTGCGGCAAATGGATGCGTTCTATTATACCTGCTGCATATTCTGATCGTTTTGGATACGATGCAGAGACGCACGGTCGGCGCCGTGTACCCTTAGAGTCTATCCGGAAATTCCAAGGGCTGTTCAGGTAGCCCAATGACCCTGGTCTCTAACATGACGGCGAGATCCTAAGGCAGAGACGCAGGCCGACTGAAATGCGCAGAATCCGAGTAATGCTTAGCTCTGAGATGCTTCTCCAACGAACTGCCCGGGCCGCGTGTTACAGGGCAAGAGGCCATGCAATGAATTCTCGGATAGACTCTTAATCTCTTCAAACCATACTTTCTAGGAGGATTGCCATGTTCAAGTTTGAAGACAACAAGTGTTACAGAATGCCGGCCCATTTCGGTGGATGGGTCTTTAACCCCGACGCGCAGACCATCTATCATGACGTCGTAAGTCTGTCCTACTCCTATGGTACAGACGGAGACCGGCTCGCCGACTATATTCCGGAAGGCTTCGAGTTGACAAAGCCGGAACTTCTGATCGTATACCAGCAGTGTCGACAGATTGACTGGATGGCCGGATCCTATTACAATCTGATTACGGTCGCGGCTCCCGTCCGTTTTTACGGACAGCAAGACCAGCTGGAAGGAGTGTTTACGCTGGTGGTTTGGGAGAACAAAACTACGCCCATCCTAACAGGACAGCAGATGGGCGTTCCCAAGATCCATGCCGATATTGAAGATCTGCACATAGTTGCCGATACGTACCGTACGCGTGCCAGCTACGAAGGCTGTACCTTCCTGGAAATGGAGATGACAGAACCGAAACCGATGGGTAAGGAGCAAGTGGAAGCGCTGTCGGCTGATGTGAACTCTCTTGGGTGGCGCTATGTTCCGAAAGTAGGCGCTCCGGGCGCAGAATTGAGTCAGCCTATACTCTTTCCGAGGCGGGAGGAGGCTCACAGCGCCTGGATAGGTCGCGGCAGAGTCCAATGGACGGAGTTGAAATGGGAGGAGAACCCGATGCAATGGCACATCATCAAGGCGCTGGCAGGGTTGCCTATGATCGCGATGGGTTCGGTCATGTTGACAAAAGGCCGCGCGATCCTGATGGAGTCACGGGGGCGTGTCCTTAAGTAGCGCCCCGATCTCCTCTCGGTGTCTGCAGGCCTGTGCCAACATATCGACATATGCGACGGGCAAGGAGCGTTTGCGGTGCGACAAACTCTACACTACGACTACGGCGCATTCAGGGCCACGTACCGGATGGGCCGACACTGGGGAATCCAGGGTGGCTCTTGTCTTAATGGATTCGAATGGATGACAGTCAAAATCAAGAAGGAGGTTTGAGAGATGAAAGAGTATTATGAAAACAGGGTTGCAGTCGTTACCGGCGGAGCATCCGGAATCGGACTTGCATTGTGCGAACTGCTCCTCTCGTTCGGCGCGAAGGCAGTCATTCTGGCAGACCTGAATGCCGACAAACTGGAAAGGGAAAGCGAAAGGCTTGGGACTGCATACCCCGGAAGGGTACTGGGAATCCAAACCGATGTGACCAAGCAGGAAAGCGTTGTTGCCATGATCCATCAGGCGGCCGAGTTCGGAGCCGGGCAGATTCATTTCCTATTCAATAACGCCGGCCTCGGGTTGTTGAAGCCTTTTGACGAAGCAACAGACGCTGACTGGAAGTTCGCCTTTGACGTGAATTTCTTCGGTGCATTATACGGCATCCGGGCAGTATTGCCGATCATGCGGGCGCAGGCTGGTGGACATATCGCAAACACAGCCTCCGGTATCGTTTTTTCCCCGATGGCGTATCAGAGTCTGTACAGCGCCACCAAGGCCGCCTTGACCGGGCTTACCGGTGCTCTACGCTACGAGCTTTGGGATGAGAACATCCGCCTTTCCACCGTCATTCCCGGGACTGTCGCCACTCCCATGTGGGAGCCGGCCGGGGGCGCTCCAGAAGGTGCCATAACCCCGGAAGAGTCCGCTCGCGGCATCCTCAAGGGACTCGCGGCAAACGAGAGGACCGTCTTTGTTACGGATGACGACCGTAATGGTGCAATCAACTCCACCCGTCCAGAAGCCGCCAACGGTGTGGATGAATACCTTCTGAATGTTGCGCGAAAAAGAAGGAGCGGAGAAGTCGCCGTCTGACAGCGAATGGATGCCAAGGCTGCGGTGACAGAGCGTAGGACGCATTATCAGCACAACGTACATCACTTGGCTTGTTTCAAGGATTGACGCGATAAGTCATCGCCCAACAAGGCAATCCAGCGGACGTCTTTCACCCACCGCCGATTTTGGTGTTAGGCCTACGGAACAGGGTCGCCGTTCATTGCTGATGCCGCCAGGATGAGCGTGAGGTGGTAGACGGCCTGTGTCGGCTGACTTTATTCGCCACCCTGGTCATGCCGCTGCAGTATGCCGTGCTGATGGGGGTGGGGCTTTCGGTTCTGCTGTTTGTCTTTCACCAGGCCAACCGCCTGCAGCTTGTTCTCATCCCCCTTCAGTGGTTCTCCCCCGCTGAACCACTGAAGGATGAAAAAAACTGAAGCACTGATGCTGGCGGCATCCGTATATCGATTTCGGCCTAGTATTGGAAGCCCTTGACGAAGGGCCGGGAATCTGGGGTCGGTCCCAGCGGGTTGAGCTGGACGATGTCCGGGCGCATCATTTCATTGTCTTCATGGTCGATGATGTGGTAGTGCCAGACATAGCCGTGACGCAGCGCCAGTCAGGAGCTCAGCCTCCATTGAGCAACCTTGGGGCATGGTGATACAAATGCCCGCCCAGGAACCGAAACAAGTTCCACCAAGCACTAAAATATTGGAGCTCTTGGATAATTCTAATGGAGCGCTTCTCATTTTGGGTGAACCCGGTTCTGGAAAAACCACTGTACTGCTTGAACTGGCAAGCCAGGGAATAGACCGTGCGCAAAATGACGCGACTCAGCCAATTCCCGTTATATTCAACCTGTCATCATGGACAGAGAAACAATCATTTGATGAATGGTTAGTCAACGAACTTCAACAGAAATATTATGTTCCCAAAAAGGTGGGGGAATTTTGGATCGAAAATGGTGACCTTATGCTCTTGCTTGATGGACTAGATGAGTCGAAATCTGGATACCGAGAGTCTTGTGTTCAATCAATTAATTCATTTCTGGCTAACCACAGTATGCCAGTAGTGATATGCAGCCGGTGGCAAGAATATGAGATGCTCGCTACCCATCTAAGACTTCAAAAAGCGGTATTTTTAAAACCATTATCAGAAAAGCAAATCGAACAGTCTCTTGCGAAATTCGATACTCAAATAATTAATGAGTACGTTGCGTTGTTGGAAAACGTTAATAAGCAAACAGCAGGCGATCTGGATATTTTACATACACCATTGTTCTTGAGTATCATGATATTGACCTTTCAAAATTCCTCGACTGTAGATCAATTGCCAATTAATGCAGATGAAGATAGGCAAAAAGCAATTTTTGATAGGTATATTGATCAAATGCTCAGGCGTCGAGGAATTAACCACATCTATACACCAAGAAAAATGATCAATTGGTTATCATGGCTTGCTAAAAGAATGATCGAAAATGAGCAGACAGTGTTTTTGATTGATTTAATGCAACCCAATTTGTTACTAAATCAAATAAAGTATTATTATATTCTCGTAGGTATCTTTCTTGGCTTAATTCTGAGTGTTCCATTTCTGGTTTATATACTGCCAATCAGGCCCCCACTAATTGGTGTTGTTGGAATACTGTTGTTGTCTTCATTCACAGGTGCAATTTGGGGGGTTGGATCCATGTGGTTAGGTTCGAGTGATAAAGAACGGTCTCAAGCAAATCTCAAGTTGATCATACCAATTTATTCGGCCCGAGCAAGCCTTAGGAGTATTATTTTCTGGGCACTTATATTTATCGTCTCTCTAATTATTGTATTTTTCGTTATACCATCTAGTGACCTGGTTGGTTCGTTTCTGCTCGCTTTTTTGCCAATATTCGTAGTAGCTTCTTCTACTCTAATAATATTCAAAATTTCAGAACTAACAGAAGGGCAAATTCAAAATGCAGGTCATGCTATTAGAACATCCGCAAATCTAGCCATATTTACTTTCTTGGGTCAAGGATTAGTTATAAGTTTATTGGCCTATGCCATATATGGGTATTTCATGGGAGTCAATACCATACGTTTGGGGGTGTTCTTGGGGTTATTATTGGGTATCATGCTAGGTCTGGAAAATGGAGGATTTGTGGTAATTAAGCATCTAGCATTGCGTCTCATACTTATATGCCTAAAGAAAACCCCCCGTAATTTCCAGTTATTTCTTGAACATGCTACAAATCAGATCTTTCTCTACCGTGTTGGTAGTGGCTACATCTTCATCCACCGCATGCTCATGGAGCACTTTGCGGCGATGGTGGCAAATAAAACAGGAGATGATGTCACTGATAACGCACCAGCCATGGTTTACAATAGGTTAGGGTAAAATGGAAAAAAGCATTACTCTTGATAGGCTGTATGACAGTGCGTGGTTACAAATCCAAGGCAGGAATGCTGGCCGGATTGTTGGTCGCAGGGTCGAGTGTATGCTAATTTGTTGGCCGCTACCCAGGAACCATGCGCCTCGATTGGGTAGAAGCATTTCTTCGGGATTCCAGGTAAATTCACCTACCAATTTTGTGACAAACACAATGTGGGAAAACTGTTGCAAACGGGAATAAAAAGCGCGATAATCAAATTGGTAATATAGGAATCTTCAGCCCGATAGCTTTGTCACTCAATCAGGGGAGGAAACTATGAATGTTCAACCTAAACCCGCCCTTCCTGCTGCGGCAGCCCGGCCTACGCCGGCTATATGGTGACCTATGTCTTGTGATACCACGCCCGTGATCACCTCCAGCGAGCCGGCAAGCGCCTGTCGAGGGAGGCCGGGTGGGAGCAGGCCGCCCAGCAACCCTGGCGAGCCGGCAAGCGGTACTGTGAGGGTGGGAGGCGGGCGATTGGAGATCTGATGCAAGCCATCCGGAGACACGGGGAGGCTGAGATGCAGGGAAGGAGAGTGAATGAATACCCTCAAATCGCAAATTAAGATCCTTTTGACAAGCTGCCGAAAAAAATTCTGAACCAAACCTAAGGAACTTGAAATGAAGACAAAATTGACTATCATGATCGTTATTGCCCTGCTGGCAGCCAGCGCCACCTGGGCGCTGGCCCAAACCGATGGCGTCATCTATGCCTGTGTGATGAAAAATGGCACGATGCGGATAGTCTCTGATCCGGCAGAGTGCATGAAGAACGAAACCCTGCTGAGCTGGAACATCATGGGACCGAAAGGGGATCCCGGCCTGGCCTGCTGGGACCTGGATGGCGATGGCATCCAGGACCTGGAAGAGGACATCAACCTGGACGGCGTGTGGGATGCTGCTGATTGCAAAGGCCCTCCGGGTACTGGTCCAATCCAGGGACCGCCAGGCAGTTCTGGCCTGGCCTGCTGGGACCTGAACGGGAATGGCATCCAGGACCTGGAAGAGGACATCAACCTGGACGGCGTGTGGGATGCTGCCGATTGCAAAGGCCCACAGGGTGAGACGGGTCCAACCGGAGCTGAGGGAGCGCAGGGACCGCAAGGAGAAATCGGGCCAATGGGGCCTACCGGTCCGGTAGCCAACCGCCAGCTCGTTCCTGAGGCAAACAGCTTCACCAACCTGGACAGCGCCGGGGATGTCGGCACCTCGATCACCATCGGGGCGGACGGACTGCCGGTCATCAGCTATTATGATGCAACCAACCTCGACCTGAAGGTCGCCCACTGCAGCGACCTGGCCTGCAGCAGCGCTGCCCTGAAAACCCTGGACAGTGCTGGGGATGTCGGCACCTCGATCACCATCGGGGCGGACGGACTGCCGGTCATCAGCTATTTTGATGCAACCAACCACGACCTGAAGGTCGCCCACTGCAGCGACCTGACCTGCAGCAGCGCTGCGCTGAAAACCCTGGACAGCGCCGGGGATGTCGGCTATTACACCTCGATCACCATCGGGGCGGACGGGCTGCCGGTCATCAGCTATTCTGATAGTTCCAACCACGACCTGAAGGTCGCCCACTGCAGTGACCTGGCCTGCAGCAGCGCTGCGCTGAAGGCACTGGACAGCGCCGGGTATGTCGGCTATTACACCTCGATCACCATCGGCGCGGACGGGCTGCCGGTCATCAGCTATTATGATTACACCAACCATGACCTGAAGGTTGCCCACTGCAGTGACCTGGCCTGCAGCAGCGCTGCCCTGGCCACCCCAGACAGTGACGGGGATGTTGGCTATTACACCTCGATCACCATCGGGGCGGACGGGCTGCCGGTCATCAGCTATTATGATGCAACCAACCTCGACCTGAAGGTCGCCCACTGCAGCGACCTGGCCTGCAGCAGCGCTGCGCTGAAGGCACTGGACAGCGCCGGGTATGTCGGCTATTACACCTCGATCACCATCGGCGCGGACGGGCTGCCGGTCATCAGCTATTTGGATTGGGCCAACGGCGACTTGAAGACGGCCCACTGCGCCAATGCCTTCTGCACGCCCTACTTCCGGCGGAGGTGAGTTTCGCAGCAAATAATGAATGAAATGGGGATCTGGACTCCCAGATGTGGTGATGTAATAGACGAAATTCCACCTTACAGGTTATCGGGAGGCAAGCTGGGAATTTCATATCAATGCAACAAGTCTGGGCCGTACAGCTGCCAATGTTTTTAAAGCTCATTCAGGAGCCGATTTTGATCCCTTATAGCTGCAAATTAATTTGCAAGGTGTCCAGCGACTGAAGTCGCAGCTACCAGATCACGAAGCCGGCCTGCGCCGGCCGAAACCCCACAAGTTGATGGATGTGGGATAAGGATTAGATTATTGAACGGCTGTCGGAGACGAGTTGAGCGTTCGGTGATGGCAGTTTTAGGATTGGAAATGGTGCAGGATCTTCTCCAAATATCTGCATATCCTATTCCATCGTTATCCTGATCTATACCCTCAAGCTTGTAATATATCACAACGGTATAATTAAATTATGCTCAGACCTGCGAAACGCTGCATGCGTTCATGGTTTCCTTTACGAACACTGCATCAGCCAGCGTTACCGAAAACGCGACTGTCTTTTGTCCACAACATCTTGATGATCGGCCCGCCCGGTGCAGGCAAGACCCTGCTGGCGCGCGCCATGCCCAGCATCCTCCCCCGCATGACCATCGATGAAGCCCTGGATGTCACCCGCATCTACTCGGTCGCCGATCTGCTCCCGTCGGACGTCCCGCTCATCCGCAACCGGCCTTTCCGCTCCCCGCACCACACCATCTCGCACGCCGGGCTGGTAGGCGGTGGCAACTGGCCGCACCCCGGCGAGATCTCCCTCGCCCACCGCGGTGTGCTCTTCCTCGACGAGCTGCCCGAATTCGGTACGCGCGTCTTGGAGGTCTTGCGCCAGCCGATAGAAGACAAAGTCGTCACCATCAGCCGCGCCCAGGGCTCGCTGACCTTCCCCGCCAACTTCCAGCTCGTCACCGCCATGAACCCCTGCCCGTGCGGCTACTATGGCGACCCGCTCAAGCCCTGCACCTGCTCTTCAGGCACCATCACCAAGTACCAGAAGCGCATCTCCGGGCCTTTGCTTGACCGCATCGACATCCACATTGAAGTGCCACGGGTAGAATACGACAAGCTCAGCGACAGCCGCCTGGGAGAGCCATCCTCCACCATCCAGAGGCGGGTGGAAACCGCCCGCCAGCGCCAAAGAGAGCGTTTC
>Ga0079037_100001453_pt1 | contig 12348 bp, 17 predicted proteins | sample Mud3Dept4metaG_FD_71479 | JGI IMG/M metagenome (GOLD analysis project Ga0079037, IMG submission 71479) | Freshwater wetland microbial communities from Ohio, USA, analyzing the effect of biotic and abiotic controls - Mud 3 Core 4 Depth 4 metaG | ecosystem: Environmental > Aquatic > Freshwater >... | reverse complement strand
CACACAATGTGAGTCGTCTGCGGGACATCGGGGACGTCGCCCACCCGAGGTTCAAAGCGGCGATGAAAATGGCCGAGGAGGGGAAGAAAGCCTATGCGTGGATCAGGTCGAAGTTCCCCAACCTGGATGCGGAGATCAGGAACGCCTACGCGGGAGATTTGAGTAAGGAACGGTCACCGGTCGGGGAGCGCGACATCCTCGGTCAGACGATCTACCCGAACACGGGCGCCTCGACCGATATGAACATCTTGGCAGAGCGCCAAGCCAACAGGAGCGCGCTCAGTCCGAGCCACCAGCAGACGACCATGGGACCGCAGGTCGTGTGGGATCCCGTCGCGACTGATCGGGAGGCGTTCAACAACTGGATACGGGACGTCGTGGAGAGCTCAGCCGCCTCACGCGATCTTCCTCCGCCGAAAAACTACGAAACCGCGCTGGAAACGCTCCTGCACGAGTACACGCACGGAGGCCAGTGGATCACCCCACGGTCGCTCGACGCGTCGTCCGCGTTGGCCGATGCCGGGACGTTCTCCGTCCTTCCGGAATCCCTTCGGTACTACCTCAAGCCCACCGAAGTCGGGGCGCGGGCGACCGCCACGCGGAAGGTCAAGCAGCAGGCGGGGGAGCCGGTCCCGCGCAGCTACGCGATCTCGTTCCTCGACGAGATCAACGAGAGCATCCCCAACATCAACCTCCGGCGGGGACCACGCCCAGAAGACGTCGAGACGATGAGCACGTGGCACCGAGTCGCGCAGATACTCCCCGACTACGCGAGCGTCATCGACGCCCTGCTTGGGCAGCGGAAGAAGCCCTACCGAGTCGTCCCGACGACGACGCCCGAGGGGAAGCCGATCCTGACGCTTGCCGCGCCGGGAGCCCGATGGAATCGCTTCTGGCAGGAGCCTCCGCCTCCACTCGATCCGGCGGTCCTCGCGCGGCTCTCGGAGCCGGTCAGGCGCCGCGGAGTCAAGACCCCATGATCCACGCCCGCCCCCTCGGCTGGGTCCAGTGGGTCTGTCCCAACTGCCTCTGCCTCCACGGGTCGGAGCGCGTGAGCTGGCGCAACGGGCGGCTGATGTGCTCCTACTGCCAGCGCACCTTCATCTTCGGCGTGCGGTTCTCCAGCACGGGGATGGGGCTGCCCCCATTCCACAGCGGCTCCCCCCTCGCGTGGGATCGGAAGTGGGAAGTCAACTCGGTCGACGACCCGCGCCCCTTCACGCCCGCCATCGCGCGGATCAAGGGCCTGCTCCAGTGGCAGTGCCCCGCGTGCCGGGTGTATCACGCGAGCGGCACCCTCGTCTCGTGGGAGTCGTCCGAGGTTGTTTGTCCGACGTGTCAGCAGATCTGGCAGGTCGGGGTCTGGATCCACCCCGCCCGCCGCGGCCCGGTCTTCTCCCCGCGCGACTACGCGCCGCCCATGGACTACGAACAGCAGGTGTCCGATGCCGACCTTCTCGAAGCAGCCGCCGGACCTGACGCGGATCGCCCTCGCGCTGGAGCGGATCGCGACGGTACTGGAGATGACCCACAGCTTGGGAGTCGTGACCGATGAGTACCCCGACGATTCCGGCGAAGGCGAGGACGCGCTCCTTGCGACCACGGACGAGGTTGCCCGACTCTGGGAACTCTACGACAAGACCGGCACTGTCGAAGGAGAAGGTTCGCGAGTCGCTCGCCTCCTTCGAGCACGCGGTCGGGGGGCGTGAGGCGCTGGTTGCCGCGCTCCAGGCCCAAGTCCTGAGCGACCCCCACGAAGCGTTCGTGCGGATCCTGGCCGACCCGCGCCGCGGGATCGACTCCCTCGCGTCGATCGCGGCCTCGGTCGGGATCGCGCCGGGGACGGTGATCGAGCTCTTCCGCTCCGGCGCCATGGCGCGGGCGCACGCGATTGCCGTCGATCGGATGGCGCGGGCCGTGCCGGGGGTCGTCGAGGACGTCGCGAAGAAGTCGGTCGATCGCTTCGTGGCCTGCCCCTCGTGCCTAGGGGAGGGCACGACGGTCGAGGGCGGGAACGTCTGCCCGACCTGCCGCGGCAAGGGGGAAGTCGCCCGTGAGGCAGACTTCGACCGCCAGCGGCTGTTCTTCGAGTCGGCCGGGCTGCTGAAGAAGGGGGGCGGACAGCAGGTGCAGGTCAACGTCCAGCAACAGGTGGGGATTCAGGCCGGATCGCTGCTCTCGCGCGTGATCAAGGGCGTCCCTGAGGCGACGTTCACCGTGTCCCCTGAGTCGGTCACAGACGTGGAGGCCGAGGATGCCCAAGATGGATCCCCGCGTGGTGCAGCGGATCGTGGAGCTGCGTGAGCGGTATCGGCTGAGCTACGCGGTGATCGGGATCCGAATGGGCCTGAGCGTGCAGAGCGTCAAGTGGCACCTGCGGCAGTCGCGCCGCCGGATGCAGGAGCAGGCATGTACCACCCCGCCGTCGTCCGCGCCCGTCTGACCCAGATCGCGGACTACACGCGCACGTTCGATCCGACCTTCACCTTCCGCGACTACTCGCTGGGGCAGGTGGAGGAGTGGATCGCACGGCTCGATACCCTCTACGACGAGGAGAAGGGCGTCCTGCGCCGCGGGCTCAATCCCGACGAGGAGCGGTTCGTCTACCACGAGATCAACAAGGCGAAGGCTGATGCCACCTACTGGCTGACGCACTACGGCTGGATCAAGACCAAGGCCCAGACCCTCTCGCGCATCACGCTTCTGGAGAGTCAGGAGATCGCGCTCCGCACCATCGCGGCACGTGAATTGGAGTGTGTAAGGCAGCCTGGCGGAGACGGCATCGTATTGATGATATTGAAAGCCCGACAATTGGGCATGTCAACTTTAGTAGAGGGATTGATTTCTCATCGCGTCTTCTTCTACCCCTACACCGGCGCGCTGGTCGCCGCCGACGTCCCGACCCAGTCGGCCTACCTCTTCGACATGCTCGAACGGTTCCATGCCAACCTCCCGTGGTGGATGAAGCCCGCCCGCACGCACCACGTCAAGGATCAGGAGATGTACTTCGGCGACCTCGACACCCTGATCCTCGTGCAGTCGGGGAAGTCGACCCGCGGGGGCGCGACTCTCGGGCTGGAGCGCGGGCAGATGGGGCGCGGCCAGACGTGGCCCCTCTTCCACGGCAGCGAGCTCTCGACGTGGGAGAACCCGGATCAGATCGACGACTCCCTCATGCCATCCATTCCCGAGACCCCCCTGACCCTCGCGGTCTTCGAGTCCACCGGCCGGGGGCGAGGGAACTGGTGGCACGACGCGTGGCTGGCCGCGAGGAAAGGGGTGGGACGCCGCCGCCCCGTGTTCATCCCGTGGTATGCCGAGCGCCACACCTACAGCCGCCCCGCCCCCTCCTCATGGTCCCCCTCCCCCCTCGCGCTCGCCCACGCCGCCAAGGTCTTGGAGACCTCGGCCCGCTGGTGCGGGCGGAGCGTGACGCTGAATCGGGACCAGCTCTACTGGTGGGAGATGACGCGCGCCGACTACGCGGAGCGGAAGAAGCTCCACCTCTTCCTGGCCGAGTACGCCGCGGACGACCTCGAAGCCTTCCAAGCGACGTCCCTCTCGGTCTTCCCGCACGACACCATCAATGAGCAGCGCCAGATGGCGCGGCCCACCGCCGGGCTGGTGGAGTTCCGGCCGAGGATGGGTGCATGAGCCTCCATCCCGACCTCGACAAGATCATCGTGCCGGGTCTTGGGATGTCGATGGTGCCCCTGCCCTCCGGCTACGACCTCGACTACTGGAACGGGCGCCTCCTGGTCTTCGAGGCGCCGCGATCGGGCCACCGCTACGCGCTCGGGGTCGATGTCGCCGAGGGGGTGGGGCAGGACCGCTCCGTGATCCAAGTCCTCCGGATCGGCACGACCAAGGAACCCGACGAGCAGGTCGCCGAGTTCGCCTCCGATCACCACGATCCCATCGATCTCGCCACCCTCGCGGCCTCCGTCGGGCGCTTCTACCACGACGACAGCGGGGAGGAAGCCCTCATCATCCCCGAGTGCAACGGCGTCGGGAACGGGATCCCGATCGACCTCCAAGCGCGCCTCAACTACGGCAACGTCTTCATCTGGAAGGTCTACGACAAGATGACCAACCAGCTCACCAACCGCCTCGGCTGGTGGACGAACCGCTCCACGCGCCCCAAGCTCATCGCGCAGGGCCTCCACGCCCTGACCAAGCGCGACCTCATCGTCAACTCGCCCTTCTGCCTCGACGAAATGGAGGATTTCGAGCGCGACCCCTTCCTCGCGAAGGCCAAGGCCCGGTTCGGACGCCACGACGACCGGATCATGGCCCTCCTCATCGCCTACTGGGGCGCCCACGACGAGGAATGGCTGACGGGTGAGGATGTTGCGGAACAGCGACGCCTCTTGACCCAAGCCAAGGGAATCCAGCACACTAAGGAAGCCGCGATCGGGACGAAAGCCACGTGGCAGAACACGGCGGTGACGTCGGAGGAGATGCTCGCCGCGTGGGACGACTGGATGGAGGGATCATGATTCTGAAGATGTTCATTCCGGACGAACAGGTGCAGGAGCTGCAGGAGACACTCCACACGGCAGACCCCGATGCCGTCCTCAAGGAGATCCGGCGCCGGGTCGCCGCCCTGAGCCTCACCAAGCCGGGGGATCGCATCCTCCTCATCCTGCCCGACGACCGCCGGAGGCTGGAAGCCGTCTTCCAGGTGCCGATCCAGACCGCCGAGCAGTTGATCGATCGGGTCAAGCGGCTCTCGGCCGTGCAGATCGGGCCGGTGACGCGGCACTTCACCCACGACGAGGTGATGCGCCTGCAGGAACAGGCGCGCTTCCACGGCTGGAGCGCCGAAGACTACGCGCTCCTCGTCGCCAACGAAGTCCTCGATCGGATGATGGACCGATGGTGAAGGACTCCTCGGTCCGCCTCGTGACGACCTGCCCCGGCTGCGGCATGGTCCGGGCGCTCCCGCCCGGTCCCTACCGCTGGAAGCAGTCAGTGACGCTCGTGCCGTGCCCGAAGTGCGGGCAGCCCGCGACCTTCGTCGTCTTCTGGTCGCGGTGGGCCTACGTCAAGCGGGGGTGGAGCTGATGCCCCTTTTTGAGTACGCATGTACCCGATGTGGGTACGAGGCCGAACACTACGTCCCCCACTCGACCTCCGACGCGCCGGGGTGCGCGGCCTGCGGTGAGCCGATGGTCAAGCTCCCCCCGCGCACGCGCCTCCTCTCCTCCTCCGTCTTCCCCTTCACGACCACCCACATCGATCCGCTCGGGCGCGAGATGACCATTACCTCGATGGATCACCTCCGCCGCGTGGAGCGTCAGTACGGCGTCGTCCTCTCCGCATTCTCCAACGACCCCTCCAATCCCGACGCCATCAAGGATCCCCCGCGCTACCGCGGCTGGGATCACCTCCCGCCGGAGCGCAACTACTATGGAGACCCCGATCAGCGCCCCCACCCCGCACGCTGGGTATGAGACGGCCGTCCTCCAGTGGTTGCAAGCCGCGCTGGAGGAAGGCCGCGCGCTTCTCGAACACGAGCCCCAGTTCGACGAAGCGGGCAAGATGATCGCCTACGTCATGGGGGATCAGCTCGACCCCATGCGCCCGCAGGCCCTCTCCACCGTCGTCGACAACCGGGTCAAGCACGTCGTCCTCCAGACCGTCTCGGCCCTGACCGACATGAAGTCCCTGTTCGGCGTGAAGACGGCCAATCCGCAGTTCCACGATCAGGGCACCCTCCTCGACCGCCTCGGGGGCGCGTGGTGGGTCAATGCCTTCTGCGACATGAAGCTCGCGGACGTCGTGCGGTACGCCGTCACCGTCGGCATGGGCTACGCGGAGCTGACGTGGGATCCCGCCGCCGCCGACGGGCAGGGGGACATGCGCATCATCCCGCGCGACCCCCGTGACGTCATCCCCATTCGCCCGACGCTCAACGGCTCGGTGCAGGAGTGGGAAGGCGTCATCGTGCAGGAGTCGAAGTCGATCAACGAGCTGCGGGCGCGGTTCCCGGATGCCGCCTCCAAGCTCACCGCGGACGACACGGGCACCTTCGCCTCCCGCACGTGGACGCGCGCCAAGAAGCTGATGTCGACGGTCATCTCGCCCTCCGCGGTCGACATGCTCACGCGGAAGGCCCCGACGAACCGGATGTCGCGAATCCCCACCGCGACCCTCTACACGATCTACCTCAAGGATCGTTCAGTCCACGAGGGCAGCACGCCGCGGGTCATGGGGGATCCCGACACGACGTGGGCGTACACCGTCTACGCGAAGGGGAGCATGCGGCCCGACGGCACGCGGGCGACCGCGGACGACGCCAAGCTCTACCCCCGCGGGCGGCTGATCCTCGCGACCGAGAAGGTCATCCTCTACGACGGCCCCAACCCCTTCTGGCACGGCCGCTTCCCCATCGCGCGCCTCCAGCTCGATCCGTGGCCGTGGTCGTTCTGGGGCGGGTCGATCGTCAAGGATCTGAAGCCCCTGCAGGACTTCGTCAACGACATGCTCAACGGGTTCGCGGACTACACGAAGCGCGTCCTCCGCCCGAGCATCGTCGGCGACAAGAAGGCGCTCCCCGAGAGCGTGTGGCAGCGGCTCGACATGCGCCAGGCCGGGCAGAAGCTCCGCACCAACGCCGCGCTGGGCAAGACGGTCGACACGATCAAGCTCGACGCGCTCGATCCCATGACGTTCCAGATCTTCGGCGCGGTCGTGAACGAGATCGACACCCTCTCCGGCACGGCGAACCTCTCCGCCCTCACCCAGCTCAACCAGCTCCCCGGCGCCGATTCCGTCGAGAAGCTCGTCGAGATGCTCACCCCGATCCTCCGCACGAAGGCCCGGCTCATCGAGGCGTTCCTCCGCGAGATGGGCGACATGGCGATCGGCAACTTCTTCCAGTTCTACACCCTCCCCCGCCGGGTCGCGATGCTGGGAGACGCCGGGATCGCCATGGAGGACTTCGACTTCGATCCGGGCTCGCTCGTGCCGTCCATGAGCGAGCGTGACGAGGGCTATCTCCCGCAGCTCGATGCGAACAAGACGCGGGCGGAGCGCGCCATTTGGCATCGCAAGAACTTCACCTTCACCATCACGCCCAACTCGCTGCTCGCCATCTCGCAAATGTCGCGCAAGCTGCTCTACTTGCAGCTCTGGCGTGGGGGGCTGATGGATCCGTGGAGCCTGTTCGAGGTGCTGGAGATCCCGAACGGCGGCGCCCCACCGCTTGGGGCGAATACGATCATCGAGCGCATCCTCGTCGCAGGGATGATGGGGCTGACCGGGACCGTGAGCCCCGCCGGGCGCAAGGCAACCGGGCAGGAGCCTCCGCAGATCGAGCAGAAGACCGACGAGGGGGGCTTCCCCCGTCAGACCGTCAGCGAGACGGGGAGTGGAGGGGGGTAGGGATCATGGCTGACCTGCCCATCCCGCCGCCGTCGCCCCCTGCGTGGACCCGGCTCGCGGCCGAGGCGGCTCGCCCCGCGGCGACGCGTGGCCGCACCAAGAGCCCCCCGCCCATCTACATCGAGGATCGCCGCGCCGTCGCGACGCCGCGGAGCAACTACACCAACCGTTACCCGTGGGGGCACCTGCTCGCCATCGCGGGCGCGGGCATCGAGCACGGCATCGATCCGGCTACGAGCCTCTCGATGGCGATTGCCGAAGGGATGGGATCGCCCGCGTTCTACGAGAACCCCCGCCGGGCGCTCAACAACCGGAACGTCACGACGGACGAGTGGATCGTGCTTCAGGATCTGCTCAAGACCTACACGACCCTCAAGCAGCGCGGGCAGGAGACCGATCAGGCCCTCGAAGATCTCCTCATGGCGGAGGCCCGGCCCGCGATGCGGTACGCCGCGAACCAGCGGGACTACTGGCAGGGGAAGGGCCACGGCCCGCTCCGGCAGCTCCAAGCCTACAACGGGCTCGGGATCCTCCCCGGCGAGTACAACTACCCCCTCCCGACCCCCGGCCGTCCCGTCAACACGAAGCAGAACCCGGTCTACGCCAAGAAGGTGATGGATCTCCGGGCGAACATGCTGATGCGGTCGCCCGCGATCCAACAGTTGGTCAAGGCGTTGGGAGGACGATCGCGCCTTGACACGCAGCCTCAACGCACTTCATCCTCCCGTAAGAGGTAGCCCATGCCACTCACTCCCTCTGGCGCGCGTGTGAAGGCCGACATGGAAGAGCGCTACGGCTCGAAGAAGGGCAAGGGCGTCTTCTACGCCTCGATCAACAAGGGCAAGCCGGGCAGCCAGAAGTGGCACCGGATGAAAAAGCGAGCAAACCAGCGCGCGGCAGGTCGCCGCGGCGGGAGGTAAGCATGGCGAAGTCGAAGTCAGGGTCCACACCCATCGTGAAGTCGCCGTTCAAGGACGCCGTCCAGACCAAGGTCGGGTCGAAGAAAGGCTAGCCCATGCCCTTCCCTGGTGGTCCGTCCGGCCGTGATCTCCTCGGGGGTCCGCCCCCGTCGCCGCCTCCTTCCGGAGGGGGCCCACCCATGCAGGGCGCCACCGGCCCGACATTCGCTGGCCTCGCAGGTCAGCCTGCCGTCTCGCCGGGGGGCTCCCAGATCGGGAACGCCGCCCTGCGCATGGGCATGGAGATCGATCAGGCCCTCAAGCTCTTGGCCCAGACGTTGCCGATGCTCGGCCCTTGGGTCATGGAGACCGTGCAGGAACTGCACGAGCAGCTCGGGCTCGCCCTGTCGGCGGGTCCGGTCACCTCCCCGGAGCCAATGGACAACGAGCGGTTCCCGACCGGGGGCGGGAATCTCTAACCTTCTCGGCGCCATGGGCGGGTTCCCGACTGATCGGCCCCTCCCCGTGAGACGCCAGCCGAAGGAGCCGGTATGGCAAAGCGCAAGTCGGCAGATGAACTCTTCGACACCTTCCTCGCTCAGGTGCTTCAGACGGTTCCCGAAGACCAGCGAGCGGCGTTCGAGGCCAATCTCAAGGCTGAGGCGACCCGCGAGATCGTGCGACGCGGGGTTGCAAGCCGCGAGGAACTGAGCTACGGCGCGGACGACCTCAAGGCCGCACGAGCCCAGTTCGATCAGGATGTCCAGCAAGCCCGCCAGACGATCGACGGCTGGCAGAAGTGGTACGAAGGCTACGTGAGCGAGGAGAAGTCGTTGAAGGACAAGGTCGCGGCCTACGAACAGCAGTACGGGACGCTCGATCCCGCTGCGGGTCCGACCCGCAAGACCACCACGGCCGGGATCTCGGCCGAAGACCTTCAGCGCATGCTCGCCGAGCGGGACGCAGCGGCGATCCGCTTCGCGTCCGAGCTCACCAACCTCCAGCTCGAACACCGGGACCGCTTCAAGACCCCCCTCGATTCCGAGGGCCTGATCAAGTTCGCTGTCGAACAGGGCAACATTCCGCTTCGCACGGCGTACCGTGACTTCGTGGCTGAGCAGGCGAAGGAGTTCGAGCAGAAGGAACTCGACGCCAAGCTCAAGGCGGCACGGGAAGACGGGGCACGGGAGGCCCTCAGTCAGCACAAGCTCCCGATCGTGTCAGCACCGACCGAGCCGCACGTGCTCGATCGGATGAACGAGGCTGCCAAGACGTCGACCGATCGCGTCAAAGCGGCCGTCGCCGCGTGGAATACTGCGACACACAGCGCGGCGTAATACCCCGGCCCGCTCGCCGGGGACGGACAGGAGTCATCATCCATGGCGTTCCTCGACGAACTCTCAACCTCGACGAAGATCCACATCGTCAACTAGGCGACCCCGGCTCGTAAGGGCCGTGTGGAAAACCTGCTCTGATTGACTCGAACCCTGAGAGGGGAACGAGGGCGAAGGACATGAACGAGACCGATTACGCGTGGGCAGCCGGGTTCATCGACGGAGAAGGTGCCGTAGGCATCGAGAAGACCGGATATCCCATGCGGAGCGGTCGCACGAGCTTCACAGGTCGCGTCGTCGCGACCCAGATCGTGCGAGCGCCACTCGACAAGTTGCAGCAGCTCTTTGGCGGGACGATCTACCGTGTGCGGAATCAGTACGGAACGTACTGGGCATGGCGCACACGAGGGGACGGAACCGAGCGATGTCTTCGCGCGGTCTTGCCGTACCTGATGGTCAAACGCCAACAGGTCGAGTGCGTGCTTGCGTTCAAGGCGACGGTTGATCAGCATGATCGCGGACGCGGGAACTACTACGGGCGGGTTTCCGACGAAACCTACTCGAAGCGGCTCGCGCTATACGCGACGTGCAAGGCGCTCAACCGTCACGACGTCCACGCTGAGAGACTGAGCGAGCGGGCTCCTCGTGCAACCGAGGAAGGTGCAACAGTCCGAGCTGCAGGGAACACGGAACCTGCAGAGGCCACAGAAATGGTGGCCCGCCTCAGCGCGAGCTGAGGTCCGCAAGTAACAGACTGCCCCGGTGTGGTCGACAACGTCTTCAAGAACGACCCGCTCCTCGCGTACAAGAAGAAGAACAACCTGGAGCGGTTCCCTGGGGGCACGGCGATTCAGGAGAACCTGATCTACGCGCCCATGACCGGTGGCGCCTTCGCGATGGGCGACACCTTCCCGATCACCCTGCGGCAGATCGAGACGGGTGCCACGTTCCAGCCGAAGTTCTACCGGACCGACATCGCCATCGCGAAGGAGCAGGTGCAGGTGTTCAACAAGGGGCCCGAGGCGGTGTTCCGTCTCGTGGACGCCCGGTTGCAGAACGCGGCCCTGACCATGTCGGCCATCCTCGCGATCGCGCAGTACAACGAGGGGCAGACCGCGGGGCGCATCCTGCAGCTCAACGGCCTCGCGGAGCAGCTCAATGACGGCGCCGTCAACTCGTGGACCGCGGCCCTCTACGCGACCTACGGCACGCTCACCCGCGGCGGCACGATCGGCGCGGCCCTCAGTTCGACCCCGATCAACGTGGCTGGTCCCATCACCTACAAGCTGCTGGAAGAGACCTACAACGCCGCGTGCCTCGGGGACGAGTACCCGAACCTCATCGTGACGACCAACCTCGGCATCTCCTACATCAAGGAGAAGTTCCAGCCGCAGTGGCGCACGGAGACCCAGGATCCGAACATCGGATTCAACGGCCTCAAGTTCAACTCCGCGATGGTCATTCAGTCGCAGTACTGCCCCGGAGCCGCGGGCGTCAACGACGCGGTCCTCGGCAACTACCTCGCCGCGGCGGGGGAGACCATCTGGATGCTCAACACCAAGTACATCCGGATGTGGGTCACTGACGATCCGGAGTTCGGCTTCGGCTTCACAGGGTTCAAGCCCGCGCAGGACAACCTGATGGTCGCCGGTCAGTACCTCTTCTCCGGCAACGACACCAACCAGGCCCCGCGACTCATGCGGCAGATGTACGCCGTCACCGGCTAACACCCTGCTGAAGCAGAAGGAGACACATCCATGACAGGTCGTTTCTTCCCCGTTCAGAGCGTTCACCTCGGGCAGACGGGCGCCTTCGCGTCGTTCAACGAGGCGACCCTCCCGTTCCCCGGTCTCCTCGGCGCGGTCGTCGAGGACAACGGCAAGGTCTACCGGCTCGTGAAGTTCGACAACGGCGCGGGCAACGTGGCGTCCATCGCCGGTGGGGCCGCGTACTGGAAGACCCGCGCCAGCGGCATCGTCACGTCGGACATCACCGATCAGGAGGCTGGCGCGAACTCCGTCGCGGGCGGCTTCCTCGGTGTGGTCACGGACCTGTACTACTGCTTCATCCAGATCGGCGGCACCCAGAGCGTCAGCACCGCGGCCTCGGTGGTCGCGGGCGACAAGCTGACGGGCGGGGGCGCAACCGACATGCAGCTCGTCCGCAACGCGGCGGCGACAGCGTCTCCGGACCTCGCCGTGGCGACTGCCTACGGATCCGTGTCGGGCGGCTTCACCACGGTCTACTGGATCCTCGGGATGCTCCTGTAGGGGGGTGACGCATGGCACTGGTCCCAACCCTCTCAGGAGACTGGCTCGGCAGCATCGGGAGCCTGCGTATCGTGACCGGTACGCTGGCGTTCGATGCCAGCTACCCCACGGGGGGCGAGCCGTTGACGCCCGCGACCCTCGGCCTCGGCGTGATCCACTTCCTGATCGCCGAGCCGAACAGCGGCTACGTCTTCACCTACGACTACGCAAACCAGAAGCTGCTGGCGTACTACGCGGACTACGACGCCGTGGCCGATGGTCCGTTGATCCAGTTCCCCGACGCGACCAGCCTCGCGGCCCTGACCGCTGTGAAGTTCATGGCAATCGGCCGATAGGCTGAGGAGGGCTCTGACATGGCTGACTCGTTCGGCTCCATGGTCGGAGCCCTTCGACTCTACGTGCCCGACCTCCCGCTCACGCTCGCGGAGCACTTCATCCGTGATCGCTACCGGCGCC